>FUFK010040245.1_pt1 | contig 44150 bp, 61 predicted proteins | sample 1021851 | NCBI WGS metagenome assembly FUFK01 (sample SAMEA51879418, study PRJEB19060) | metagenome
AATAGTGAGCATGATAGCATTATTCAAAAGTCACTTTTCTATCGGCAAAAGTATATTAACTCTAGATGATCCAATTACACATAAAGAAGGTGGAGCGGATAGCATTTTTAGTATTGCTGTAGAAAATAATTTAAAAGAAATAGTTTTGGTTGAGGACTCCCTCACAGGATTTCTTCAAGCAAAGAAAAACGCAGATAAGCTAAACATTAAATTAATCTTTGGCCTCAGGATAAACATGAAAGAAGACGGATCGATAGATCCCAAAGAAGAATCTTTAAATAGCTCGCACAAAGTGATACTTTTTGCAAAGAACGCAAAAGGATGTCAACTGATTAATAAGATTTACAGCGAAGCATTTACAAAAAAATATAACTGCGTAGACCATAAACTTTTAAAGAAACACTGGTCAAACAAAAATCTAATCATGGCAATTCCATTTTATGACAGTTTTATATATAATAATCTTATGAAATTTTCAAATTGCACACCAAATTTTGATTTCTGCAAGCCCACCTTCTTCATTGAAAACAATGGGCTTCCATTTGATGATTTCTTGCAATCAAAAGTTTCAGAATATTGTGATGCTAATAATTTTAACACAGAACAAGCTAAAAGTATTTATTACAAACAAAATAAAGACGTAGCCGCACTTCAAACCTACAAATGTATTACTGGCAGAAGCTTTGGCAACAAAACACTTAGCAAACCAAACCTAGATCATTTTGGAAGCGATCAATTTAGCTTTCAAAGCTGGAAAGAAAATAATGAAAGAATCACTACTAAGATTTAAGAAAAATCAAAAATACTTATTATTCGATTACGAAACATGTAATCTAAATTTAGTTTCAAATAATAAACCATGGCAATTAGCATTTCTTGTTGTAGAAAACAATAAGATTGTAGAGTCCAAGGATTATTGGCTCAAATGGGACGAACTGAATGTTTCTCCCGATGCCGCTAAAATTACAGGATTTACAAAAGCTAAATATGACAAAAAAGCATCTTGCCCAAAGCAAGCCTTAGAACATTTTGAAAAATATTTGTATGACCCAGATTATATTAAGGTGGGCCACAATCTTTTAGGCTTTGATGTTTATATGCACAATTTACATCGCAAGCTTGTTAATGCAAAATATAAGTCAGACTTTTCTTATACAAATCAATTAGTTGACACTCTATGTCTGGCAAAAGCTTTAAAGAAAAGAATTAAACTAAATAAAGATGATGATTTTTTGGCATGGCAATACAGATTAAATCACTTGATAGAGAGGGGGTTAGCCTGCAATCTTAAGCAATGCTGCAAAGACTTTGATGTGCCTTTTGATGAGAAAAAGCTTCATGATGCACTGTATGACATTGAAGTTAATTTTGAAGTATTTAAAAAAATGATATGGGAAATAGAAATATGAGTAATTTTACAGAACAGTTTTCATCTTATGATGAGTGTGTACCAGCGGGAGTTAAGCTTCCAAATATTAAAATTGAAGACAGATATTATAAAATGCTTGAAGCAAAATCTGATATCTCAAACTATGATTTTCTTAGAAAGCTTTGTCATAAGGGTGTTTACGACAAAGGTATAGATAAATTTAAAAACAAAAAAGAGTATTTTGACCGAGCAAAAACAGAGCTAACAATTTTAGAAGACCTTGGGTTTACAGATTACATCTTACTAAATTGGGATATACTTAATTATTGCCATGAAAATAATATACCCACGGGCCCAGGCAGAGGCTCTGCAGCAGGGTCTCTTGTACTTTATTTAATCGGAGTAACAAACGTAGATCCAGTGAAATACAACCTTTTCTTCGAAAGGTTTGTTTCAAAGAGTCGAGCAAGAAAAATTGAACACAATGGTGTTACCTATCTAGACGGAAGTTTGTTGGCAGATGTTGATAATGATATTGCCTATGAAAGAAGAAGCGAGGTTATAAACTATATCGAAAAAAAGCACCCAGGCAGAACTGCAAAAATTTTAACATTAAATACTCTTAGTGGCAAACTTTGCATAAAGGAATGCGGCAAGATCGTTGGAGAACTTTCAGAGCAAGAAGTGAATGAGGTTAGTGACACCATCCCTAAGAGATTCGGTGTTGTTGTTCCACTCAAAACTGCCTTAGAAGAAAGTGAAAAATTTGTTGACTGGTCTGGGAAAAATGCAGAGTCATTTAATATAGCTCTTAAATTAGAAGGGCTTAATAAAAATACAGGTGTTCATCCAAGTGGAATTGCAATTTCTTTTGACAAAATGACCGATATATGCCCAATTCAAAAATCAAACGATGGAGCCTTGGTGACAGGTTACGATATGAACTGGGTTTCAGAACTTATGGTTAAATTTGATATTTTGGGACTACGCACTTTGAGCGTAATTCATGATGTATGTAAAAACCTAAATATCGATTGCGAAGATATTGATTTAAATGACGCCTCCACATTTACCCCTCTACAGTCGCTTAGCACCCCTCATGGGCTTTTTCAAATTGAATCCGATACCAACTACAGGGTTTGTAAGAAAATCAAGCCTAGGAGCCTAGAAGAGCTCAGTGCGGTTGTAGCCATTGGGAGGCCAGGCGCTTTAGAATTTTTACAAGACTATGCAACTTATATTGAAACTAGCGAGGCACAAGTTATTCATGAGTTTTTTAGCGATGTTCTGGATTATACAGGAGGCATTCCGCTTTATCAAGAACAACTTATGCAGATGGCTGTAAAGGTAGGGTTTACTCTTGATGAGTCAGAGCAGTTAAGAAGAATAGTTGGCAAAAAGAAAGTTGATCAAATGCCTGCGTGGAAAGCAAAAATACGAGAAAAGGTGCAACAAAATAACCTACCAGAAGAAGTAGGCACAATTCTTTGGAGCGTTGCAGAGGATAGCGCTAACTACTCATTCAATAAATCGCACTCTTTGAGCTATTCTGTATTAAGTGCATGGACTACATATCTAAAGTTCAAGCATCCACAGCAGTTCTTCTTGTCTCTTTTAAAAATGACCAAATATGAGCCTGCTCCTCAAGAAGAAATATCAAAAATATGCAAAGAATTGTCAAGCTTTGGGATTAAATTGCTTTCTCCAGACCTAGCAAAGTCTAACATGGATTTTTCTATTGAAGGAAAAAACATTCGCTTTGGCTTAAATAGCATAAAAGGAGTAAGCGAAAAGTCTTTACAGTCCTTAAAAGATTTTAGGTCAAGCGATACTCCAACTAAATATGATATATTCTTAGCCGCCAAACAAGCTGGACTGAATATTGGTGTCTTGAGCGCATTGATACAAGCTGGAGCTTTACAAAGCAAGGGTTCCAACAGATCTCTAATGGTTTTAGAAGCGCAAGCTTTTAACTTATTAACTGAAAGAGAAAAAAGAAATTTTATATTGCTTGGAGAAAAGTATGAATACAAGCTTCTTAACTGTATTTCTGACGCAAAAAAAGGAGAATTAGTTGGAGATGATGGCAAGCCTCTAATGAAAGATTCTCGCTTCAAAACATTCAAAAAGAAATATGATGTTTATAAGTCCATTTATGATAAAAATAAACCTTATGAAACTTTTGCAAACTGGTATTTTGAGACGGAGCTGCTAGGATACAGTCATAGCGCAAACTTAAAAACATGTTTCAATGATTCATATAACTCTCTATTAGACTCTAGAGACTTGAAAATTATGGAGTCTGATGAGAAAGGTAAATTTATTGGAGTGGTTGATGATTGCATCAAAAGAACTTCTAGAAATGGAAATAAATACATGAAGCTTTCTATCTCTGACGAATTTGGAAAATATGATGCGATGCTATTAAATTCTAGAAGAGGAAACTTCTATGATAGGTATTTCGAATCTAAAAATAAAACACCTTCTAAAAAGAGTATTATTGTTGCTTATGGAAGAAAAGGAGAGGATATAGTATTTCTTGACTCATTAAATATTATGGATGAAAAGATCTATATGAAAATGTCTGACGTTAAATAATTTAGAGTGTAAATTAATGAAGATGACTCCTAAACCTAATTTTACGCCTCGCGCACAGCAGGCAATAAATGAAGCTAAAAAGGTTGCCAAAAGATACGCGAACGAATATGTGACGCTAGATCACCTATTTTTTGGAATGGTTAATTTAAATGCTGGCATTTTAGCAGAAATACTTTTTCTACTTAGAATTGATCAAAACTCTCTAAAGGAAAAGATAGAAAGCTCATTTTTTAATTTTGAAGAAACAAGCTTTTCTGATGACATTGAGCCTGCATTTGATCAACATTTTCATCTTGTACTCAAAGTTGCAGCCTCTATAGCAGATAAGCTTGGACACGAATATGTTGGAGTAGAACATATATTGCTCGCCCTCTTAAAATATGAAGAATCTAATATTGCAAATTATTTTAGATCTTTCAATGCTTCTGAAGACGACATTATAGCTGAAGTCAGAGATTATTTGCACCTTGGCAAAGAAGCTTCAGCACCAACTAAACAAGACGTTAAGCCTGTAAGAAAAAAGCCATCTGCTCAAAAAGAATCGAAGCTGCAAAATTTGGAGAAATTCGCAACAAACTTAAACGCATTAGCAACACAAGGAAAATTTGACAACATCATAGGTAAAGAAACTGAAATTTATGAAGTTTCAGAAATTTTATGCAGAAGAACTAAAAATAACCCAGTGCTACTAGGAGAAGCCGGAGTCGGAAAAACTGCCATTGTGGAAGGGTTAGCTCAGAAAATAGTCAAAGGAGAGGCGTCTGATTTCTTGCTTAGTAAAACTATATATTCTTTGGACCTAGGGTCTCTAATTGCTGGAACAAAATATAGGGGTCAATTTGAAGAAAGGCTTAAAGGCATTATTGACGAAGCAAAGAAAAACAAAGATTTAGTTTTATTTATAGATGAAATTCACACTCTTGTTGGAGCAGGAAGTGCAGAAGGTAGTATGGATGCAGCAAATATCTTAAAACCTCTTTTGGCACGAGGAGAACTTAAATGTATAGGCGCTACAACTCAAGATGAATACAAGAAAAGTATTTTAAAGGACGGAGCTCTAGATAGAAGATTTCAAGCCGTTACAGTAATTGAGCCAACCAAAGAAGAAACTCGACAGATCATTGAAGGAATTAAACCAAAATATGAAGAGTTTCATGGAATTTCATATCCACCAGAGGTTTTAGATTTAGTAGTAGAATTGACATCAAGATATATTTTTGATAAGCAATTTCCAGATAAAGCTATTGATATACTCGATCAAGCTGGCTCAAAAGTAAAGATTAAAAATATTGAACGCCCCCAAGAAGCAAAAGACATTGAAAACCGACTAGAAGAGCTTGCCATGCAAGAATCAAAGCTGCAGCTTATAGGAGCGCAGTCTATCGAGATTGAAGACATGCAGTTAGATCTTCTTGAAAAATATGATGAAATTATTACTGCATGGGCAAAAAAAACTATGCGTTCAAAAATTAAAGTTAAGAAAAAAGATATTTATGAAGTAATTGCCTCCAGGACCGGAATTCCGATTTCTGAAGTATCAAAAAAAGATTCTGACAAAATGCTTGGCTTATTCAAAAAATTAAACAAAAAGATTATTGGTCAATCTCAGGCTCTTAAAGAAATTTCAGAATGCATTCTAAGATCAAAATCTGGTCTACAAGACCCAAACAAGCCAGTTGGAAGTTTTCTTTTGGTTGGCGCAAGTGGAACCGGAAAAACTTATACCGCAAAATGTATTGCCGAATATATTTATGGAAGCCAAAGTAAACTTATACAAATTGACATGAGTGAATTTTCTGAAAAAATTTCTTCGACAAGGCTCATAGGGGCTGCCCCAGGATATGTTGGTTATGAAGAAGGAGGAGAGTTAACAGAGAAAGTCAGAAGAAACCCTTATAGCGTCGTACTATTTGATGAAGTAGAAAAAGCTCACCCAGATGTTTTAAATGTATTATTGCAAATATTAGAAGAAGGTTTTGTGACCGACAACTCAGGTAGAAAAGTTAATTTTTCTAATTGTACAATTATATTAACAGGTAATGTTGGAAGTCATAAACTGGAAAAATCATCAGTTGGGTTTGCAACAGATAATTCCGTTATGCCAATTGATAAAATTAAATCTGAACTAAAAGCCCACTTTAAACCTGAATTCTTAAATAGGTTAAATGAAGTCATTGTATTTGAAGATTTTGACATAACAAAGCTTATTAAAATAGCAAGACTAGAACTTCAGGAATTAGAGCATAAGTTGTTTTCTAAAAAAATAAATTTATCGGTTACCCCTAAAGCTATTAAACATATTGCCGAAGAAGCCTTTGATCAAAAAATGGGCGCAAGACCGATTAAAAGATTAATTCAAAAATATATAGAAAATCATTTATCAAAGTTGCTACTTAGCAATCATCTTAAAAGTAATTCTTGCATAAAGTTTTCTCTATGCAAGGGAGAAATTATTTATTCAATTATGGAAGCAGGGGCTTGATTGGATTCTCAATTGGATCATCTTTAACCTGCATAGGATCCTCAAATTTTTCTCCAGGATTTTCTGAAGGAGAGTCTTTCTTTTCGTTATAAATTGACATGCATGCAGCAAATCTATCTCCTTGAATTGGATATCTTTTCTTCATGTTTGCATCTAGAATACAACGAGTCATAAACTGATCCCCAGATTCTTGAGCCGTGGGTGTTGGATACCTTTTGTCTTCATTGGTAAGAAAATTATTTTTCTCTTCTTCTGGCATTTCTGGTTGTTTTTCTGGGAACATTTGTTCGTACTCAGAGTATCTCATAGCTTGATCAATTAAATCATATGCTTGAGCTATATTATTTTTTACCCAGCCCTCTAGCTCTGAATCATCTTTTACCATATCATACATAACCCTAGCTTTTTTCCAAATATGATACAATTCAGATTTTACTTTTTTATTGGTATTGCTATAATCCGACATGTGATTGCTTTCTGAAATATCGCTCATAATAATTCTTACACTTAATTAAGATATTGATCTAAACCAGAACTCGACTTTTGATTAGGAGAATCTTTTCCTACTACTTGATTTGGTTTTGCAGCATGTAAATTATAAGCATAAATTAAATCTTTTAATCTTGCCTGAGACTGAGAGTATGCTTCTGAATAATTTTTTGCAGTAACATTTTTGTTTGATCTCTGAATCATAGAATCGCCTTCTCTGATTGTTTGAAAATCTTGACCAGGAGTTGATCCATCAATTCCTCTTAAAGTTTTTCTGTGTGCTTTGCGGTTATATTCAGAAACATACATCTCTCTCAGTATAGATTGTTCTTCTAGCTTTAGATTTTCCGGATTATCTCCGCTAAAAGAAGTAAATATTAAATTATTTAACTCTCCAAGATGACCTTCAAGCCAACCAGATATAAGGCCAATCNCTGAATTACGAGAATCGCCATGTTCTTCAAACCCCAATTCTTGATCGTAAATTTTTACTGCAAGTTGACCAAGGTTTGTATCTGGATTGATATCGTGCGCCATTTTAGTTGTTTAAATAATCAATAACTTGTTTGTGCTTTGGATTTGATGGATCTAATTTTGTGGGTTCACCCATTATTTGTACACTGCCTTTTCCATGTAAGCTAGAATCAAATGCTCTTTTAATTTTATTTTTTAATACGGTTTTGTTTCCAGAAGGAAATACTCCGACCTTGACCGCAAATGCCTGAAGATCTGTTAAATTCATGTCTTGCAGCATCTCTGCGAATACTCTTTTGTCATTTGTTCTAAATGGATTAATTTTTGGAATACCTAAAATTTCCTCAAGCTCGCGTGCCTGTGCGACTTGATCCTCGTAATTTTTACCATTTGTTTGTTGTAAATCTTCAAGCTTTGGCTGCTTCTTTGCTTTAGAAGTCTTGGAAGCAGTAGACTTGCTCGTAGTAGTTTTCTTTTTTGCCATAATTTTTACCTTTTACCTTGTATGGGTTATACACTAATATAATAAACTAATTAAATAAAAAATCCACCCCAGTCGCCTGAGGTGGACTTTTATAAAACGCTAATTTTTAAAAAAATTAAACGATAAGACCAAGCAACACGCGATCATCGATGATCATACGGCCTTCTTCAAGAGAACCGTAGTAACCAATCTTGGATTGACGTGTTACGAATTGATCGTCGGCTACGAGAGAGAACTCGTCTCCGGACTCGGAATCAGTAGCTACTGCACGAATCATGGACTCGCGACTGAGGTCAACACCAACGATGATTTGTTCGGCAACAGCATTTCCAGCACCATCGTCTCCGAAAGGTCTTGCGGATCCACCTGTTACATAGTGTTCATCATAGTTTGTATTACCTGCAGCTACATCAAATGTAGTGTTCCATTTTTGACCATCTCCCATTTCATTGTACTCTTGGATTGATACGCCATAGAACTCAGGAATGCCAGCGCTATTAAAGATAGCGTCACGCATGCCGTCTGTTCCAGCGATGGAATCAGAACCAACAGTGTTGATTGGGTTGTAAGCCAAACCGCGGATTTCTTCTACGATTTCAGGAGAAACGAGAATATCGGTGATTCCACGTCCACGACGCTCAGCAGGTGTTCCACCGGTCCAAGCAGTATTAATACGCTTAGCCTTTGTGAACAACTTGTTAAGGTCGGAAAGAAGGAATCGATTAGCTTGAGCAGAACGAATAACGTGTTTTTCGCCATTTGTTTCAGCATTAGCCAATGCGGTCATAATCATGGAAGCAGAAGTCTTTTCTTGTTTAAGTAAAACTTCTTGAGCCATCCGGGTAAATGTCTTGCTGACTACATCAAGTCTGGAACGAGAAGCGTAACGCTTATCGAAGCTCAAAGCGCTGTCGAGAGTATAAGTTGTGAACTTAAGCTCGCTTTGCGAAGGAGCGACTTGGTTGGTGGGAAGTCCGCCAGGAACTGACTGACTCCAAACCTGGATGTAATCTTCATCAGTAATGTCGTGATAAAGGTCCAAAGGAATGCTTGGGCTTTCATCAGAATTGAACTGCAGCGATGTAAACATGTTACTTACTGTAGGAGCTGCGTTAACAACTTCAGCCAAAACTGGGCCAATAAATTCAGCCAGAGCAGTTTGAGCTTCGTAAGCAACATCTCTGTTCTTGGAAGCCATAGCTTTTACAAGCTCGACTTGCTCGGGTGTTCTATCTAGAGTGATTTTCATTTTCTTAAATCCTTTCTTTAGAAGCTAACTTTGCAGAGGTATTTCTTTGCTGAAGAGTTGTCGCTTTCTTCTCCGATAGCGATAACTTTTCCTACAGCAGTTCCAGAGCCCAATACTTCAAGCTTTCCGGCTGTATTTCCAGAAACCTCCAGAGAGTCTCCTAGTACTGGAGCATTAACGCCTCCACCAACATGAAACGCGTCTGCGCTCAAAAGAACCATGCCCTTGGACAAAACAGGAACTGTTTGTCCAGGAAGAACTCCTTGTGCTTCATCAAGCTTTTGCTTGTAGGTTAACATTTTCTCACCGTTTTCGTCGAACGCCAAGGTTTCACGAAGTGTGATTCCCAACGTTGCTCCGGTGCCATCAGCGGGTGCAACCGTCATACCGTTAGAGGGGTATGCGTTAAATCCGATGTGTACACCACTAAAGCTTGCACCAAGGTAGTCCCTAAGGGCTCCCGAAGTAGCAAGTGTTGAAGGTGTGTCACCGGGGAGTGCGCCCGCACTTACTTTGACCACTACGCCAGCATCATGATCGCCAGATCCTGCGGATGTCATTGCGGCCAGAGCGGCAGCATTAGCACTCGAAAGATCCAAAGCAAACAAGTTGACAACGTCGTGTTCACTGTAGTCTCGGTATGGTAGTATTCTTTTTGCCATAATTTTTTTCTTCTATATATTAGTATGAAATTTTAACAGAATCCTTGAAAGTCTTTTGCAGACGATCTCTTAAAGATTCTCCGTCAGATGAAGACTCATTATTGTTAACAACAGCAGCTTCTTCAACTTCCAAACTTTCAAGAGCTTCTTCTACTGCGTTAGCTTCTTCAGTTTCTTCGGTTTCTTCAGCAGATGCTTCAGCAACTTCGATTTCTTCTTCTGTTTCTGTTTCGGTTTCTTGTTGAGCTTCTGATGCCTCAGAGATGCGTTTTTCAACTTCTTGAGCTACACGATCTTCGAAAGCCTTCTTCTCAGTTGCGATAAATTCTTTGTTCTTGTGCTTCCAGACTTTAGCGAGCTTTTCTTGATATTCTGCGAAACTTTCTTCGGTTTCATCAAGATCGCTAATTTCAGATGCTACAATTTTGGAATCATCTTCGTCAAGTTCGTAGATTTCATTTAAAGCTTCCATGCGTGAGTTGAATCGAATTTCTGCTTCTCTAGCAGCATTCTCTTCTTCTAAAGCGGAAAGCTTTTCTTGCGTTGATTGCAGTTGCTGTTCTACTTCTCCCATTTTCTCTTGCAGAGAATTTTGAGCCTGAACAGCTTCTTCTTTTTCAGCTTTAGCCTTTTCCAGATCGGCGACATATTGTTCGCCTTTCTCTCGGATAGCCTCGATAAAAACTTTAGAGATGCTTGCGACACTCTCTTCAGAAAAATCTTGGTTGCCAAGCTTTTCGTCTAAAGCTGCTCGGAATTCATTGATGATTTGATCTTTGTCCATAATTTTGTTATTATAGGTTTCTTTGTTTAGTACATTTTCTTCAGTAGAATGGGAAGTTTTTTCGCTTTTTGTCATTAACTTGTCTATAGGATCTCTTCTCTCAGAAGGTTCTGGTTTAGATTCTCCTTTCTCTGCAACCAAGCCTTTGACATCTGCAGCAGGATTCGAAGTGAAACCAATTCCCAGAGGATAAATATCTCCTACTATCAATCGATTCACTTTTCGTCCGTCTTGCAACATTCCTTTTCCACCTAAAGATTTTAAATAAGGAGAATAAGCTTTCATCTCCTCTGGGCTAGAGACTATAGTTGACTCATGCAAGTCGTCTCCCCCAACTGAAATTACATAATCATTAAATCCAACCTCCCAGCTAGCCGAGACACTTTCGTAAAAATCGCTTTCTTGATCGGTTGAATTAACAACAAGATCGGCGAATTCTTTACTGGCAGTTCTGTAAACTACAGCTGCCAAGGCAATATTATAAGCCTTATCTTCCACCAACGCCTCTTCTTCTGTCATCAATTCTGAAGAATCAGAGTATTTAGAAAAGCCAGCAGAAACAATGTGTCCAACTATTCTGTCTCTATCATGTTCAATATTGGCTGGCTTGTGAACAAAATAATCCTTAATCTTAACCGCCGCCTCGCTATCAATACCATCACCATTTTTATTAAACTTGTTTACCACAGCAGCGTTAAACGCAACTCCAATTAAATCAATATTTTTGTCTAAATCAATACTAGCAGGAATCAAAGGGCGCAAAGATTCTAAAGAAGCCTTGCTGATATTTGAGTCCTCAATATCGCTAGAAGCAAAAACTATATTTTCGAACGTTGTTGTATATTTATATTCTTGAGACATTTACAGAAAAGGTACACTTAGTTTATAAACATGGGAGTAAAGGTGGTATTAACATTATCAATTTTTACGTTCATTATATCATAGTATAATTTAACCATCCAATTGCCAAGTACTAATGCAGAATAACTATCTTTTCTTGCTTTTTCTGGCCCAGTTTGTCTTTTTAAACTAGGAGGCAGATCAAACGTTTGGGTTCCTCCAGCAGAAGTCGTTATCTGAATTAAAGAGCATTGTGTTTTAATTAAATTCATCATATCAAACTGATGCTCAACAAAATCAATCATCTTGGCCGCATTTGTTTGACGTTCTAAACTTTGCGATGTTCGCAAGAAATGAATATCTTGTATTGGTATTTTCTTTTGTCTTTGCTCATTGTATGCATCATCAATTGCTCTAGAGCCAAAAAATATTCTGTGATGATCAAAATTTGCTTGCAATAATTCATTCGCAAGTCTAATCCATTGACTGGTTGGCTTTCTTAAATAACAAATTGTTTTATCTTCTAAATTATATTCTCTTTTTCCTTCTGCAAGCTTTTGCTGATAATGCTCCAAATCATCAAAGTTTGTTGTTAAGCATTTTATATTAATCTTTTTCTTTTTGAATAAACTACTTTCATTTGCAGCATTAATAAATTGAACGCCTCCATTATAGTCTCCAACAATACTTACAATATTAAAATGAGTTAGTAAGTAATAAAAGTAAAAAATATGTTGCTTTAAATTTGCACCGCTTAAAGCATAACTATGAACAACTGTACCAATTTTTTTATCGTCATTCAGTTTTAATACCATCATTGCAAAATCATCGCTACTTTCGCTCTCTGCCCAACTCGGGTCAAAAGCAAGAATATACTTTGCGCCAACTTCACCACAAACTTCTATTGTTGGATTTTCTCCATCTTTTAGAGTGCAGGAGGCCATTTTTGAAGTTTTAAAATAACCACTGCTATCGTCTGTAAATATAGACCCAAACTCTCGATCAAACTGGCTTTGACTCATGGTTGATTTGGCTTGATCCAAGAGATTTTGATCGTAAAGCTGGGTAGGAGCACAGTCATAACTAAATTGCATAATAACTCTATGAGCATCACTTTGTTTTGTACTGCCTGTTCTAATTAATTCTTCGAATTGCTCATAAGCTTTATACATATATTCGAACTTATAACTTGCAGAACTCAATGCAATCAATTTATTGTTTTTCCAAATGTGACGATCTTCCTCCTTCATTTTACCTTCTGCAATCATCTCGGTTTCTAAATTAAATAATTCTTCTCTTTGCGTTGGATTTTCGACAACACTGAGGAAAGGTATAATAACCTCATTATATATTCGCTCAGGCATCAAGGCAAACTCGTCAATAATTATTCTATGAAACCTAAATCCACGAAGCTTTTCTCCATCACCCAATGGCAAGGCTCTTATTCGACTATCGCCTATTTCTAATAACCATTCATCATTACTTTTTGACTTGTGAGTAATACATTGTGATAAATAAGCAGCGCCAGGTTTTGCGGCAATATCTTCTATCTTTTTGAATATCATTTTGGCCTGACGAAAAGATTTAGATAAAATACCTATCTCAACCCCCTGATTCAGCATTGCGTCTAAATATGCAAAAATTGCAGTGGTAAAAGATTTACTCATTCCTCGACTCCAAACTCCCATAAAATAATCTGTATTAAACATAGACTTAATTGCCATATGCTGAAATGGAAATAACTTAACGCCGCTCACCAAATCTGCCGTAAATGTAATGTTTTCTCGTAAAAATTTATACAGCAAAATCTTTGCATCTTTTTCTTCGATGAATCCCTTAATTTCAGAAAGCTCTTGATTGAAATTTTTGAACTGATTTCTTTCTAATTGATTTCCTGTTTCCCAAGCCATTATATCATTTTCCTATCTATATAATATTGAAGATCAACGTCCCACAATCTTTTTCCCAAAACTAATAGTTTAGGAATAATACTTTCAGACTCTTCTCTGCTGCCAGTAAATATAAATTGACAATGACCGCAAAACTTGTGGGCCAGCTCTCTCATATTGTGATAAATGTATTTCATATTNGAAGTATGATGAGNCCACCTGTTNTGTTTTTCGATATCNCTTATNCTNCCCTCGGTGACTATAAACAAATAACTATCAAAATCTTTTGCNCGTTGTAATTCATNNGTAAATCTTTCTAAATTATTTTTACTTAAAGTTGATTTAAAATCTTGCTCTCCCTTTCTGTCTACATAAGTATAATCGTAATATTCTTTGCCAACAGCATAATCCCCAAAGTCTAATTTAAGGGATTCAGATCTTGCAAACTCCAAAGGTTGCTGCTCCCTAGTGTCAACAAAAACTTTTACATTTTTATATGATCTATTAGACCATTCATCAGGCAAACGAGAGCCAAACATTGGCTTTACTCCAGCAGCCTCACAGGCCGCAGTATATGACCCAAAATGTTTTTGATAAATCTCTATTGTTGGTAAATCGTGCAGCTCCAACTCTAAATGAGATGGTCCATATTTTAAATTCTTTTTTTGTATTCTATTTCGCAGTAATTTGAGAATATATTCCTTTACGGTTTGCGCATCATTTTCCTTGCACCAGCTAAGTAGTTGCTGTCTATGAGAAAAATCTTTTGAAAAATACTGTTCTTTATTTTTGAAAGGTAAAGGCTCTCCAGTATATAAATTTTTTCTTGGATAATATTTTAAATAATATTCCGAAAGCATCAGCTTGTGTGAACGCAAATGCATATGAAGTTGTTTTTCTTCATCAAAGACTTGCCCGCATACTTTGCATTTATATGACATCTTCTTTTGAAATACCTAATACTCTGGCTTTCCAGTCTGGCATAGATTCCAACCTATCAGCTTCTTCTCGTGCAGCCTGCTTTTGTAGTTCTGCAATTTTAATCATTACCTCTCGCTCTTCCTCTTCTTGAAACAATTGAACTAAAGCAAGTATATTTGCATTTTGTTGTTGTTTACTAGAAATTCTTTTGGATCTATCTCCTTGCAATTTTTGGATCAAAGATTCCATTCGTTTTTCGCATTGGTTATATTCTTCACTTTTTGTTTTTAAAAGCTCTGCAAGTCTCACAGTTAGGTCTTGTTGATCTTCGGCCTCATCAAACATTCGATTCAATTTATTGATTGCGCTTTGTATATTTTTTAGATGAATATAATCTATACAAACATTGATATATAAATTAATTTCATCAGATGTTAAATCTGGTTTATCCCAAGTAGCTCGAACAAATTCTGCCTCAAACAAATCTCTATCTGCTTGACTGTCATAATTATTTATAATTTGTATAAATCTAGGAGAAGCAAGAAAAGCCCCCAATGCATCAATACTTCTTCTTTCTATGATGCTTAATTTTTCTTCATTGATAGATGTCTGAGCATAATCATTTATTTTTTTAATTATTTTGCTTGTGGCTTTTGGAGGAGAATACCTTTTGTTAATCGCATCTTCAGATGGAGGTGTTTTAATATTCTCGTTTGCATCGACATAATCAAAAACAGCTTGATACTCTTTGCTGTTGTGAGTAACCCTGATATTAGGAAACAGCACAGAAGCCGCCTGTGCGCAGGTCATACCGCTAGAAACAGACTGGTCGATAAATTCTTTTTGCTCAGACGAAAGCTCAATATCTTCTTTGGGGTAAACGTGCTTGGTTTCATATTCTATTTCGTTATTCAATAGAAACTTTCTAACCGCCCTACCTTGCTTACTTCTTCCATCAATCTTCTCTGCATCAGGAAAAGCCAGTCTAGTCAGTTCGGTCAAATCGGTTATTGAGGCAGCGTGCTCTCTAATGATTTGTTTTTGTTCTTCAGTTAACTCCATGGAGTAGTTGCCCTAACAGTTATGATGTCTTGCGTTTTCAATATTTCTTGAGCCTTTTGTTTAAATATTTTTTTAAGATTTTTAATCTGTTTATATCCCGCCTTTCTTCCCTTTTCACTTGTCTTATAACCCATTTTTTTTGCCACCTCTTCTTCGTCCATATGTTTAACAAATAACAATTCGTAAACTTGATATTGTTTTGCCGATAAATCTTTTTTCATATGTTGATTTAATTTATCTTGAGCTTCTATAATATCAAAATTTTGATCTGGCATAGAAGAAACTTCGTGAGANTGATTTTCTAAAGCTAAAGCCATCTTTATTCCATATGCTGGCTTTTTTGTTCTTTCCCATTTGGCATATAAAGGACAAGTAGAATCTTGAAGGCCGCTTTTAGTAAATCCACATAAAGAAGCTTCCCCACCACCTTTTGTTGCGCATGATTGATTGAATGGACAATTTAAACATGGTCTCACAAAATTACTATAATTGTTGCGCAAAATGTTTTTCATTTGATTTGTAATAATCTTATTTATCCATGGCTTCAAAGATCTAGACTGATCCCATTGATGCCATTTTTTATAGATATGAGCTTTAATTATTTGCTCTACATCTTCAAAGTCGAACCAAGCTAAAGAGTCAAGGAACCACTTGCCCCTTCTCTTTTTTATTTCTGTATCAATTTCTTCGGCTTTATCTTCGTAAGTAAAATTACTTTTTTCTTGGTCTTCCACGCTTTGCTAGTTTTTTTGGTTTTGGCGCTTCTGACTGTTTCATTTCCTCTATCTGCTCTTCAGACGGCAATACATCTTTTAAATCAAATGAAATCTTGTCTACTTCTATGCTGTACGAAAGCTTAGATATTTCTGGTACGTCAAAAATGTCTAATCCATCTGGATCATAAGATTCATCATTGATTTGCGCTCTGCGCGTCGTTGATCTTGCAGCTGGTTTAGATTTTTTTTGCTTTGCCGCAGATAAGATATTTAAACTCTCACCACAACCACCACAAAATTTAGGTGCTTGTATTGAGTACATATTTTTAAAACCACAGTGTGGACAGTAAGAAAAAGCCATAACTATATATTATAGTAAAAAATAAAATTATATCAAATAACCGCTAATAACGCGAGCCTGTTTTCTTACAAAGTCTTCTACATCAGGGCCCCAAGACCTTTTCTCTTTGACATATTCTAAGCAAATAACTCCAAGTATTTTTCCGTTTAAAGTTTTTACAGGTCTAGCAAACATACTTTGCACGCCCTTTTGCTCAAGAAAAGATTTAAAACCTATATCTTCGTTATAATTTTCTGTATCACTACATACAAAAGTTTTATTTTGCGCTATATCCTTGACCATTGCATGAAAATTTGAAATTCTTATGTTTTGTAGAGAATGACACTCCGAGCTAATACCCTCACTTATAACCTCGTAAGTGCAACTTAATTTTTGCTGACCTCTACCAGAGAAATAATGCTCTCCATTATGAAACTCCATAACGTATGCCCTATCACAATCTGTTTCATTCATAACAAAATCTAAAGCTGCAATAATATTACTATGAGCAGATGGATCGTAATTGAACTCTTTGCTCTTTTTTTCATCATATTTTACCTTTAACCACATGCCCAGAACAGCCGTAACGGCCGAAACAACACCAGTTAACACGCTAATTATATCTAATCCAATATTCATTTTTTAAAAAGTAACGGAGCGAAACAAAACAAACAGACAGATGCCATAATGATACCGAACCAGGTCCATGGAGCAACGGGATCATAATCATTTGCCTGTCTTACAATAGATAATACATTATCAGGTTCAATTGTAGAATTTATTTCTTTTAAATCTTCTTGTTTCTGTAAAAATTTTTTTGCACACCCGTTAAAAAATAATAAAGATAATAATAAAAATCTCATCGTCTCTTGCTGGGTATAGCATAAAACCCTACAACCATAAAACATAAATCCATAAAAGATGCTAACATTAGACCTCCGGTCATTTGTACCATCTCCCACTCCTTGCTCCCAAATAGCCAACTAAAAAATCCAAATTTAGCACCGTCTCCCTTGGGAACGATAAGGTTATATGTTATATCAGGGTTCATTGCATAGTATATCATCAGGAAACACATGGTAAAAGTAATGCTCATGAAAAGCACTCGTCTTGTGACCTGTACAAAAGGATCTTTTGCGTTTTCTGATTGACTCTTAATCAAAGCGTCCAGCATTTTCTCATCTCTGGCCGCTAAAGCAAGTTGATCTTGTCTTTTTTGTTCTAACCACGCGTTTATCAAATTGCAGCCAAGCTTTATGCCTGCTCCAATTATAGTATTAAGGATTGGTCCCATTTTTATCCCCCTATATTCGTACCCTCTAATGCAATAATTACAATTAATACTGCCGCTATCACTAAACCTGCACACATTAAGCATTTTCTCCAAACTTCTGCATCATGAACATCTTCCGGATTTGGCTTTGGGCTAGGCTCTGGATATGGATGAGGGATATCTATATTCTCTTTGTTCATGCTTATAAGTACACTTATTTTAAAAATGTATATTTATGTGTAATATATAATATGTCGCAAAAGTCTATACTTGAAACTCTTAGCAAAAATTTAAATTCTTATCAATCGACGTCTTGGCTTAAAACGGAAAATGCCAGACTAAACGGCTCTACTCCAGCAGAACTTATGATGGAAAATAAAACCGACAAGGTTGTAAAAATATTGCCCGACGAAATCAAAAGAATTAAAGGAAAAAAAAGGGATTAATACACCCAAACCCACTCGCTTTTGGTATGCGAGTAAAGGTAAGGATAAGAAGTTGTATTTGTCCAATGCCATCCTGCGCCATCTAGATACAACCATAAACCCTGTTCTGCTTGATGAATATAAACCCAAGCTAATTTTTCGTGATAAATCCAATCATTTTGAAAAACTCCAAACACCCCAAACCAGCTTGATTGCTTCCAATTACCAACAACATTTGGAATTAAATCATACCATTTTTTAATTTCAGAATTTTTGACATAATTATAATCAATAATTTGCGTGAGTTTATTGCTTGGATCTATGCGTGAAATAATACCTGCCGAACCTTCGTAATAGTTGGTTAAAAAATCTTCTGTTCGAACCCAGCCTCCTCGATCATCGATTTTGTAATCATGATTGAGCGTGTTGTCCCATGCAGTGAGTGTGATGTTGGTATCTTGAGTTAAATTTAAATCTTTGATCGCAAGAAAATACTGATTTGAAATGGGCTCTCCATTAACACTCCATAAAACATCAATCACATCTTTATCCACCACATTTGCTTCTAAAACATCAAAATCATTGATCGATAAATTATTGTCTGAATATGAATCTAGTGGGTCAACATATCTATGAATCGACAACACCATTTGCTCTCTTTCGACGGCATCAAGTGGCATCCCTGAATGATTCATCAAAGACGGCTGTTTAGACGCCCTCCAGTAATTAGTGATTGTTGTCGAATTTGGATCCCTGAAAGGTGCGGTGACATGCATGTATGGTTCTTCAATAGTAATTCCTGATACCGGATCCGAATAACCTTTCCAGCGTTCCCACTTATCTAGGCCTGGCACAGCCTTTGGATTTAAATAGTCATGACCATTTAGGATTGATGCATGATCAGGCAAAATAATATTCGCTGGATACCACATTTTATATTCAAAATAATTTGTATATGTGTCTGCCAAGTGACCAATTAAATGGCCAAGCTCATGAGCAAAAACATACATATTACTACTACTCATCCAACCGTTTCTATCATGTAAAAAAATTGAGTTCGTAGCTTGCCCGCTGTTTATATTTAATTCTCTAATTATTATTCCAATATCTCTTTTAGTAAAGTATTGGTCAGTAATCTTGAAATTCTCCTTCAACATCCATGAGCTCTTCCACCACTCATCAATGATTAGATCATTTCTACTGATTACATGAATATTAAAAAAGTTTTTATACCTTTTGTAGAACGGATAGTATTCGCAAGTTTCAATCCACATTCTAGAAATATCTTGAGGTAAAGTGGGAGACTCATTGTTTGGCTGCAAAAATACTATATCACATCGATTATCTGAATTTCCACTGATAAAAACTTCATCATAGGTATTCGCACATAAACTAAAACTAATTAAAAATAATATCCAATATTTCATACTGGAATTATCTCAAATTTGTGCTAAAATGTCAAGACTTTTTTTTGCTTTTGTTTCTAGCCAGCTGGCTGTAACAAACAGCAATTCTTTGCTTGTTGTCTTTGAATTCTTTTTTGGATTCTAACTGAGAAATACAGCGCGTCATAAATTTGCTGTTTTTTTCGTTTTTATTTGGTTTTGGTAATGGCATTATTCAGCGTAAGCATTAATGTATATTTTTTGATTTTTTTCTGTCCCAATTGGACATCTAAAACTCACATGATTTGGAGGGGACATCATGTTGTGATCTGGGGTCGAAGGAATTTTTGAAGCCAAGTCTGTGGTAAAGGGAATTACTTTGGATCTAGGAAACTGCATGTTTTCAAATACATAATTACCTCGATCTGCCTCTAGTTTTCGATATCCATTTCTTCCGTATACTCCAACATCTAAAATTTCTAAATTATCATGTTGCATCGTAAGCAAAATATATTTTGCAGTTTCCGGAAGAGGATGAGTGTCCGCAGAGCCAATCTTTGCAATCTTGCAGTCAAAATAATAAAATGTTTCATCCAAACCAAGTTCTTTGACGGTTGTTGCAGGCAAGCGCTTTTGCATATTCACAGATTCTGTTGCGCTATAAATTAATTCATAAGGCTCATTTAGTGCAGTCCAAAACGTTCTGGCTTTTGTGAAGCTTAAAGAAGCAACTGACATAAGATCATTGAACGCTACTTTGTATAATTTTTTGTCAGTCGGATCATTATCGTTTCGATATCTTTGAACAAGCAAAAAATCTCCAACTGGATCAAAGCTGCGCGGGTCCAGATCTGGCAATTGAATAATATTTCTTGATTCACTCATTAATAACTCCAAGCTAATATCCTAAAAGAGCTAATGCTTGATTCTTCTCCAGGTTGGGTATCTGGATTAGCATATACTGTTACATTCGTTAAATCCGCTGGTTCCATGTTATGATGATCTTTATTTGGATATAAATTTTCCATAAATAATGGCCCAAATTGTAAGGATCTACTAATTTTACCGTCTGTTGAATCCATCCATTCTGCCCATTCCCTAAGTCCAGGACGAGTTGCCTGTCCACCCCCTATGGGACCCCTGATTGCATGGCCTGATGGATTGTCTTTTTGGTCGTGGTAAACATGCGCGAATGGTAGTACGTTATGATTATCTAAATAAACAGTATCTAAAGACCTTATCTCAGGATCTTGAACATTTTCCAATAAAAAAAGACTGCAAGTATCGCTCAAGCTTTCAAATAAAATTAATGGCTCATCTTGAAAAGAAGTTTCTAGCACAATATTTTTTGATTTCATCATTGCCAGAACCCTTCTTGCTCCGCTAGGAATTACACTTAATGGCGATGGCGCTTCAAATCCGGCCAGCCTAAAAGATAAAATGAATTTATTTTCTTCACTCAACACAAGCTTGCTAGATTGACTAACTTGTACGTTTTGCTGATGATTCACGACTGCACCGTCGATAATTTTTTTTACATCAAATGTTAATTCTTCAATCACTTGCTGCGGGCCAGTTTGCAGAAAATTCCATAACTGCCTTCCTGACAATCTAGTTTGAATATCAATTTCTTTTACCAGCTCGTTAGCTGTAATTTTTTTTGCGTTCAATCCGTCGTGCAACATAATTAAATCTTTATCTGGATCTAAATTAGATGCCGATATAGTTGGCACTTCGTCTATTAATTTTTTGTTCATTAGTTATAAGCTATACATTTTATATAAAAAATTTCCCAAGTCGCTGCGCCCCAACCAGTCCTGGCTATGAGGCCCGAACGGTGTCTTCCTATAGCTTTAGATTTATCGTCTTGATATTCTCGAGAGTAACTAGGAGAACTAAGATCTAAAAGATTTTCTTTTATTAATTTTGACGAAGAACTAATTGTTTCGCTAGAAGCATCATAAAAGCCAAGATTTTGATTTGCAATACTTGCTTTCACTCGTCTGTTTATACCTGGAATTTCATGAATTAAAAAGTCTTGATCTAAAGAAGTTGATCTGCTCACAACAGAAGATCTTGGTGGATCATAAGTTGCAATCGAGATGCCTCCTAGGCTTTCATAATCGATTTCGATATCAGGAGCTGGATTATGACCAAACATCCCTCTTTGAATTTCTAAGACTCTTATTGCGCTCCGCTCAGCAATGTCTGTGGGGCTTCCACGACCACTATAAGTACCATGTATTTGACTGTTAGCTTCGACGGCTAAAGTAAAAAGTGACCATTTACGAGTTGCATCAACCAAAAACCTAAAAGAGTTGGCCTTAAAATTTCTTGGTACAGGATCTCCATGTTCGTTTTTTCCATCTGCTCTTATGTCTTCAGGAAGAGGAACATTTCTAACAATAAAAACTTTTTCAGTAGGCTTGCCATTTGCTCCTTCAGTACTCAAAAATGCGCCAACTTTAGTGCCTCCTTCAGTACTTTCCGGAACTGCTTTATCTGGTAAAGTTTCAGCGCTGGATACCATAGAGTTTCCTCTGCCATTATCAAAGTATAAATCGCAATTTCTAATAAAAGCAACGCACAATAAATTGTTTGCTTCATATGGAATTTTCGAAGGATCTATATCATCCGTAACAATCGCAGTTTCTCTTCTGATTTGATCATCTGTAAAAGTTGAAGTAAGGCTATCCCAATTTGATCCACTTCCCTTCGCTTGCTTCCAGGAAGGGTTAGCGTTAGAAAAATGATCTGAACTTGCATGATATCCAGTCAAAGTCAATGGTTCGTCTAAAAATTTCCAATTCCAACTCCTGGTTCCAGGCAAATCAACAGACTGCGCTTGCAGCAAATTTTGAATGTTTCCTTGGTATGTTCCGAGAGCAGGTTTGTGAATCAGAAGAGAATCATTCAACGGACTATATTCAGAGGAGTCAATTCCTTGAAGTTGATGTATTTGCTGATTGGCCATTTAATTTATATACACTATTTTATACTTTAAAGTTGCTTGCAGATTCTTTCTGCACACATTATATTCTTATTTTAAATGTGTATATTGTATATTCAAATACAATAAAATGAATACTTCAGAATTAATTTCAGCATGGTATTATGAATTTTATGTTAGAGATAGTAAATTTAATAAAATACATAATGGTATAGAATTTCTTACTTTCAAAAGATATGCAAAGGAAAACAATTACGATCTTGCATTAGCTATAGAAAAAATAAAACAAAGTTACTACAATAAGATGTGAATGATCATTTAGGAACAATAAGTTTGCTGTTAGTCATCTTTTTCTTGTCGTGGTTTGCATGGGATCAACACAAGGTAATTCAAGATCAGAATATGCAGATACAAGAATTAAAACAACAAATTATAATTCAAAACATGATGCAAAATATGATTATAAATACACCGCGAAAAGGTGGTTTATATAATATACATTAAATGTAATTAGTAAATTAATCCGTTGCTTGCTGTACCAACGTGATAAACATTTAAATTAGTAGCATAGTAACTCATAGCATCAACATATCCGTCTGCGTCAGTTAAAACTGCTACATAACCGCCAACATCACCAGTTCCTCTAACGCACATATTCATGCCTCCATGATAATTGGGTGCAAAATATGGAGTAATTGGATCATATGGACATCTAAAATAAGTATCAACAGCCGTTGACGACGAACTTTTAACCAATAAAATAACCAATGAATTTGGTGCGCCGCAATTGATTCTAACCAAGTGGCTACCTGCTGTTGTATTTGCAGATGTTGTTGTGTTGCCGCCTAAAGATGTACCTCTTGCATACTGATGATCGGTCGAGGCAGTATATCCCGCTACTGCATCACCATTAAAAACATTTGAATTGACTGCGGTCATGGGCATCCAAGAATCAAGAACAACATTGTGTTCTGCGCTAGCAAACATATGCCACATTTCAATTCTTCCCAAAGAATCAGTAGGAACCAATACTTCGGCCCCTATATGAAAACCATGTTGACCAAGACTTGAGTGATTTGATTGTACATATCCAGTGGTCATTCCAGATTTAGCAGAGCTTTGCGCTGAGTGGACTACAAAGGTATCTCCTGGGCGACGAAATAATACACCGTGTAATGGTTCGCCTGCGCCATTAGAAAGCAAGTCGTTTCTAGTTTTTCCAGTGACAATCAATCGAACTAATGCTGATTGTGTTCCAACATAAGGGCTCAAGTCAATAGTTGTAGCATTTGAACCTGGATCTTTTGCGTTAGTTCCTGGAGGAATATATGAAGCACCAGAAAATACAACTTGATCTACTACATTAACTGTNCCTCTCCATTTTGCAGTCATATTTGCGCCATAATCACTTCCATTATAGTGAATAGTATATTTAAAAGCGCTGCCTCGCTGTAAAACATATCCTCCTCCATTATAAGTTTGTGGATACTGAAGAGTAGTTCCAGCTGTACCACTGCCAAGCCAACCATCAGAGGCATTACGGCTTTGATAGTCAGAATTTAACGCTCTCGTTCCGCTAGAAACTGCTTGATAATCGTGAATTCCTTCTTTGCACACAAGCAACCATTCATTTTCTGCAGTAGGAGCATTAACAATATAATTGTACGCCATACCATCACTGCCCTGATTCNCTTGTCCAAGTGTACGAGTTGTATCTCTAAAGAAATTTAATCCAGGAACTAAAGCTCCAATTCTTGGAGTTTTATCATAAATTTGATTCAAAATGGAAAGCTGAGTGTCTCCACCTATGCCTCCTCCAGAACCACCTCCAGAACTCAGTCTTTGATATATATTGGTTCCGCCAGTACCAATATTTCTAAAATTTTTATTTCCATATGTTGGCATGTTTTTATTTACACGTATTTTAATATATTGTACTTTAATTTTTTGTTGAGTTGTATATTATATATATATGACAGATGCAACTCTAGAAAAAAACGCTGAGGAAACTCAAGAATCTAACGCTCCTTCTGAGGAAGAAACAGAAAAAGTTATGCAATACATTGCAAACGATTTTTTAGCAAGATCAACTCTTGTAGACGCATTATCTGCAGTTCCTATGGATACATTGGTTCAAATTGTGCAAAATCAAGCTTTAAGTCGCGCAAAAGAGGCGGTTCAGCAATTGAGCACAGAAGACTTCCAGAATATTCTCAAAGAAGCTATTAAGCCTAGGCCAGAGCCTAGCGAAGAAACTCAAAGCGAGTAACAAGATAATTTAAATTATCGTTGCTAATTCTGTCAATTACAATATTGGCGGGTTTAGTTGTTTTTATAGTATATCCACGTTCAATTTCTGTGGATTTAATTAAATAACTAACAAAATCATGCGCTCCGTATCTTTTGAGCCAATTCCAGTACATGCTTCGAGTACCTGGCGGACATTCCAGCAAAATATCTTCAAAACAAAAAGTTTTTGCGTACAATGTAATATCGCGAAAACAACTAATTTCACTGGGAGGTTCGCTCAAGCAGGACTCGATAATTAATTTCATTTTTCTAGTTTTTCGAAGAGTCTAACTACATCTGTTCTTCTATCCTCCAAAAGTCTTTGAGTTTGTTCCCATCTTTCTGCATCTCTAGCTCCGTTTTTAGCTAAATCAACTTCCATTCTTCTTAGTTTCGATCCTAATTTTTCGATTTTTAAGCTTTCTCTTTTTAAATAAAAAGCGGTAACCGATACCAGAATACCCACTCCCATTATCAACATTTCTTGCATTTCCATAGAAATACATACACCAAAGACTAAACTTTAATTTGTGTTGTTTTATCTTATGTCAAAAGAAAACAAATATTATAATATAAACTTATATTATTGGTATTATATTACCAATTTGAATTCCATGGAATAATATAAGTCAATTCATTTCTACGATAGGTATCATCAACTAAAGCGCCAAAAGAAATTCCTGTTTCATTTCCGTACTCATCAAATTGAACGCTTACAAAATTATATCTTGAATTTGTTCCATGAGATCCCAACTGAACTGCTTTTAGGTGTTCAATTCCAGCTGTAGAAGTTGGTTGAGGTGAATCTGTTAATTCGTAAAGTCTAGTGCCCCAATCAGAATAGCTTCCGGTCATTTTAAAAATATTTAATACCCCAGTACCCATGCCATAAGTATAAAATTTTCCATTAATAGGATTAACGCCTGCTAGTAAATGATAAGAAGCAGCTTCTGCAGTTCCCACCATAAAATCACCGTTTGTACTTTTTGCTATATCCATTAAATCTGGTAGTTTTTGATAGACTCCTGTATAATCAGGTATATTGTAACTTGGGCTAATCATTCGATATTGCATTTTGGCAAGGTTATAATTTCTTTTATCGTTCCAGCTTGCGTTTGCAAGTGCATATGCTGAAAGAAACTCTTTATTTGATCCGTTGTCCATTACTGCTACAGGCTGCCAATCGTGATTAAAAAAGTTGGTTCCGGTTCCGGTAGCATCAACACCAAAAGGCTCTATATTCCCAAGAGTTTGAGTGGTTCTGTTGAATGTTGCTTTAGCAACCCAGCTTATGCTATGAAAATAATATATATCAACACTACTTCCAGTTGCATTTTTCCAGTCAACAATTCCATTTGCTCGCCATCCCGATTTGTTCGGTGTTACGCCTGCCCACTGTGGCCATTTCCTGTCATTCATTGGACATTGTAAAATTTCACCAGTTGCTTTGTCTGCAACTCTAACGGCATAGTGGTTCTGGTTATCATGAACTTGTATCGCGTAAATAACTCTATCATCAATCAATAAAGGAGCGCTGCCTTCGCCTCTTGCGCTAAAAATAAATCCATTTCCGCTACCGCCGCTGCCAGCAGATACAACAACTTTGATGTATTTCCTAACTCCCCCGCTTTCAAATTGATGTACTCCAGTTGGAGCTTGACTTAGATCTCCTTGCTCGTCGATGTATCCATAAGTACCTAAAACAACCCCAATAGTATTACTTGTAACTCCATGAACTGCAGCGCCATAACGAATAGTCGCGCCAGTGTCGTGGCCACTATAACTTAGTCGATTATTATTTGTGCCATTTATATCATCTGCAGCCCAAACTTCAACAACTACATCAGTAGTACCCAAATTATGATCAAATTGCATTTTAGCTCCATTTGCAACTGGTGTGGTTCCATCTGTTTGAACCCATCCAGTGCTAAAGTTTCCACTTGTCCCTGCTACACTTGCAATATCATAAATATTGTTTGCGCCTCGTTTTATGAATTTTTTACCTCTGATGGTAAAACTATTTTCTCCGTTGTATGATGATAATGACATGATATTTAAAAATTAAAAAACAACTAGGTAAACACCAGGATAATCTATTTTTCCCGTACTATTAGTTCCCATAATTATCTGTACAGAATTGCTGGAAGGATTTAAAATGCTTGTATCTATGGGGTTTATGGTGTGGTTGGCCATACCGGCAGTAATCGGAACTGGATTAGCTATTGGAGTTGTAAAGTTTACGGTATACAGTCCAGTACCATTATCAGTTACTGAAGATACATTAAAACTGTTTGTCATACTTGCTGTCATATTCGTATCACCTTGTTGTGTTCCATCAAATGCTACATATGCACGTGGGCTAGTTCCGCCTCCACCGCCGCCGCCATTTGCTTGCATCCAGCCACTAATTGAATCAATATAAACATAAAGCGCAGCACTATTTTCATCGTACCATAAATCTCCATCAGCGGCGAGTGCTGGAGCACTTGCTCCAGTAGTAACACTTGGTCCGCCACCAGCAGATATTATAACTTTAACATATTTTCCATTGAAACTTACTTTATTGGCGAGAGTACCATTGATTCCCGATGAGTCCATTTTATAATAACCATGCGAACCCAATTGCAATGTTACACTTGTATTGGTAATACCCTGAAGCTCATAGCCAAATCCCTGATTAAACCCTCCGGCTCCATCATCTTCATGAAACTCTCCAAGTATTCTTGCATTTGCTCCAGATGCACTATCGGCAACCATCACGGACGCCACAAAATTTGTTGTTCCTAAATTATGATTAAAAGTCAAAGTTGCACCATCGTCGACGCCTGAAGTTACCCATCCAGTACTAAAATTGCCTGGCGTTTCCGGTTTGAAAATTTTTCCGGAAACGAAAAAATCTCTTAGCGTTCCGCTGCCTCCAGATGTAACATAATATTGAAAGGTTCCATCTGCAGCCAAAGGAATAATAGCTTGCTCGCCCATAACTGATCTTTGACCGCTTGTACCATCATGGTCTATAACAATAACTTCTGTTGGATCTGCTGCAGAAGCTCTAACTTTCAATTCGACGTTTGAATTTCCTCCTGTATCAAAATCAGCCGTTTCAGCATTTACAATTAAATTACTTGCACCAGCCCATGTACTGTTTACTGATGCTGTGTGCCAGGTGCCGTGCACAACGGTGTTATCTGCAATACTGACTCGATCAAAAAACGAAATTTCTCCAATACTGCCACCACCGCCACTACCGCCACCACCGCCACTACCACCAGCCAATAAATTGGTTCCACTAGTGCCGCTAAGCAAAGAATCGCATTCAGTCAAATCGATGTACGCACCTTTAAAAGGCGAACCGTATTCGTAGAATCTAATTCGATTTTGCCAAACATCTATGCCTACCCCAGTTCCTGCCAATGTACTATTGGTTGCGGCATGGGATAAAAATATTTCTCCACCTTCGTCCCCACCAACAGCTCCTTCTCCCACCGCTAATCTTGGAACAAATGCAGTAGTTCCATCAAATCTTAAATTCGTATTAGAACCAAATGTTCCATTGTCATTGAATTGAAGTTGACGATCTGATCCAGCAGGCGTTCCGCCGCCGCCAGATCCCATTTTTGCAACAATAACGAGCTTGAAAAATTTAGTGGAAAGGCTGGTATATGTGCCTCCACCAGAACTATTAACATCAAAATATCCGTCATCTGCCAAATTAACCGTAATACTATTAGCGTCCATGTCTACAATAGCGTATCCATGGTTGTATGTTCCAACTTCATGCACAGGTATTTGCTGAGCATTTGTATCGCTAGCGGTGCTATTCACAAACGCACTTGTTACAATATCTGTGGTTCCTAAATTATGAACAAAAGTTAAATTTGCACCATTTTCAACAGGTGTTCCACTTGCATCTTCATCTACCCATCCAGTACTAAATGCAGAACCATCTGTTCCTGCCGAGATATCATAAACCACTTCGCCATTATCAACTCTTCGGGTATAAGTTTTTCCTCCAAATGAAAATGAATTCATGGAGTTGCTGGTAAATGTATCTTTAATTGACATGATTTATAGATTTTGTAATTTTTCTTTTAATTGCTCGGCATCTGTGCAAGCATCAATTTCGTCCTGAATTGTAGCATATTTTGCGCGAATTTTAACGCGCTCAGCTTCTGCATTATCGAAATCATTGCCTGGAATTTGTTTCATAATAATTTCGTCATGCGGTTTAAACTCTTCGGCTCTAGCTTCACGACGAGCAGCGTGCACAATTTCTTTTGCTTTTGGTAAATTAATTTTGATCATCTTGATTTTCCTCGGGTTGCGGCTCAGATTCAACTTCTGGTTCTGGCTCGGGTTCTGGTTGAGGTTCTTCGTATCCTCTGCGACTTTCCAAAGGAAGCTTGGTTAATAATTCTTGTAGCTTGCTTTCGCATTCAGCAACATCTGCTTGATATTGTGCGACCATAGCTTCAATTTCAGAAACGGCAGATTCAATATTTTTTGAAGTTTCTTCAACGCTTTCAAGGCTTGCTTTTTTAGAATCAAGTTCTGTAGTTGCTCGCTTTTTAGCAAACAAATCATCTTGAACTTTAAATGCTTCGTCTGCAACCTTACGCAATTCAATGGCGCTATTTTTTTGCTCTTCGGTTGGTTCTTCAGAATCTGCTACAACAGCTTCTGCTTCTTCTGCAGCAGATAATTTGGTTTCCCAGTCTGTTTTTTTCTCGAAAGCTTCAGTTTTTACAGCTTCCCATGCAGCAATTAATTCTTCTTGTTTGGGTTCAAGCTCAGCAATTTCTTGCTTAAGCAATTCGATGCTTTCATTGTTTTTGGATAAATTTTCTTTTTCTTTGCTCAAATTTGATTCTGCATATTCAAGATTAGATTTGCAGTTTTCAAGTTGTGCTTGAGTTTTTACTTCGCCGCCAATTCCATCGTTCAAATCGGCGTCATCAATATCCCAGGCGTCGCGAAATGTTCGGTCAGCAGGAACTTCATCGGTTGTGCCGATTCTGTATAGTGTTCCGAATTTGAGCATTTTTTGCGCCTGCTCGTGAACTTTATCAACCGGCAAATTGTCCACAAAATGTGTGACGGTTACGGTTGGATCATTATATATTAATATATTTTTCATGATTAAAAATTAAAAAACAACTAAATGCACAGGACAATCTATGGCACTATAACTACCTCGCCCAGTACGCACCTGAACACTTGTTGAAGAGGTTTCAAAAACTGCTATTTTACTTTCTTTCGGATAAGGATTTTGTGCATAAGTTTGATCCGAAGCTATTGTTGCAGATACAACTGGATTTGAAATGGGATTTGCAAAAGTAACCGTATAATTTCCAGTACCATTATCAGTTATTAAGGACACATTAAAAACATTTGCCATGGTGCTATTTACGTTTGGGTCTTTTCCATCAAATGATACATGTGCGCGTGGACCTGAGCCACCGCCGCCAGCAGATGCAACAACTTTGATGTATTTTTGAGAAAAGTTTTCGATGCTATCGTTCCCACTAGCATCAAGTTGCATAAAACCGCCCTGGGCAAGCTGCAATACGAAAGATTGATTATTAATATTCTGCAATATGGAGCCATAAACCGTTGCACTTGTTCCTACTACTGCATCTATCTTTCGGGAATCAGTTCCGTTGGCATCATTAGCAGCATATACAGTAAATACTAAATCTGTCGTTCCCAAATTATGATTAAAAGTCAAAGTTGCACCATTTTCAACGCCTGAACCCACCCATCCAGTGCTAAAATTTCCACCACCACTTCCACCTCCACCATTGGTTTGAATCCATGCGCTTTCAGCATCTACATATACATAAAGTTCAGCTTGCGTGCTGTTAAACCATAAATCTTTATCGCTCGGACTTAATGGGGCAGTAGGTTGAACTTTTATACTTGCATTGCCTCCACCGCCAGCCAATAAATTGGTTCCTACTCCATCAGCGCATTCACTTAAATCGATGTATGCACCTTTATAAGGTGGGCCGCCTTCGAAAAATCTTATGAGATTCTTGTGAGAATCCATATACATCCAATTGCCCGCTAGTGTATTATTGGTTTCAGATTGTCTGAGTGCCACTTCTCCACCTTCGTCTCCCGCGAAATTTCCTTCTCCTACTGCTAATCTTGGAATAAACGCAGTAGATCCATCAAATCTTAAATCCGCATTGGCACCAAATGTTCCATTGTCATTGAATTGAAGTTGACGATCTGATCCAGCAGGTGTTCCGCCTCCACCGCCGCCGCCACCACCGCCAGCAGATACAACAACTTTGATATAGTTATTACTTAAACTGGTTGTTGAATCAGTTCCTACTGCTGCTAAGTTTAGGTTATAATCTCCTGCGGCACCAAATTCAACTGATAAAGAACTATCAGTTATATTATAGACTCGAGCTCCGTATTCATTGTTTGCATTATAATAATAATCAGAAACATCGCGAGCTTCAGTTCCATTGATATCATTAGCTTGGTATACCTTTACAATGATGTCTGTCGTGCCTAGATTATGATCAAAATCCAGACGAGTATTAACAGCAATTGCAACACCGTTTTTGTCAGTATTTACCCATCCAGTGCTAAAATTCGCTCCACCACCAACAGCTCCGTTGGTTTGAATCCATGCATCTCTATCTTCAAGGTATACATACAATGAAGCAGTATCTAAATCCCACCATAAATCGCCATCGCTTGGCGAACCAGGAGCATTTTCTGAAACAGAAATTGAACCGCCGCCTGGAGTTGTACTTGTACCAACGCCTCCTTTGGTTATAATTTCATTTATTTTTGTACGAATTTCATTCATACTCAATGGTCCATCATCATGACCAATTAATGGGCCAGTGCCGTATCCATCTTCAGGACCTTCATTTGCGTATGCTGCAGAAACAGTAATTGCTCCCATCATTGCAGAAGGATGAGAGGTGCAAAAATAAGTAAAAGTGCCTTCGGTTACAGGATCTCTAACAATTTGACCGCCGCTTTCATCAATAACCCCTACTGATGGAGCAGCATTATTAGTGATGCGCATAGGATGCCCACCACTAGCATTAGTAATTGTTACGCTATCTCCAGCTCGAAAAAATAAGTCGGGATTTTGGGCATCAACTAATCCGTGTCCATTCCAAAGATAATAAGAGTTGCCAGAAGCGGTTACAGTATAATTATATGTGGCCATCGAAGTAGATTACACGATAATTTATTTTTTGTGAGTTTGAATTTTTTGTATTACAAATTTCAGTATTTCACTGCGCTTGATATCTTCTGGTCCAAAGTAAAATGTATGAACACCTTGATCTTTACTTTCATTGTCATTAAATAATTTATACATATCTGCAAATCCACTTTTTCCATTGATATCACTTTGCATAGGATCACCGCAAATAATTAATTTACTGTTTTCTCCTAATCGCGTCATTAAAGTTGTTAATTCTTTGAATGTAAAATTTTGTGATTCATCAGCAATTACAATTTCATTTCTCCAACTTGCTCCGCGCAAATAATTAATTGGCATGCCTTTTATTATATCTTCTTCTTTTACAGTTCGAGCTTGTCCAGGAACCAAGAGTTCTTCGAGCTTTTCGTTCATGGGCATCATGTACGGATTAATTTTTTCGGCCATTTCTCCAGGAAGTGCGCCCAAACTCTTTTCGCCGCTTTCGGCAATAGTTCGCACATATGTTATGCTGCGTTCATTGTTCATATTGAATAACTGCAGAGCACCATATATTGCGACAAATGTTTTGCTGGTTCCTGCGGGTCCACTTATAAATATTATTTTTGAATCTTTGTCAAAGATAATTTTTAATAATTCTAACTGTTTGTCTGTGAGCTTTAGTTTTTTTAGCTTTATGTTAGTTTTGGTCAGAGAAGCCTTGATCTTTGCGATTTGTGCTTCGTCCACGATCTCGGGTTTTTTCTTGCGTCGAGGCATGATATAGAATAATATAAAATAAAGTACACAAATTATTTTTTTTAATTCAAGATAATAGCGCAGATTGGTTTTATATAGCCTGGGATTTTTTTTGATTCAACATATGTAATAAAAATTATAAAATGAATTTCATATTGAAAAAAACCACCCCCGGCGCTTGCTGCACAATACGATTAAAAAATGAATTCATTTAATGGGTAGGGTACATCTTCAGTCCGGCTTATAAGCTTATAAGCTACGCTACAAACGCATCTAATAGCGTTTTTTTTGCTCGCTTTTTGGGCTTCTTTTTGCTATGTTATAGGTATGTTAGAAAGATTAGAAAAACTCCAAAAAGATCTTGCTTGGTGGCAAGACAAACTCAACCGCTCACGCAAGGAATCGCTTCGCTCGATTCGTGCCGTTCATGTGCAACACTTGCAAGACGAGATCGCAAAGCTCACGCAAAGCGTTCAAGCTCACGACTTGGAAATGGTTTCCGATATGCCTCGAAAATAGTTAAACTTTTTCCTTGACTTTTAGTAAAAAATAGATTAGATTGTAAATATGATTAAGAATAATAAAGTAATACAAGTAAGAATAAAAAAGTGGTCAACCCATTGGGCTGTCAAAATCTTCGACCAAGGAGTCGATGCAGAAGGCAACGAACGCCCACGCGTTCGCACTGCTTCAAGCGAATCTCATCTCAATAGAATCATGCGAGACGAGGGTCTCAATCAGTTTCGTTTTAATGTCATCTTTCAATAATAAAGCTTGACACAACCAACCAAATCACTAGAATAGAATCATGCAAAACTTAACCGAAAGAGAAAAAGTGCTTTGCACTTTCCATTATCCACTAAACAAGCTTGAGCCTAGCAAGAAAACCAAAAAGGAAATTGAGCTTGTCCAAGCTCTCGCCAAAGCCGAAGGCAACTTGCAATTCCTCGCAGAAGTCTCAAGCTCTTCCGATTGGCAAGGTTCAATGACTCAAGGCGAAGCGATTCTGAACGCTCTCAACTTTGTTCAAGAAGCTTCCAAACTTAACACCGAAATAAGATATTCAAAATAATCATGAGAAAGGTAACTCAACAAATCAAAGAAGCATTCGAACAACGCAAAGCCAAAACCGTTGGCAATACTCACACCGACGGAGAGAGCGTTTGGTTGCATGGCAACAAGATTGTGACCCGTGACCCTAGCGGTGTGGTAATCGCTACGCTTGCAGGTTGGAACACACCAACCACAAGAGAAAGAGTCAACGGAATAACAGGATTAGGCTTTCACCAAGTCAACTTCGAAGCTTGCCTAAACGGTCAGATCATTGACCCATCCGCTTGGTTCGCCAAGACTCACGAACCCAAGACCACCAAGCAAGTCTTGCCTCCGACTCCTAACTCCCTGACCATCAGCTAGTTAGGGGCCGGCAGGCCCCCCCTGCAATAGAATTGTGCAAGAAAATAGTTGAAAGTTTTTCTTGACTTTTCGGGTTTCTTGTGCTATGTTATAGGTATGTTTAAGAAAGTTAAAATCAAATACTATATCGGAGACAAAGAAAGAATCTTCGAACTCGGTGGAATTGCAAACATCGAAGAATTCAAAAGCGAAAGACTCAAGTCTTATGGCGATGATGCTGAAATTGTCGAAATCGCAGATGATCACGAGTCTGCAATGTGGGCAGAAGCCTACGAACAAGATAAAAAATACAAGTATAACGGATAACTTTAAAAAGTTGACCTATCCCCCGCAGGGGGGGCGGCCGGCGGATTGTGCAATAATGCAATAGAATAGTGCATCTTCAGTCCGGCTTATAAGCTTATAAGCTACGCTACAAACGCATCTAATAGCGTTTTTTTGCTCGCTTTTTTGGGTTTTATATGTTACTTTGTTTATATGATTAAGAATAAAAGAGTTAACGGTTTTATCGCCAAGGTCAATATAGTTGACCGCAAGAGCGGTAAGATCATCGACAGAAATGTCATGATGAAATGCGAACATCACGCATCCATCGAAGATCTGAATAAGGATCTTGCTAAGTTTAACCTTCCTCGCAAGTTCGAGCTTGTCGAGTGGGTTGCTTAAAAAAACTTTCAAATAAATCATTTTTTTCTTGCAATTACCTAAAAAATTCTTTAAATTATACTTATGTTAAATCAATCAAATAGAAATGTTCCCACTCGCAGAGTCGAGTTTCAAAATGTCACTCTTCGTGTCGTGCAGTCTTCAGTCGAAGACCCAACCGAAACGAGAGTTTTCAACACCAAGGTTTCGGCTGACCTTGACCAAGACCTCAATGATGGTTTTTGGGTTCTGTCCGAAGCTCGTCGCCTAGAAGGCAACGCATGGAACACCGAAGAGGTTTCCGTAGAGCATTCATTCATTGACTCAACCGAGCAATTCGTTTACTAATCACCAACCAAAATAAATATGACTTACGATCTCTTGTTTCTCATTCTTCCTTGGTCTTTTGTTTTCTACATCATGTGGAAGTCGATAATGGCTGAAGACTAATCTCAAAATAAAAAAATTAATACAAAAAAAAATTATGAAATTGCTACAAAAAAATTATTCCAAAATGAAAAAGTTCGTCCGCAACGCAAACGCTCACAGTCAATCGAAAGGTAGACACGGCAAAGCTTTTGAAGACTTCCTAGCTGAGGAGTTTAACCTTCCCAAGCATGAACAATATAAAGCAGAGGTTGACTTTCCTGCTGAGATTGTGGCTCAAGGCAATGTCCCCGAAGAACTGCAAGGAAATTGGGAAGTGAAATACTACAATGCCAAGACCGATGGGATTCTCCTTGGAGATGTCGAAAGAAAACTGAAATCTTTCAACAAAGGATTGATTCTTGTCATTGGTCTTTACGATGGTGATCCAAGCAACTTGGTTGATATAAAATTCTGCAAGATAAGCAAAAATAAAGAAATTACCAAAATGAGAAAGATATGGATTGACGCATCTAAATATGTGAAAGATCGCACCAATTCATTGACCAAAACGAGAGAGCTTTGCAAGTCGATCAATAGGTTGCACAATGGCATTTTTTCGTTGGCTAATATCTCAAGAGAAGAAAGATGGAGCGATACGCAACAAAAATGGTTGAATGAGGCAAGAGCAATTACCTTGCGAGCAAAGCTGACCGAATTGCCTGAAATAGCTTAAAAGTTGACCTATCCCCCAGCGGGGGGCCGGCCGGCGGATTGTGCAATAAAATAAGCGAATAACGTTCCGGTAATTGATAGGATAGTGCAAGAAAACAGTTGAAAGTTTTTCTTGACTTTTGGCGGTTAGTGTGTTACTTTTAGGGTATGAAAATCAAAGTTCGCAAGACAATAATCATGCCAAAATCTCAACCGCACAAGCGGAAGAATAAGGTTCTTCCTCGCCACGCAAAGCACAAGAAGATTGTGCAAGAAAATAGTTGAAAGTTTTTCTTGACTTTTCGCTAAAACTCTGATACTGTATACTTATAAATCAAAGATAATCTAACTCAAAAAAAATTATGACAAGATCCGAAATTGAAAGCCACATCTCTCACCTTCACGCTCACCTTCAGACCGCTGATCTTGGCGAGGCTGATCGGGTTTCGCTCCGCAACGAGATCGGGCATTGGCAGGACAAGCTCGCCCTTCTCGAATTCCAAAGCGAAGGCGAGGACTTCGACTTCGGGCACCATTCCGAATGGGAGTAAAAAAAAGCTTGACCTTCACTCTTAAATCACTAGAATAGAATCATGGAAAAAATCAAAGAACTCAAAGAAATAATTCGCCTTCATACTCCACTCGCTGAAGCGGGTTGCGTTTCAAGTCAACAGCTTGTGATCACCGCTCAAATCGAACTCGATGAAATTGTCGAGACTCAAAAGGCTCAAATGCTTTTTAATCTAGTCGCTCAATCTTAGAGCTTGACACATCACTAAAAATCCTTATACTTAACATTATGACAGAATCAGAAAGACTCGCAATTATCGCAAACGCAGTCGCTCAAGGCGACAACAAGCTTGATCCAAGCCTTGCCAACTATATGGAAGACCTCAAAGCTGAAAAGCTTGCCGAGGACTTGGTGATCGAGCATGGCTTGCTTGAAGCAAATCAAAACGATGTCGAGGACGAATTCGTTTCCCTTGACGCAGTTGAAGCCGAAGAGGACGACGACTTCGACAATGACGAAAATCTCGTGGACATGAATTGCGTGAGCGGTTCGATGCGTGAAATTTTCGAAGATCGCTAATCATGGAATTGGGCATAATCTTAATCGTATCGTTCACCATTGGCATGATTAGAGCAGTCACAGATAAAAGAGAATAAGTCAATGCTAATCCTTGAAATAAGTTGCATAATACTTGCGCCCGCCTTGATGTTTTGGGTACTCGCTCCGCTTTTTTAACCTAATCTGTAAAAAAGTTGACCGATCCGGCGGCGGGCCCCCCGAGGCCGGATTGTGCAATCAGGCAATAGAATAGGATATCTTTAGTCCGGCTTATAAGCCTATTAGTTGAGCTACAAACGCACCTAATGGGTCATTTTGTTCTCGCTTTTTTGGGTTTTATATGCTACTGTATAGGTATGATTAAGAATAAGACTCACTTCAAAAAAGGCGATGTTCTTCTCTCAAGAGACAACAAAGTCTTTCAATTCATTCAAGCAGTCGAGCATGAAGAGCTTGGCATGATTGCTATGGTTCGCCCATACCGCACCAATCGCAAGGTTGGAATCCGTTTTCAAGATGTCAAACTGCATCCGCTTTTTGCTTGACCTTTAACCTTTAATCCTTAGAATATACTTATGTTTGAATCACAAGACATTGACTACATCGCTCAGAAAGCCTACGAAGCAGGCTTCGAGGGTAGCGATTCCGAAGAGCTTCCAAAGCGTTTGAGCGATCAACTCGAAACAGGTTTCGAATATGTTTGGCTCGACAATTACCGCAAGGGTCAAGATGATGCGTTTCGCATCGTTTTGGCTGAATCTCCAACTTGGGGTTGAGTTATGGCTTGGATGGACGAAATCGACTTTTCTCGTGAACCTAATAGTAAGGAATGGGTGGGAATGTGCAGACGCAACCAAGCTCGTTGGGATGCACACAATACGGGCGGAAAATTGTACATTCTTGACATAGAGAATCGGTCACTTTCGCACAAGTTTCAGGTGCATCAGCGTGCAAAAAACGCTTGGCAAGCTGCACTAAGATACTACAAAGGACTTGATCACCAAGTGCCTGCTTGGACTTGGAAATGCACCAAGGTAGTAAAAGCTACCTTAAAGTCTTAAAAAGTTGACCTATCCCCCGGCGGGGGGCCCGCAGTAGGATTGTGCATTTTAATTGGTTGATTGTGCAGTCACCTATAAATATATTTGCGTATTTGACAAGTGTATTTGAATATTTGACTCTTGTATTTAAAACCTTGACTTTTTCTTCAAGTCTAGTTCGTCCATGGCATCATCTTTAATTGAACGCAAAAGTTTTTCTTGTTGAAGTCCGTCTTGCTGAAATTGAGACATCAACTTGGATACTTGCAAAGAGTCTTGCCAGCCCAGAACATCATCATGCGGTTGAAGCGGTACGAAATCGCCACGCTGATTGAAGACGGCAACTTCAAAAGTGTGGGGATAATTGCCGTAAAAGCAATCGCCTCCTTCGTCATTTGCCACGACACTAATAGAATACCCATTGTCGAAAGTCATGGATGCCTGTACGCCCATGTCTTTTGCGTGAGCGTGAGGTTGAAAGTCTAAGTCATCAAAGGTCTTCAGAATAAACATAAAGCGGTTTGTCGTTATAGGTTAAGGTTGAGTGCTTGACGAATGTGCCGTTCTCGATATTCTTTTTCATGGTTGTCTGCCCAATAAAGACATCTGTCGGACTAGTCTTTTTGTCTGCCGAGATAGCAACCACGCATCCGTCTTTGCTTTTCGTGATTAAGAACTTACTAGTTGTTGAGGTTCTCATTGTCTCCTTCCTCAAAGATTCTTTCGTAAGTCCGTGCCTTTTCTCCAATGATAAGAAGAGCATTGCGAGCTTCACGCAAAATTTCTTCTTGCTCTTGGTTGAGGGTATCGTTTGCTCTTGCGGGAGCAATCAAAACATCGTGAATAAGATCAAGGCAAATGCCCATGATAGTGGAAGCGTTTTGTTCGGGCTGTCCAAGGTTTTCGTTGTCAAGAAGTCTCATGTTTTCCTTTCGTTAGAGTTTTAGTTGGTATCCTATAATTATGACAGATTGAGTTTGTTTGTCAACACCCAAATGATAAAAATTGTGAAATAATTATTCCAATCATAATAATAAAAAAAGCAAGTGAGAATGTTTGTTGTTGTGTCATAGTAAATTGGTATCCTTTTTTGGCAAATGAGAAAGGACGGAAAACTCTGAATCTGCTAGCTTTTTCATCCATGGAATGTGAAGAGCCCGAATTACTTCCACTAGCAAAAGGCGTGTCCCTATCGAGGCAGGAATCGAACCTGCAAGAGGATAGTTAGCTCTGCAAAGCGCACCTCTCTTATCTCCTCCGATTTGCAGCTCGGACAGAACTCGGGGACATAAAGTGATTATCAAAAGAACTAAGTATAATTATGACAGAAGTAACGCAAAGGTCAAGACTATAATGCAACTAAATTTTTGCACGATTCGCTTGCCGGGGGCCCCCGGTAGGATAAGTCAATTTTTTAGTAGCCTAGCCATGCCAAAACTTTTTGGGCATCGTATTCCTCGTGATCTCCTAAGTCATCAAAAAATTGCTCTATATCTTCGCAGCAATGATCCTCCAATTCTTTTAAGGCTCGAGCTTTGGTTATGATAATGTCTTCGGCGCTTTCGTAATAATCCATGGTTTAATAATAGTTGAGTTGAGTTGAAATGTCAAGAGTCAATTCCTTCTTGAACAAAACCTGTTGCGTCTTTCTTTGCCATGCCTTTTTCGATAAGCCCGACAACAACACCACGCTTGTCGAGGAAACGCAAGTCCGTGTCATCACCATTGACAACTTCGTAACCTTTCCAAGTTTTGGGCAACTGATTGCGGAACACTACCGCAACATTGCCGCCCATCGCAAGAACCATTTCACATTTCTTGTCGTTGTTTTCACTACGAGAAAAAGTCAAATGATAATTAGACGGAAATTTTGGTTCATCCTTGGCAAAAGGCTTACCAAGAAAAGCGCACATTCTTCTGAACGACTTAGTATAGTCATAAAATTGCTCAGCACAGAAATACTCAAAAATATTATAGTCGGGATCTTTCATGAAAACATCTTCCCATTTGATATCGCTAGTAAGGTTGAGCCTAAACACCGCTTTCATGTTCTTTTTCTTTGCGGACTTTATGGTACTTGCAATCTCTTGGCAAAGCTTTATCATAAAATCTTTGCGTTGGTCAAAGAAGAGTTTTGTTTTGGCAATGCGTGATTGCTGAACGCTGTTCATTTGCCCACGACCTGCCGTGTTTAGACATGATGCCGTGCATCCCTTAGAACGCCATTGGCAAACTTCATAGCCTGCAAGATTAGCAGGAGCAAGATGAATTCCTTTTGTTACGAAACCCATTTTCTCGCCTTTGAGAATTTTTTGATTTCCTGATGTGAGTAGAGTTGTCTTAATCATGATACTATAATGACAGAATAATGTTTGCTTGTCAAGCCCTAAACGAGCCGAAAAAGAAAATCTTCAAAATAATCTGGCTCCAGACCGAATTCATCCATGAAGGTGTGCTCCCATTCAGAAAGATCACCGCCATGCTGCCAGTCTTCTCGCATTTCGTTGAAAAAGCCAACCACTTTCTTAACCGCCTCTTCTTTACTTAGACCATCGCGGGACATCAATACTTTTACTGTTTCTTTCATGCAATTAAGTATGACAGATTGCGAGATAAAGTCAAGATAATAATTCTACCAATTTGTTGCACAATACCGGCGCGGGGGGGCCCTGCACTGATAGTGCTATAATGCAATTGAATCGGTCAGTTGATGTCCGCAAAAAAAGCCTCCCCGAAGGGAGGCTCATATTTGGCTCCGTATTTGGAGCAATTTACTCCATATTTGGAGCAACCAATTAACTCACCGACCTTTTGAAAGTCTTGTTTGAGCAAGTGGCTCGAAGCACATGGCGACGATTGACACGACGATTTCCACCATTGGTGTCCTTGAACATCACATGACGAGATGTGACATTGCTCACCTTGGCAGAGTATGCCTTGCGTTGCTCGCCCTTTTTGACGAGAAGTGAAACGAAACGACCCTTGAGAGAGTCAACGACATTTTGGAGTTTTGGTTCTATGCTCATAATAATTTTAGGTTTAGGTTTAGGTTTAGGTTTAAGAAACTGCTACTTGAGAAGTCAAGCCAACTTCGGAGTCAAGAACTCCGTGAAGTGCGACAGAGCGATTTGGCAATGCGGTAATACCACCTTTCAAGATGTGCGTGAAGCCATTATAGAGAGAGTGCATGGTTCTCTCAGAGAAATCGTCATGTTCGGGGTTGTGCCATTGCTCGACGACATCCGCAATCTTAGCCTTGCTGATCGCACCATTTTGGTAGGCACGAATAACAAGGTCATGGGCTTGCTCATTACCAAGCTCATACTGCTTATAAGCTTGAATGCGTTGCTCATCGCTTGCCCAAGTCTCGGTCATTTTGCCAAGAGTGCGAGCAATAACTTGAGACAAGTCATTCAAGATGTTTTTGGTGTGCCGACGAGCAAGGACAACCTCGTTCGTGAAAATAAGATTCGAGCAGACAAAAGGAGCATTGCCCATGCAGAGACCTGCGGGAAAGCATTTGTCATGCGAGTTGCGAAGACCCACAACAGTCCCACGATCTTCGGCATCAACGCCTGTGTTCTTGACATGGAACAAACCGAAGTAACGCTGACCAAAGCGGTGAAGGGAATGGTAAGTGTCAACGATTTCCCAACCATTGTCTTGCATTTGGTTTTGAACACGATCCACAAGAAAAGAGTGGCTGATCGGTCTCCACGATTCGGTTGCTTCGGGAGTTTTTACTGCCTTGACTTCGTCAAAGGAAGATTCTTTTGTGGCACATACTGAGAGATTAATTCTGTTATTCATACTTTTTTTAGGTTTGAGTTATTGTCTTTGAAGCTTTAATTATACGAAAATTTTATGTTTTAGTCAAGCTTTTTTTTTCGATTAAGTGCATTTTGTTGGTCTGCATACTTAGCAAGCCTGAGCAATTCGCTTGTGGCATTGGACTTGTCAGCGTGGTTTGCGTTTGGGTTCTTCAGCACTTCGGTCAAAATTCTGACGACTGCTGTCCATTTTGGTGTGACATCAATTGTTTGCATGATTATAATTATGAAGTAAAAAGTCGATCATGTCAACACCTTTTTTGCATTTAGTTGAATTATGCAATAATAAAACTGGATAGGTCAGCGGGGCCCCCCACCCGCGAATAGGTCAACTTTTAGACTCTTTTCTCCAACTTATAAAGTTGGTCAAGAAGTATACCGTGCGCAATTTTGTTTGCGAAATGGTCCTTGCCCTGCAGCCCACGTTTTTCAGTGATGGCGAGCTTGTGGCCCATTTCGCGAACTTGCATGCGTAATCTTTCGATCTTAGACTTGTTCATGCTATTCCTTCTGTAGGTTGTGAATAATGGTGATAAGCACTTTCTGCTTCCGCTTTAGATTCAAAGTGAACCTCAACCAAATCCTTTTGAAAGTAAGGATGCCAAGAAGTATCTGATTCTTCAAACCAAATGCTCCACATATCAGCATCTTCGTCATAGGTTGGTGGCTCAAGAGGTTGTCCCTCACAAATCGCATCAATATAGTTGTTCATTTTATTGTCCCCAAATTTGAGTAAACATTTCAACATCAGTCTCATCTCTAGTTGGTGATTTTGAATGTTGTGCTTCAAAAACATCCTCAGCATCTAAGCCTTCATCAAGAGCATCTCCATCGTAATCCGTGTTATTCTCTTGGATGTCGAAGTTTTCGTGTTCTTCGCCTAACGAAATTGAGACATGGTCGCTAGTAATAATAATTCTGCCTCCTCCAACTATTGCTAGTCGAGCTTGCAGATCGTTAATAATGTCTTGTAGTTCTTTCATAATCAATACCAACAATGATAAACAACTTTGTCTCCTTTGTCAAGACTCTTTTTTGCTTCTTCAATAAATCGCAAATCTTCCTCTTTGTGAAAATAATTTGCTGAAGAAGGACTTCCCTCACTTTCCCATAGGTAGGAATCGTCTCCGAAAAAGAAACCTTGTGTTTTAGGTAAAGCGAAATTTTCGATTGCTTCTTCCAAGGCATCAATGTCGTTAGCATCTAGCTCTAGATCAACACAATTAAAGTCGCCCATAGCATCACCATCCGTTTGTGCGTTTGGTCTACCTTTGTCATACCAAAGTTGCTCCATCCAACCTTGAAGCCTGTTGTGCTTTCGCCAATAAGCTAGTTCTTTTCTAGATTCAGATTCCTTTTCAGGAACTGCGTATGCGTATTGATCTAATCCCATAATTTTTTCCTTTTGTTTATAGTTGTGCTGATTGAAAAGATGACTCTATTCTAAGCTCATTTCGGAAAGATGTCAAGTCTGAAATGATATCATCCAAAACTTCTTCTGCTGACTGAAAAGTACTGCCAAGCGGAAACTTTTCGGGATGAAGTTGGTGCTGATCTAGGCAAACCTTGGACATTGGATCTGCCCATTCAAGGTTGCCTTTTGTGAGTCCTAGAATCATATCTCTAATTTGTTTTTGCGTCATAATACTGCTAATACTTTTTTGGGTTCTAATCTTACGGCAATAGCATAGTCTACCATTTGTTCCGTATCCTTGTCAACAAAATTCTCATACTTATAAGGATTATAAGTTACAGGTCTAGCGGTAGGATGAGAGTCGCTCCACTTACCAATAGACCAAGGTTCAATATACCCCTCGATACCTGCATGAACATTTTTGCGTTTTTCTTTTAAGACTCTTGCCCTACCATGCTTGCTTACTTTGAACACACAACTGTGCAAAGAAAGTTCTTTGGCGTGAGCTTTAACAAGTCCGTCTTGACGAATACTCCAACAGTCTTTGTGCAAATTCTTATAAGCATAAACAGGCTGATTGAAGTTAATGTCATACTTTTTGTCGTGAGGCTTGGTCTTAATCATGACTTAATTATGACAGAATATGTGCGAATGTCAAGGCTATAATTCAACTAATTTGTTACACAATTCGATTACAGGGGGGGCGAGCTGCACAAAACTTTTCATCCAATTATCTTATTCTATTGAACGCAATTTACTAAAATTTTTTATTTAATTATTTGAACTTGATTATTTAGTATTTGAATATTTGTCTTTTATTATTTTATTCTNTATTATCTGTTATTGCNCTNATCATACCTATTGTGAAACTTATTATTATTAATATAGATATTTCCATTATTTACTTGGCAACATGAAATACTTCTCTAAGCTTATCCAAGTCTTGGGCAGTAAAAAACACAGAACGAACATAGTCGGTGTCTTCTGCTTCTACTTTCTNCATGCGTTCAATCGCTTCCCATGCAGGAAGNCGTTCGCG
>FUFK010062792.1_pt1 | contig 44137 bp, 55 predicted proteins | sample 1021851 | NCBI WGS metagenome assembly FUFK01 (sample SAMEA51879418, study PRJEB19060) | metagenome
ATGTACCATTCTTATAGGGGTTATATGTTGCCGTGTTCCATCCGGTAGCCCTCAAACTTTCGATATCCTGACGGCAGAATTCCACAAGTCTAGGGGTTAATACGACGCAATTCTCGCCTTCTGGCGGATAACCTGTTACCCTAGCGTGTACATTCTTTCGCCCTGTTTCCCGAACCTTTCTTTGTCCGGCTTTGGATACGTTAAACCGCACATTTTCCAACAGTACACCATCGGCATGGGCGTACACTTTACCGCTTTGCTGAACGCTGAAGAGGCGCTTGTGAAGGTTGAAATACACTTGTGATCTTTTCATTGTCTTGGTTCCTATGGTTTGTTTACCCGAAAACCCCGGCTATACCGGGGTTCTTAGGATGATTGAAAGGAGTGATTAGTCGTAATCCATCGTCACGGTTTCGACAATTCTTGAAGTGAATTTGTCTGCACTGTAATCAGCGACAACGTATTCGGGTTCATTACCGTAGACAAAAAACACTGTTCCAATGAATTCCTCACCGTCCATTATGATGAGTGAATCACCATCTGTGTGGCCCAGTTCTTCCAGAATTCTTTTGGCATCGTCTGATTTGCTCAGAACTGTTTCTTCGCCGTCGAATACTGAGATTGTGTGGCCTTTACCGCTTGGGGCTGTTTCGCTCAACACTGCATTGATGATGTTTGAGGCTATTTCTCTTTCGATTGGGTGCATTTTGCTTTTCCTTTTGTTGAGTGACAAAGCGGATTATCCACACTGCAATCAAACTGTCAACACCCGAATCAAACTTTCTGCATACGATGTTTTTATGGGCGTTATAAAGTGGGTTTATGACATTCCTACCACACACTCACACACTCTCTCAGACCATCCGCAGATAATACCATACTGCTATTGTAGGTTATTCTCCCGGCATGGTAACGGCGTAAAGTCTTGCTACTATCTATGGCAAAATAAATCCGCCGATTCTGGTCTCCTGCTCTGCTGAACCCTGCTCGGCTAGCCTCCTTTATGTGCGCGTGGCGCGGGCGCGTGGCGGCACCCCGGGGCGACCCCATTTTTTTTTCGCGCAATNGCGTTATATTGTATCCACTCACCATCAGGACATTTTACCNTTCATAAGAATTCTCTAATATGGACGAAGAAGAAANAAGANCAATAGGNGAAATTCTTATGGCNNNGATTATNGNNTCGNCAGGNACATCGTTTACGCCAAGCGAAGGCAGTATATCTGATGCTGTTTCTGGAGTTCCGGGGGAAGTTGCTAACCTTTGGAATACCCCGGTAGTTCAATCAGATGATCCGGGGGGATTTTGGAGGGGTTTAGACACTGTATTTGGTGTTCCGTCTAGGGCATATAGGAAAGGTGTTTCGGAACTTCCTATAACCGGCATGAATATTGGGCCGCAAGTAGTTGGATTAATGGCCGGTGCAATAACAGACCCGCTAAAAAAATATGTAGATAAAGAGCCTGTAACCGTAGGCGATCTTACAGTTGCCGGTGCTACAGCCGCTCCTTATGTTGGCCCTGCCGCAAGGTTAGGTACTAATCTAGCAGGAACAGCGACTATGGGAGGGGCAAAGGTTGCACAAAACCTGACAGGCGCTAATATCGTACCAACAGTAGCCAAGGCGGTAGGGGATCGCAGACTTTCCACTGGTAGATTGTGGTTGCCTCAATTTAATACTAGAAAAGACAGTACCGCAAAAACAGGAAAATTTCAATCCCAATTTGAGGCTCCCTCAGTGCAAGGCAGGGGTGGTTGGTATGGCGGGGTTGCAAATAAATTGCTTCATCTAGATGAGATGTTCTCTAGGGCGGGAACCGGGGGAGGAATGGATAGACCCCTTCTAATGGATGATGAAATGAAAACCTACCTCACATCTCTTGGTGATGATTTATTACAAGAATCAAACCCTGCTCTAGTCACTGGCGGTCATAGTGTAGCGGGGCAAGTAATGAGGCCAGCGGGTTCTGATGCGCTTGTGGCTCAGGTTTTGCAAACCGCTGACACTGCTATGAGGTATTTCCCAGATCATCCAGAATCAATAAGGCTAAATAAAATTGTTGATGAGGTTCTTAGAAATAAAGTAAACACAACAGTAAGTCAAATGTCTACAGACCCATCCGTTGTTAGGAAGGTCTTGTCAGATGGGTTGGGGCCGGATATGACGGATGATGTTTTGTCAAAACACCTTATTCCGTTTATCAAAACAGATTTAAGCCTAACAAAAACACAACCTCATAAGAATGTAAGGATAGCAAGCAAACCATTTTATAGACCAAATCCGTCAGGTAATTCAGCGTCAAAAGGTTACTCAATAGACAAGGATACTGGAATCCCAGAAATAAAACCAACCAGTAAATTGTGGGATTGGAATGGAAGGCTTCCAATATTAAGGGAAGTTCAAATGTTGGTTAATGGGGGAGTAACAGACAAGAAAGAAATCATAGACATATTAATGGGAAGAAATGACGCTATAAAAGCGGCTTATTTAGCCAGAAACGAACCTATACCCACGATGAAAAATCAACTAAAAGGGTTAGCAAAAGAAAAGGCTAAAAATATCCTCAAAAAATATGAGGATACTATGGTTGGAAATGCGGCAAAAAAGTTAGCAGATAGTCGTTCTATGAAAAAGACTTTAGAGTTTTTGAAAAAGGCCTATGGTAAGATTCCAGATTCAGATCAGGCTAAGGCATTAAACGACAGGCTTTATAATAGAGATATATTAGAGAAGTTAATTGTAGAAGATGGGAATCATATAAGCGTTTCTCAATGGGTTTTGGGGGAGGATACTCTTTTAGCGACATACCCAACCAGAATGATATTAAATAAAAATGACGGTACAGGCGCTTATGTAATGTACGATCAAATGGCCCCCGGAGTCCCAATTCCCGGTATGCAAGCAATGGGGAATGTAGGTTCTGACACACACTCTTTGTATATGGATATAATTCCAGTTTCAAAAACGGACTTAAAAAATGAGCCGAATGTATTTAGTTTGGGAATAGAAGATGCTTTTAAAATTCCTAAAAAAGAGGGAAGCCCCGGGCATCAAACCGGAGAATTTCAAAGCGTTTACCCGAAATTAAGAGAGAATTTACTAGGGTTATGAGAACCGAAAAACAAGAAACATTTATTGAGCAATACTGNCTNCATGGGTGCGCCGCTAAAGCCGCGCAGATNGCAGGGTATTCCCATCCAAAGCAAAGAGGGTATGAGTTAAAAAACCAGTTCTCTAAAGAGATAGAGGCTCGCACACGCAAGATGATTCAAGACTGTGTACCGGGAGCCTTATCGCAACTGAAATCTCTTTCAGAAGGCGCTGAGAGCGAGTCTGTGCGACTTGGCGCTGTNAAGGATATACTGGACAGGGCTGGTCTTAAACCCACTGAGAAGATCAAACAGGAAGTCTCACACGTTGAAGAGAAATCAACGGAGGAATTACAACGAGAACTGGAAGCCCTTGTTGGCCCTCTTAACTGATGCCAATACAATCATGCACATTACCCAACGGAAAGAAGGGTTATAAATGGGGAAAATCTGGAAAATGCTATGCAAGTAGAGCATCCGCTGAGAAGCAAGCAAGAGCCGCCTATGCCAGTGGATATGGAAAAGGCGGTAGAAATAGCAAAAGAACTAAGAAAGCGTGAACGATTTAACAAGATCGACTTCTACGATCCGTACCCATACCAACAGGAATTCCACGAAACCGGGGTAGGTAATAACCAACGCTTATTGATGGCGGCTAACCGTATAGGAAAGTCTTATTGTGGGGCCGCAGAGATGGCCTACCACCTTACAGGACTATATCCTAAATGGTGGAGGGGTAGAAGATTCAGCAAAGCCATCACAGCATGGGCCGGTGGTGTATCTAACGAAACCACCAGAGATATTGTACAAGCAGAACTATTGGGTTCTCCCGATGATCCAGAAGCCTTTGGCTCCGGCGCTGTTCCTAGAGAATGTATTATAAAAACTGAACGCAAGCCCGGGGTTCCAAACGCCAAGTCCGTAGCCCTTATACGGCATATTTCCGGTGAGAACTCTTCTTTACACTTTAAAGCCTATGAGATGGGCGTAGACAAGTGGCAGGGAAGATCAGTGGATGTGGTATGGTTGGACGAGGAACCATCTAGAGAACTGTACTCACAGGCCGTCACGCGAACCCTAGACAGAAAGGGAATGGTCTATATGACATTCACCCCTGAAAACGGCATGACTGAAACAGTCGCCGCCTTTATGAATCATATAAAGAGGGGGCAAAGCCTAACCAACGCCACATGGGATCATGCCTCAGAACAGGTTAAATCGTTAAAAGGTAAGAAAGGACATCTTTCTGAAGATGTGATGGAGCAGATTCTCTCTGCTTACTCTCCCCATGAGAGGGAGATGCGTAGATTTGGCAGACCGTCTATCGGCTCTGGACTTATTTTCCCGCTAAACGAAGAAGATTTGATGATTGATCCAATAGAAATACAGGATCATTGGCCCAGAATTGCGGCCATAGACTTTGGTTGGGATCACCCCACGGCTGTTGTTTGGTGCGCGATAGATAATGAAAGTGATACTTTCTACATATACGACTGCTATAGAGCATCCAAGGCAAGCCCAACGGTACACTCCGAGGTGATAAGGCAACGTCCTTATTTTATTCCGATAGCCTACCCGCATGACGGAAATCGCAGGGATAGCATGGGAAACCCCGGCCTTGCCGAGCAATATAGAAGTTTAGGGTGTAACTTCCTAATGCAACACTTCACCAATCCTCCGGGGTTGGGAGAAAAGAAAGGCTCTAACTCAGTAGAGGAAGGGCTTATGGCTATGCTACAGAGCATGGAGCAGGGAAACTTTAAAGTATTCTCTACCCTGTCTGACTGGTTTGAAGAGTTTAGAATGTACCACAGAAAAGAAGGTAAGGTTGTTGCGCTAAGAGATGACTTAATGAGCGCCACAAGGTACGCCTTCCAATCACAACGCTACGCTATAGCCGGGTCTGACCCCGAATGGACTAGCGATATAACCTATAGGAATTACGGAATTGTCTGATAAAGAAAGAGAACTGATATCAAGAATTCAAGGAGAGATTACAGACTCCCTTGGGTATGATGGCGAGATATCGGAACAGCGGGAAAAGGCTCAAGAATACTACTATGCTTTGCCCTTTGGTAACGAGGTAGAGGGCCGCAGTCAATACGTTGATTCCACTGTTCAGGATACAATTGAATGGATTAAGCCTTCTCTTATGAGGGTATTTGCCTCTGGCGATGAGATGGTTAAGTTTACCCCTCACGGCCCGGAAGACGTACAAGCGGCAGAACAGGCCACGGATTACGTCAACTACGTCTTTACAAAAGATAATCCGGGCTGGGAGGTTCTTTACTCTTGGTTCCATGATGCTCTATTACAAAAGAATGGTATTGTAAAAGTATGGTGGGATGAGTATGAAGAAGCCAAAAGGGAGGAATATCAAAACCTTGGCGAACTTGAGTTTGAATATCTTATTTCAAGCGATGACGTAGAGGTTATTGAACACACCGAAGTACAGTCAAACAGTATCACAGAAGACGGTGGTGTTTACCATGACGTTGTTATCAAGCGTAGCAGTTACGATGGCAGAGTCCGTATAGAAAATGTACCCCCTGATGAATTCCTGATTTCTCGCGAAGCAAAGTCAATTAAGGATGCTAGGTTTGTCTGTCACAGAGTCAAAAAGACTTTATCAGAACTCCGCATAATGTACCCTGATGATGACTTTACTGTCGAAGATTTAGGTGGCGGCGATAACATGATGGATTACAATGCAGAACGTCTAGCACGTTATCAGTTTGATAATTCAGATAATATGGCTGGATTATTTAACGGAGGCGAGGAAGAGGCGTTAAGAGAGTATTGGCTACACGAATCATTCCTCAGAACAGACTTTGATGACGATGGCATTGCGGAATTAAGAAAAGTTTGCACTGTTGGTGATTACGTTTTTTCTAACGAAGAAATTGACTACACTCCGTTTGTCTCTATTACTCCGCTAAAAATTCCTCATAAGTTTTTTGGCTTGTCAGTAGCAGACCTTGTAATGGACTTGCAGTTAATCAAGAGTACGCTGATGCGTAACCTGATGGACAACGCTTACAACCAGAACTTTGGCAGATATGCTGTTCTAGAAGGTCAAGCGAATCTGGATGACCTCTTAACCCAGAGGCCGGGGGGCGTGGTACGAGTTAAATCTCCCAACGCCGTTATGCCCTTGGCTACCCCTCCCCTTGAGCCTTACTCATTCCAGATGCTAGGATATCTTGACGAGGTAAGGGAATCGCGTTCAGGCGTAAACAAAAACACCCAAGGCATTAATGCGGATGCTCTAACATCCCACACCACAGCCACCGCTGTCAACGCTGTAATGACTAATGCCCAGTCAAGAGTTGAGATGATTGCAAGACAGTTTGCAGAGACAGGCGTTAAAGAATTGATGTGGTGCATCTACGAACTACTGCTCAAGTATCAGGATAAAGAGCGAGTAGTCATGTTGCGTAATGAGTGGGTTCCTGTACGCCCTGATATGTGGTCAGACAAGATGGACTGTACTGTATCTGTTGCCCTTGGCAATGGTTCAAAAGATCAGCAGATGGCTCACCTGTCTCAGATGATTCAGTTTGCCGCACAAGCCATGCAGGGTGGACTACCAATCGTAACTCCGCAGAATATGTACAATCTAGGTTCCGCATTGGTAAAGGCTATGGGATATCAAAATGTTGGAGACTTCCTGACAGAACCACCACCGCCGCAACCACAACAGCCTAGCCCGGAAGAACAAACGGCTATGATGGAACAGCAGATTAAAATGAAAGAGTTGGAAATCAAACAAGGCGACCTACAAGTTAAGATGATGAAAGTCCAACAGGACGCACAGGAAGCCGCTGTAGATGCCCAACTTAAATCAGCAGAACTAGCCCTTGAACGAGATCAGAACAGGGCTGTAGCAATAGGAGCAACATGAGTAGAGATATAGAACACGCTAAACGCCTTCTTAATGACCCTCTATACAATGAATCATTTGACAAACTAGCAGAAAGTATTTTTAACACTTGGTCACAATCAGGTGTGAACGATGTCGAAAGCCGAGAACAATGTTGGCTTTCATTACGACTCCTTGAGAGGATTCGCCTTCATCTAACCAGTATTATTGAAACTGGAGAGATGGCGGAAAAACTTAAGGAATACCACATATAAGGAGAATTTGTTATGGCGGATACCAATGACCCGCTTCCAGTAGTACCCGGTAGTATTACCGAAGCCCACAATGCTTTACTTGGCTTGATGGAACCTGAAGAGGAAACCCCGGAAACCGAAGAAAGCGCCCCTACGGAAGATGTTGAAGAGTCTACTGAGGAAACTCAAGACGAACCATTGGAAGAGGATGTCCTTGAAGAAGAAACCGAAGAGGAATCTGAGGAAGAATCTGAAGAGGAAGAGTTAGACGAAGACGAAGCAGAAGAGGAACCTGATGTTTATGCCGTCAAAGTTGATGGCGAAGAACTTGAGGTAAGCCTTGACGAACTTGTTAAAGGGTACTCCCGACAGTCTGACTATACTCGTAAGACGCAAGAACTTGCAAGCCAGAGAGATGAAATGACTCAACTGCAAAAGCAGTGGGCCAGTGAAATATCTCAGGCACAGGCGGAGCGTCAGCAATACATAGATGCTCTTGGACAATTTGTTCAAAACTCTATGGCAGGATTGGAACAGTTCAGTAATGTAAATTGGGAACATCTGCGAGAAACAGACCCCATTGCATTTGTAACAAAGAAAGAAGAATACCGCGAAGCCCAAGAAAATGTTAGGCAAGCGCAAGCCCAACAGCAGATTGAAGCGGAAAAACAACAGCAAGAAGTTGCCAAAATGAGACAACTGGCTGTTCAGGAAGAACACAAAAAGTTAGTAGAGGCTGTGCCTGAATGGAACGAACCAGAAAAACGTAATCAAATGGCATCTGAACTTTCAGCATACGCTGTTGAACAGGGATTCTCTAAAGAAGAACTGAAACAATTAATCGACCATAGATCGCTAATCGTTCTTATGAAAGCGCAAAAGTATGATGCGCTTCAAAAGTCTGATGTTAAAGCAAAGAAGTTAAAAAACAAACCCAAAGTAGTTAGGTCTGGCAAAGGTTCTACTAAAAAATCTGATGCCAAATCAAAACGTATTGCCTCAATGAAGCGTCTTAAGCAGACAGGAAGAGCGGAAGATGCCGCAAGTCTGTTTGAGGATTATGTAGAACTTTAATAAAGGAGTCATTTTATGGCAATCGCAACTAATACTAGGACTACCTATAGTGCCGTTGGCATTAGGGAAGACCTAAGTAATATCATTTACAATATCAGCCCGATGGACACGCCGTTTATGTCAAGCGTGGGCAAAGGGTCTTGTGACAACACTTACTTTGAATGGCAGACTGATGAACTTGCCGCCGCCGCCGCTAACCAGCAGTTGGAAGGTGACGATAGCATGAACGCACTTGCTGTTGCAGAGCCGCGCCGTTTGGGCAACTATGCTCAGATTTCGTACAAAGCAGTCCAGACATCCGGCACTGCGGAGGCTGTGGATTTTGCTGGCCGTAAGTCAAGTCAGGCGTATCAACTCGCCAAACGCGCAAAAGAAATTAAGCGCGATATGGAAAAGATGCTACTGTCTGAAGACCTTGCTGTTGCTGGCGCTACGGGTACGGCTCGTAAAACTGCGGCTGTAATGTCTTGGCTTGGTACTGCCTCAGCAGGAACGTCAAACATCGTTGACGGTTCGGCTTCTCCTGTTGTTGGTATCGTCAACCAAGGTTCGCCTACGGCTGGCTATCCTAACGGTACTTCTGTTGCAAGCCCTTCGGGTTCTGACGCAGTTCTGACTATGGCAATGATTAACCTTGCTATGGAGCGTTGCTTTGATAACGGTGGTGAACCTACCGACCTCATGTGCGATGCTTCCCTCAAGCAGAAAATTAGTTCGCTTGGTGGTTCGGTTATTGCTGACCTTCAGAAAGAAGCGCCGGGTGCGGCTCCTGCTACCGCTATCAACGCCATTGATGTTCTGGTGACTGATTTTGGTACGCTTAAGATTGTGCCTAGCCGTCTGTGTCTGCCTAACCAGTTGTACTTCTTTGACTATGATTTCTGGTCAATTGACTATCTACGGCCCTTTATGACCGAAACTCTTGCCAAGACTGGCGACAGCGTGAAACAGTTGATGATCGCTGAATACGGTCTTCGTGCTAAGAATGGTTTGGCTAATGCGGCTGTTATCGGAGTAAAAGACGCTTAATGATAAAATACAATAACACTCCTACGATTGTTGTTGAAGATAATGTGCTTTCACCTGATTTATGTGAACACATAATTAACCTTGCCGAAAACAAAGGGCTTGGTGATAATCTGATAAACCGTGATGGTAAGTATATCCAAGACAAAGCGAGAACCAGTAAAGGTGCTTTCTTTGATTACGGTGACAATAATGTGTTAGACGGTGTTATTGAAGCGTTGTCCGGTATGTGCGGTCTACCTGCTACCCGGTTGGAACCTGTGACTATTCAAAGGTATCAGCCGGGGCAGGAGTACAAACCACACTACGATGCGTTTCTCCCTGATGAGATGGGAGAGATGCCGAAATCTTCAAAGATAAAAGAAGGTGGGAATCGCTGTGTCACTATGATTGCGTACTTGAATGATGTACAAGATGGTGGTGGCACAGTCTTTCCTGTTTTGGGACTTGCCATACAAGCGGTACAAGGCAGGGTTCTTATGTTTGGAAACCTTGATGAGAACAAAGTTCCACACCCTGCATCGTTGCACATGGGTCTGCCTCCAGAAAACGGAGACAAGTGGATTATAACTTTTTGGTTTCGGGAGAAGGATGTAATGGTTACTAAGAAAGAACTTAGAAAAGCATTGAAGTCTAAAAAATCTGTTAGCACTGAAAAAAAGCCTGTAGATGCTAAACTTCATGCAAAGAATGTTCACAAGAAATTTAAAGCAATTACCGAAGACAGAGGATCAATGCCGCTATGAGTTCATCTGGATGGAATTTTGATACCCCAGATTCTCGTCCTTGGAAACTGGATATCAACATTGACGGTACTGCAACTATTAATACTTACCAAGATGTACAGCCTATTATTGAAAGGAACAAACTTAATTTAAATAACTACGGCGACAAACTTACATTTGGTAAAGCGTCAGCAATGGGAACTGATAACGGAGTAACCGTAGCATCAATTCCTGTTAATGTCTGGGAACAGTGGTGCAAAGAGACAGGTGACGCAATCAAGAAAGATGACAAACTACTAGCAAAGTATTTAAACGATCCTGAAAACAAATACTTCAGGACTACACCTACGAGGGTTTAATTATGTGGTTATATCAACCTACATTTTCAGGCAACGATCAGAAGCCTATTATCAACAACTCTGTCTGGTTTAAGAGCAAGAATAGTTAATGGCTATCAATACGTATTCAACTCTCCAGACGGCTGTGGCTAACTGGTTGGACAGAGATGATCTGACAGCCAGAATACCAGAGTTTATCGGACTATGCGAGGCGCGGTTTAACCGCTCCTTGCGTATCCGCGCTATGGAAACTTTGGATACATCTGCATCTACTGTAGCAGGAACAAAAACAATGGCATTGCCTACAGGCTACGTTCAGATGCGTGATATACACTTAACAGGTGATCCTCTGGTTCAGTTGCAGTATGTTACGCCGGAGATTATGAACCGTATTCACGCAGGTAGTAATTCCGGTAGGCCAGAGGTATATACTATTATTGGTGAAAACATTGTGTTAGGGCCAACTCCTGCATCTGTATATACTACAAGTATTTTGTACTATAAAACATTTGACGCTCTTAGTGATTCTAGCCCAACCAACTGGGTTATTACTAACGCGCCAGATGTTTATTTGTATGGGACTCTGCTAGAGGCGGAGCCTTTTCTTATGAACGATGCTAGGGTTCAACTATGGGCTACGGCATTGACTGAATCTATTAACACTTTACAAGAGCAGGATAACAAGGATAGACATTCTGGTTCCGCTCTTAGGGTGATGAACACAGGCGGGTATTACTAATGGCATTAGAAAGCGCAACCTATTTAAACGGACTTGTTGATACAAATCCCGGCGCTACAGATAATGTATCGCAGGGTGACGATCATCTTCGTTTAATTAAATCTGTTCTAAAGAACTCGTTTCCGTCTGTTGATATAGCGGTAAACGCAATTCATACCAGTGCTTCCGCACCATCTACCTCAATATCAGCAGGGTTAATATGGTTTGACACAACCAACAACCTTATAAAGATAAGAAACGAGGATAATGATGCGTGGATTACTCTACCAATATCCCCGGTAACATCTAATACTGTAGACATTGATGGCGGTTCTATTGACGGTACAGCCATTGGGGCGGCATCAGCATCTACTGGTAAGTTTAGTTCTGTAAACATTGCCGCAGACGGGGCAACGGTAACAGGCATTAAAGATGAAGATGATATGGCATCTGACTCTAATGTCAAACTTGCTACCCAACAGTCTATCAAAGCGTATGTAGACTCACAGGTTACAGCGCAAGACCTAGACATTACTACAGACAGTGGCAGTATTGACATTGACCTCGACTCTGAGGCTCTTACGATTACTGGTGGTGAGGGTATTGATACATCAGCCACAGGAACTACAGTAACCATTGCGGGTGAGGATGCTTCTACCTCTAACAAAGGTGTAGCATCGTTTAACTCTGCTAACTTTGCCGCATCATCCGGTGAAATTACAATCAAGGATGGAGGTGTAGCCAACGCTGAACTGGCGGATATGGCGGCTAACACGGTTAAGGTTAGAGATGCTAACTCTTCAGGTGTACCCTCTGACAAAGCAGTAGCAGACACAGAGATTCTTATTGGTGACGGCACAGGATTTACTGCCGCATCCCTCTCCGGTGACGCTACTATGACTAACGCAGGAGCAGTAAGCGTAGTCAAAATTCAGGGGGAGGCGGTTAGTTCAACTTCCGCAACAAACGACCAATACCTTAAATTTTCTAGCTCATCTAACGAATGGCAGAAGGTAGACGTTCTCGCTCCTGACCGACTAACTACCAAGGGTGATCTTCTTGTATACAATACGGTTGACTCAGAAACGAGACTGCCGGTTGGTACTAATGATTACTCACTGCTTGCCGATTCCTCTGCGACAAATGGTGTAGCGTGGAAACAAATCCCGACAGCAACCATCGCTGACGATGCGGTGACTTATGGAAAGATGCAGGACTTGGGAACCGCTAATAGAGTTATTGGTGGCACATCAACTGGCACTCTTGAAGAGGTTCAGATTGTTGACGCAATGGTTAATGCAAGCGCGGCTATAGATGCCGCCAAACTTGCAGACGGCTCTGTATCTAATACTGAATTCCAGTACATTAACTCTCTTAGTTCTAACGCACAAACTCAGTTAGACGCTAAAGCCGCAGTCGGCACTGCTAATACATGGACGGCAGGACAGCGTGGAGAGATTACTTCTCTTACATCTGGTACAACGATTACTATTGACATGGCTAATAGCAATAACTTTAGTGTCACGCTTGCCCACAATGCTACGTTTGCAAATCCATCTAATGATACGGCAGGGCAAAGCGGAAGTATCTTTATTACGCAAGATGGTACTGGATCAAGGACAGCCAGTTGGGGAACCGATTGGGATTTTGCAGGAGGAACTGCACCTACATTGACTACGACAGCAGGAGCAGTAGATAGAATTGATTACGTCATTCTTGACTCGTCTAACATTCATGCGGTGGCTACTCTTAACTACTCGTAATGCCCATATTTAATAACATACTTGCTGGCTCATCTGGTCAGGCGACTGGCTACGACATCGACCAGTCGTTGCGGTTTAATCGCGCTGATGGAGCGTATCAAAGCAGAACATTTAGTGCGAGCAATCGTAAAACGTGGACGTGGAGTGGTTGGTTTAAGTTGGCTGATCCCAGCGTTGCTGATGGCTCTGTAGGACATCGCCGTTTATTTGGTGTTAATACTGGGAATAGCGATTCAACGACTTTTGAACTCGGCATAAATCAAAATAACAAGTTAAATGCTACAGGGTGGAATAATAACTTTAGAACCACAACTGCTGTTTATCGTGATCCTAGCCAATGGTATCACTGCGTTTGGGTATTTGATTCCACCGACTCGACTGCGGATGACAGATTAAAGTTATATGTAAACGGAGAACGAGTTACTGCTTTTGATAATAGTTATACCGTTACACAAGATGCGGATTACGGTATTAATCAAGCGGGAACTCATCATGTTGGTTGGGCAGGATCAGGTACAGTATCTTCTTATTCTTGGGATGGCTACCTAGCAGAAGTAGTATTTTTAGATGGTATCGCCGCCTCTCCAAGCGATCTAGGTGAAACCAACTCCGACACTAACCAATGGGTTCCTGTTAAGTACGCAGGAAGTTACGGCACTAACGGCTTCTACCTTCCATTCTCAAATACGGAACTAAACAATTTTGTAGATAGCAGTTCTTCATCTCATACCGTAACCGCTAACGGTGACGTAACCAATTCCCGCGCTCAGAAGAAGATCGGCAGTTCATCTATTAAGTTTGATGGCACTGGTGATTATCTTAGCGTTCCTAATAGCAGTGATTTTAATTTTGGGACAGGAGATTTCACGTTTGAAGGTTGGTTTTATACCGACTCGGCCACTGACCAAATTTTGTTTTCTCAATATGAGGATGCAAGTAACAGATGGTACTTAAGGCTTGATAATAGGTCTGCACAGGAAGGTATTGGGTTTTATCATGCCGCCAGCGGAATTGACATAGAAGCAACTGATAACACATGGCCCGGCGCTAATCAATGGGTACACATGGCTTTTGTCAGAAATAGCGGGACTATAACAATTTATATTAATGGTTCAGCAATAACACTAAAAACAAATACCAATCCCGGCTCTTCTTTTGTTAATGAATCTGCTACTTTGCGAATTGGTGACTACAATGGTGGTAGCAACTATAGCGGATATATGGATGAAATCCGTATCTCCGACTCAGCAAGATACACAAGTAATTTCACGCCATCCACGACAGAATTTTCCTCCGACTCAAACACTAAACTCCTTATACATTCAGACTTTGACGGTGGGTTAGGTGCAGATTATTCNGGCAATNNCAACGACTTCTCTGCAACNAATCTGGTTGCTACNGATCAGNTACNNGNNANTCGCCNACGAATAACTTTGCTACTTTGAATCCTCTTGTTCCTCCAGCAACAACAGGAAGTGTTTTTTCAGAAGGTAATCTTAAATATCGCACATATAAAACAGGCGGCGATAATGTNCAAGGTGAAGGAACGATTGGATTCACTTCTGGTAAATGGTATTGGGAAATTTATCTAGTAGGATTTGAAGGCTCTACTGCTAGAAGAGGTGGCATAGGCGTAGGCGATGCTATTAGTAATGAAGTATGGACAACGGCTTGTACTGAAGCGGCAATCTTGACAGTCGGGAATCTTAACCCGCAAGCACATAATGTTGTAAATGCAAGTACAGGAACCAGTTGGTCTACAGGAGCCGCAGGAGATATATGGTGTTGCGCTTTTGATGCAGACGCTGGAACATTTATTATTACTAAAAACACAGCCGTTACTGGAAGTGAATCGGATGGTAAATGGACTGGATTTGCAACAAGTACAGTAGGGTATAGACCTATAACTGTTGAGCAATCTGGGTCTGATTACACTGAATTTGTTTATAACTTCGGTCAAGACAGTTCATTCGCCGGAGCAAAAACAGCACAAGGCAACACAGACGGCAACGGCANNGGNGACTTCTATTACACGCCACCTTCGGGTTATCTAGCACTTTGCTCCGACAACCTCCCTGACCCTAGCATCGCTGATCCTACGGCTNACTTTAATACCAAACTCTACACTGGCACAGGCTCTGAACTAGCGGTCACTGGAGTAGGATTTCAGCCAGACTTTACTTGGATCAAGACCAGACAATTAACATACAACCATAGAGTGTTTGATGTAGTTCGCGGCGTTACAAAAGAACTTTATACAAATACGACTGACGCTGAAGTAACAGACGATGCTCAAACTCTGAAGTCTTTTGATAGCGATGGTTTTACTTTAGGTACGTCTAGCGGTGTCAACCCAAGTTCAAGCAGTAATATGGTGTCATGGAACTGGAAAGCCGGAGGTACAGCGTCCTCTAACACTGACGGCTCTATTACCAGTTCAGTCAGTGCGAATCCTACGGCTGGTTTTTCGATTGTTAGTTATACCGGAACAGGAGCAAACGCTACAGTTGGTCATGGGTTAAGTCAACGACCCGATATGGTTATTGTTAAAAACAGAAGCGCGGCAGGGAGAGGTTTTGTTATTTGGGCAGAATCTTTTTCAGGCTCTCAAGCAATAGAATTTGATACATCTGGCGTAGTCACAAGCACAACATCTTGGAACAGTTCATTACCAACTAGCACTGTTATTAATTTAGGGACAAGGGTAGGAACCAATGAATCTGGCGAAACATTCATAGCCTACTGCTTCCATTCCGTAGACGGCTACAGCAAGGTAGGTAGTTACACCGCAAATGGAAATGCAGATGGGCCGTTTATTTATACTAGATTCCGTCCCGCATACACAATAATTAAACCATCTAGCAGGGCTGATAATTGGGCAATTTCTGACAGTGTAAGAAGCACTTATAACGGTAGCACTCATCAATTAAGAGCAAATAATACCGAAGCGGATTTTGCAAACAGCGCATCTGCTATCGACTTCGTATCAAATGGATTCAAAATAAAAACAAATGATCCCGGCTTAAATAATTCAAGTGATACATACATTTTCTTGGCCTTTGCCGAATCACCATTTAAATACTCTAACGCGAGGTAAACAATGTGGTATAGCGAAACATTTGGAACAATAAAAACGCCTCGCGCAATAACCGTTGATGGCGTACAACATCCATCTAATATTTTTAGAGCATGGTCAGCAGAAGAGTTAGAGGCGATTGGAATTTACTCTCTTGAGATNGTTGNTCCAGACTCTAGGTATTACNATACTGGCGCAGAAAACTTTGAAAAGAAAAGTCGCAGAAATCCTGATGGAACTTTTGCGGGAGGCGCAGATTACTACGAACTAACTTATGATACTACAGAAAAGAACGTAGACAATCTTAAGTCTGACCTTATCTTAAAGATTAAAGCAAACACAGGCGTACTGATTGCTCCTTCTGATTGGATGGTNATTAGGGCTACTGACGGTGGTACGGCTATGCCTAATGATTGGACTACATACCGTAGCGAAGTTAGAGCGCATGGCAACAGTCTTGAAAATGGAGTAGAAGCGTTTGCGTCATTACAGGCGGTAAAGAATTTCCAGAACCATGAAGTTCAAGAAGAGCGGTACGTTTCTACATACGACGATGCAGGCGTTGAAACAATTGGCCCAGATACTTATATAGTAGATCGCGTCGTAGATAAAACATATTGGAACTGGCCTACTGCTCCTGACGCAGTGGCTGATCCGTATCACGTTAGGTATCTTTAATGGCAATTATACCTGTTGACAATCTAGGTCAAGTAGGTATTGTAAAGGATATTGCGCCCTTCCAATTACCACCTAATGCTTGGTCAGATGGAAATAACATACGAGTAGAGCATGGAGCGATTATTAAATCGCCGGGATACTCTTCGGTTATTGAAACCTGTCCTATTGCGCCTTACTACATTACACAGTTAAAAGCGGGTACAGCAGAGTATTGGGTAGTAGCAGGACTAACAAAGATATACGTACATAACGGAACCACTTGGACTAATATCACAAGACAATCTGGCGGCTCAGATGTAGACTACTCTGCTACAGCGGCAGAGAACTGGACACACACTGTAATTGGTGGTGTGCTTGTAATGACTAACTTTGTAGATGACCCACAGGAATGGCCCCTTACCTCTGGTGTGCCGTCTGTATCTAACAAGATGCAAGACCTGTCTAACTGGCCTGCAAGTACAGAGTGCAAATCATTAAGATCATTCCGCTCATTTCTGATCGCTCTTAACATAACCAAGTCATCCGTTCCAAACTCAAGGGTGGTTAAGTGGTCAACAGAAGCCGCTGTAAACTCTGTCCCAAGTTCATGGGATGAAACAAGCGCAACGGTTGATGCAGGTGAATATTCTTTGGAAGATACCAAAGGCGCTATCCTTGACGGCCTTCCTCTACAAGATACCTTTATGATATACAAGGAAGATTCTATTTACGCCATGACGTATGTAGGAACTCCCTTTATCTTTGCGTTCCGCCAACTATCCCCAACTGTAGGGGTGTTGGCTAAGAACTGTGTCACAGAGTTTGACGGTGGACACTTTATNTTTGGCAACGGTGATATGTACATTAATGACGGTCAGAGGATTAAAAGTATTCTACCGCATAAAATGAGAGACTACATCTTCTCATACATTGACGGGGATCAGTATAAGAAGTCATTCTGTGTGACGGACTATAACAGATCAGAAGTGTTGGCTTGTTTTCCTTCTGCTGATAACCAGTCTAACCAGTGCGATAAAGCCCTTGTATGGAATTGGGTTAGTAATGCTTTCTCTTTGAGAGACTTGCCTGATCTTGGTCATATTGCTTACGGCACTATTCAGGATGAAACTGCCCTGACTACTTGGGCGGCGGCAACTACAACTTGGGCAACTACCTCTGGGTATTGGGCATCTAACTGGAACACAGTAGAAAACGTGCTTGTATTTGCTTCCCCCACAAACACCAAGGTATACAGGGATAGAGTAGGTTTTCAGGCTGATGGAACTAATATGCAGTCTTACATTGAGCGTGTTGGTTACTCAATGGATGAACAGAATAATCCAGATCATTCCACCGTTAAGCACATTAAGGCTATATGGCCCAAGATGACAATAGATAATAACGAGACAGTAGACTTCTATATTGGAACTCAGATGTCTACCGAAGAGGCTGTGTCTTGGGAGGGGCCAATATCCTTTAATCCAGATACACAGTCTAAGATATCATGCAGAGCATCAGGCAAACTGTACGGTGTTAAGATTGAGTCAGATAATAATGCGGGATGGAGATTGGAAGGTCTTGAGTTTGATGTGCAAAACTCAGGGCGTAGAGGTAGCAGGGCTTACTGATGGGGTATAACACTTTTACGGACAGGAAAGTAAAAAGCGTAACATTCTATCAGCCGGGATCAATTCCCGAAAACCCTGAATACCTTGGAGAGTTTCTAATCAGGGAACTTAAAAAGTTGGGCGACATTGTTTACAACGTATCTAATCTTAGGCTAGAGGAATTGCATGAAGAACCGGACAAACCGAGGAATGGTGATATAAGATATGCAGATGGTTCAGATTGGAATCCGGGCAGTGGCGCTGGCATCTATGCTTATATTGGCGGGTCTTGGACAAAACTCTAGCGCAGACTTTAAATCTACATTCCTGATAGGAGAGCCAGAGGGAAGGTTTATATCTCCATACTCTACCCTGTCTTGGTTGTCAAACGATTTAGATGATAATTGGAGAAACCGTGTTATAAATATGATCGGCGGGGATACACACGCTGATATCATGGCTAGAAGCACAGCAAATGACTTTGGGAGAGTTGACGGTGTTCATAGAGATAGTTGGCGCAATCGTATTAGCATCTTGCGTTCTAATGGTATTGCTCCGGTAGTATGGCTGATTTCTGATGACAGTCAACAAATATATGATAGGGGATTAGATAACCAGATTGATTACCAAAATCAAGTTGTTTCTGCGGTTGATGACGTTGTTAGTCATTATGTGGTCTGTCTTGAGTGTGACGAATATTATAGCCCTTCAGATGTATCTACGCTGATAGCGGAACTCAGGAAGAAAACAGATAGGCCAATAGGGGTGCATCTTACGCCGGGGGTTAAGGCTGAGTACATTAAGGATGCAGACATAATATACCTTCAAACAGGATTTGATCTGAATGAAAAACAGTTCCGGCAACAAATTGAGAACGCTCTCAGGTTTGGAAAACCAGTTGTCGTATCTGAGTACCACCTACAAGGAACGTCAGGAAGAGCGAAAGCGTTTGGCGACATTGCTTGCTCTTATTCCGGAGTTGTCGGAACAGGAAACGGAAGAGGAACAACATCTTGTCAAACCCTAGAATGGGGTCAGACAAAAAAGCAAAAGTGGTATCAACGCCACGAAAAGGAGTTAGTCGTTTCTGGGATCGCAGTAGCCACCCTCTTCGCAATGTTAAAGGAAGAGCCGAAACTAAAACTACAGGCAAATGACAACGGTTACGAGTTAGGATTAAACTCAGGTGGGTATAGTTTACGATACTCCAAAGATAGAATAGCCGCTACCTACAGGATAGACTTTTGAAAACGCATTTAATTAGCGCAGAAGATGTACCGTATATCTGGGATGATGTTGGCCCTATGCTCCATAGAATAAGAGAGCATAGCGAAGGTGAGTTAGAAGCGGATGATTTTCTTGACCATCTTATTAATGGTGGTATGCAGTTGTGGATATCTACAGAAGATAAAGAAATTGTAATGTCTGCGGTTACTCAGATTATATCGTATCCTCAGAAAAGAGTCCTGCGTGTAATAGCACTAGCAGGTGAGAATTTTAAAGAAGTACACGATAATTGTATAAACATGGTAGAGGCATTTGCCATAAAACATCAATGCTCCGCACTTGAACTATGGGGCAGAAAGGGGTGGAAAAAAATGTTACCAGATTGGAACAGTAATTACATTGTCTTTACCAAAGACTTAAAAGAGAGGATGCACTAATGTCGGGTGGATTTTTAAGCAGTGGAGAAAAAAGGACTCCAGAACAAATTGCTCAAATAGAAGCGGCTAATCGCATGGAACCTATAGAGTTTACCACTCCTCATGGTAGCCAAGGCGTAACAAATGAAAATTACGCCAAATATACAGATGCTTACCCAGATTTGCTTTTAAATTATAACTTAAATTGGAGAGATAAAGGTGTTAGTAAGGCAGAGTTTGGCGCTATGCACTGGGTACAATCAGGAAAAAGAGAGGGGAGATCAATGCCCGGAATATCCTCCCCATCTGCCCCTGCGGAAAGTTTTGGAGGTGGAGGCGCGTCAGTTGCAAGACCTTCCGTAGCATCTTCCCCTGTTCCATCAAACCCCTATTACCCACAATTAGTGCAAGAATACGAGGCTCCTAGTCTAATGGACTACTCAGCGTATATGCCTGCTGATAGTCTGTTTGGTTACGAACAGTTTCAAACTTATACTAATCCTAACGATATTGACCCAAGTATCTTTAACTATCAACCCCCAACAATATACGCTACAGACCCAAGAATCTCTTTGGGTGATATGGCTTACACTAGGGGCGTGGGTGGAAGAATTATGCCTACCAGACCTATGGGTGGTGGAGGCTTTGAAGACTCTGAAAGCGAGACAGTAGAAACATCAGACGGAAGAGCGGGAACCGTTTTAGGCGATGCAACAGATTACATTGTTCCCGGCACAAACACTTCTATACAATCATTGCTTGATTATCAGGCTGGCCCTACTGAGTCTCTTATTTATGACAAAGATGGAAACATTGAAAGAAGGTATTATATTAATCCTAATGATGCAAGACCTGATCTTGTAGCCGCTGATATTAATAGGGCTAAAGAACAGGCTTATATTGAAGCGGCTAAAAAAGATGTTCCGATTGTACAAAGTAATTTACCTGCATTTACCGGCAGGAGAGAGCCTATAACAATGCCTGAATTAGTGGCAATGGAATCTTCCGCCAATAGTTATATACAAGATCAGATTAGAGCGGAACAGGCTAGAATGGCAAGAGAAATTCAAAACAGGAATCCCAATACTGTTTTTGGCCCACCACCAAAAACTGAAGCAGACTTCGCAAATGATCCTAGAGGTCTTATGTCGTTTAGAATGGCAGAGGCTAAGGCAGGGGGGGGCGATAAATAAAATGAGGAATACATTATGAGTTCAGGTGGCGGCGGAAAGCCGATTATGACACAAACCAGTGAGGAAAGCGTCACTGGCCCGTGGGAACCACAAGTTCCTTATTTACTTGGAGGCTTTAGCGCGGCTAAAGATTTATATAATCGCGGCGCTCCTGCTTACTATCCCAAAGAAACTCTAGCAGGGTTTGACCCATCACAAGACGTAGCGCAGAAGGCTACGCTTGGATACACTATGGGGCCGCGAACCACCGCACAGCAAGCGGCGGCAGAGAACAGGCTTATCCAAGGTCTGAGTGGAGAGGTGGATACCGCAAGGTTTGATCCCGTCATGGATTACCTTGGTAGGGAAATGAAGTCTAACCTTGAGACAGATGTGCTTCCGGGTATTAGACAGTCTCTAGTCCAGTATCAGCCGGGTGGTAGCACTAGAGGTGACTTAGTACAGGCACAGGCTATCTCCAGAGCCAACCAACAGATGCTAGATAAGGCGGCACAGTTGACTTACGGCGCTTACTCTGACGCACAGGATAGAGCGCAGAACTACGCCAACCTATATCCGTCAATTATGGCCGCTCCTATTGGAATGTATCAGGCTATTGATGACGTTGGTGCGGCGCGTAGAGCAATGACTCAAGAGACTATTAACCGTGATATGGCTCGTTACAACTACGAGGCACAGGCTCCGCAACGTGCATTGCAGGATTACATGGCAATGATTACTGGAGACTATGGCTCGACCAGTACCGGCTCTGGATTAACCACTCAGACTGGCGCTAACCAAACGTCTGGTATGGATAATATTTCTCAGGCAATCGGTATTGCGGGTAGTTTAGCAAGTCTTTTTGGTTCTGACATACGGATTAAAGAGAACATTATCCCAGAAGGCACTAAGTGGAAAGGTCTTAATGTTTACACCTACAACTACATTGGTGACACAACTAGACGCAGAGGTGTAATGGCCCAAGAGGTTGAGGGCATTTACCCTGATGCCGTGGTTACTATCAACGGTATCAAGCACGTTAAGTACGGAGAGATTTAATGGCCTTTAATTTTGATTGGAGAAATATATTTGGAGGAAGCCTAATGAATACCGCTCCAGTAGATTACACTGCGGGTGGAACTATAGGGAATCCATCTGCGGGAATTGGAGAGGTAGGTTATATTAATCCACTTGGTCAAGTAGAACAGACAAGTCCAACAGGCAGGACTCTTAGACCTTCTGTTGGGATGGGTATTGATCCTTACAAAAAAGGTTTTTTTGAAAGTTTCGACCCACAGGCATTAGAAGATTTGGCGGGATTAACACCCCCAGAAAGACGGAAAGGAAAAGTTCTTGCCGCTCCCGGAATAGGTTACGCTAGAGGCCAAGGCGGAAATGTACCGTTAAGCAAAGGATACGAACATACTTATGCCCCCAATCCCGGCTTGGCGCTTTTTGTGCCTCAAAAAGAAAAAAATAGATTTGCAGGAATGAGTTAATGGAACCTAAATATACAGCACAAAATATATTGGCGGGTTGGGATGAACTGCAAGAGAGGAATAAGAAACGCCGAAGACTCCCCACAATTGTTAATGAGTTATACGCCTTGTCTGATCCTAACTTCAGGCGTTCAGGAGCGTATGCTAAGAATAGAAATTACATTGCGGGTTTAGGGGAAGCAGACTTTACTGATTACTCTAGGCGTATGAATATGCTTGCTCAAGCAGAGCAGGAGGAACTTGATACTCTGTTCATGGGTAGGATGGCTGACGCTAATTTAAATAGCGTTGAAGATTTTGATGCTTGGGTAGCAAACCAAGGTTCTTATGTTGCTGGGAAAAGAAATAAGTTCTTTGAGATGTGGGACAAGCGCATGGATACTATGCGCGAACAAGAAAAGTACGGCATGGAATTGGAGGATAGAGAGCAGGCGCAGTTAGAAAAGGACGCTAAGAAAAAAGAAGAAGAGCGTTATGACATTCTTGTCCGAGAAGCATCCAGAAAGTTAAGAGGAGTGCAGGACGGAGAAGGATTTACTGACAATGATGGCGCTCAAGTTATGCCGATACCTCCGGGCCTAACCTTTGCCGCGCAACAGGAAATTTTGAATCGGGGAATGAAGCAAGCAGAAATGATGGGACTTGACCCGGATGAGTTTGCTAAGAGATTTAATAACCTTATTATCAAAGCACCCACAACCAAACAGGTTCTTGATACCCAGACAGGCAAGATGGTGTTTAGGTCTGACATGGAGATTGCCAATGAGCCTGATAGATATACCCCCCTTCAAACTGACAGAGGTAAACTATCTACCTCTACTGAACTTGCCGCTATTATGGCATTAAGTGAATTGCCAAACGTAAGTCATGCTGATGGCATGAGGGCTTTGCAACTCATGGAAGAACTTAGTCCTATTGGCGCAATGCAACAGTATCCTGCTTTGGCTCCAATCATACAGCAGATTGCTGTAAAGATGAAACAGAATCAAGATTTTTTTATGCAGATGTTTGGACAGTCAATGCAAACAGGATCAGGCGATTTAAAGTTTGAGTAATATGGAAGAAATCGAAGTCACATTTGAAGGGCGAAAAAGAACCGTAAAGGTTCCAGATAACTTTGACAAGACGAATCCCAATCACCAAGAGCAACTGAAGCAACACTTTTGGAAACAGGATTCTAAAAATAAGTCTGGGCCTTTGGGTGAAGTTCTTGATGTAATGCTTGAAGGCGTTAGGGCGGGAACATTAGACCCCGCCGGTAGTGCGTTTAATATTGCTGAAGAACAAAGGATAGCAGGGCAGAGAGCGATGAAGGATGCCATGTCTAAATTCAAGGCAGGGCAAATGTCATCTTCCGCTTTTAATGCGCTAATAGGTTCTATGCAATGGCTGTTCTCTCCGGTTACTGGATTTGGTAAAGCCTTTGCCGGTGATCCGGTAGAGGCGGGAACAGGTATGGCCCTTGAAGCCGCAGGAGTTGATCCTGAGATTGGTGTTCGTGATATCCCCGTAGTAGGTGAGAGCCTTGCTGATTGGGGAGGTGACTACCAGTTAAAACAGTTCCTTGGTGACACTGCCGCTTTAGGCACAGAGATGGTACAGCCGGGGAGCGTTGTTAAACAACTCAGAGATGTACCTGAGCATATACGTAATTACAGAACTGCCAAAGAAGATGCGGCGACTAGGGAAACCTATGATGGTTTTGTTGATGATGTAGTAGAAGAGGTAGGAGAAGCCGCAGAAGTTTTACCTGATGCGGATGGGGCTTTCGTACCTCGCGCTTCTGTTCCTCTTACTAGAGATGTTGTTACTAATCCAACATTCTTGCAGAGGGTTAATGCTATTAGGGATGCGGCGGGTAGTGACAAACAGCGTCTTTATAAAGACGTTGGTGATGTAATGTATGAGGCTATCCGTTCAGGAGAAATCCCCCTGTCCAGTATCTCAAGGCTCACCAAAGATTTAAACATGGAGCCTGATGAGTTTGTAAAGGCGTGGACAACCTCTATTAGAGAAGCCGGTCAAAGCCTTAATGTATTATCTCAAGCCGCCAAACAAATGGCGCGTGATCCCTCTCTACCAGACGGGATGAAAAGGCAGTTGGATGAACTGGCTCAACAGATAGCCAAAGATAAATCCATCACCAAGACAGAGAAGTTCTTTAATGTTTTGCGTAGTGTGGAAAACTTCCGCAGAGGTATGATGGTGTCGCAGTTAAAGACCGCTGTGCGTAACGCCGGTTCTGCTGTTGGCAGGATTACTATGGCATCGTTTGATGATGCGGCGCAGTCTATTCTTGGCGGCGGAAGCATGAAGGATATGTGGAATTCTATCCGCTCAGATATGAGTGCATTACCGGGGATCAGGAATAAAGAACTGCTTGACCAAGTGCTTGAGGGAAATCCCCTTACCAAAGATCAACTATTGTATACCTCAGTCAACGAGGCAACCCTGCTAAATAAAGTTAGCCGCGCTGTCAACACCATGAACGTGTTTCAGGAGAGGGCGTTCAGGAAGTATGCGTTCCAAGCGAAGTTAGAGAAGTTGGCTAGGGATGCCGGTGTTAGACTGGAGGATATGAATCCCGAAAGGATACCTAATGAGTGGTTGGAAACAGCAACCAAACACGCATTGGATATGACGTTTGCATCCTCTGGTGGCAAGATGGCTAGGAAAGCGGTGAAGATGTATGATGATTTCCCCATCCTGTATACTATCTCCAATCCATTTCCGCGATTTGTATTTGGAAACTCTATCCCATTCCTGATAGAACATTCCCCCTATGGTTTGATGAAAGCCTTATCCCCTAATGTTGTTAATGACTTAGCCAAAGGAAACTCTAAAGAGTTTGCTAAAGCCGCATCAAGAGGTTTAATGGGAAGCACTATGCTTGCATGGGCAATGGATTTGCGTGACAAAGCGGGTGGTGAGAAATGGTATGAACTTGCTGTAGAAAACGAGGATGGCACTACCACCAACATAGACACCAGACCTTACGCTCCAATGTCTTTATATTTGTTTATGGCGCAAGTGATTGATGATGCAAAAAATCCAGACAGGCCATCGACTTTAACTCCCGGCGACTTTACTGATGTTGCTCTTGGATTAAACAGGGTTGGTGGAACTGGTCTTATACTCAGCGACATTATCAGATCAGGGGATGTAAAGAGCGTTAAAGAAACTTTAGCCAAGTTTGGCGGAGATTGGTTAGCGGCATTTACAACTCCAGTAGCACAGGCTAAAGACGTTGCTCAAGCAATCAGCGGAGATACTGTAGTGCGTGATACTCGAGGAGATACAGTCGCAGAAAAACTTTTAAATCCGACCCTTAGAAATATCCCCGGAGCAGAAACCCTACTTCCACCAAGACGCTCCCCGCTAAGACCCGGAGTTATAGAGCAACAGCGTATTGGCCCATTACCCGGAGGCATAGCCTCTCAGGTTACTGGTGCTAACCTACAGACAAAGACTCCGGTGCAGAGGGAGGTAGACAGGTTGGCTATAAATTATTCTATCTGGAATCCGCGCACTGGTAACAAAGAAATGGACAGGAGGCAGACCGCAATCATGGGTGAGTATGCCCCTCAGATTGAAAGTATTATCATGTCTGATAGATATCAGAATATGAATGATGCGGAGAAAAAAGTTGCGCTTGAAGAGGCATTAAAGAGATTTAAATCTATGGCCCTTGACAGACTTAAAGGCGCTATGGCTCAAGATGATCCAGAACTTTTGAAGCAGTACATGATAGAACAAAGAACAACAAAGAGCCAAGAAGCATTACTGAAGCAGAGGGGCATTATTCCATGAAGAAACTACTACTAGCACTGGCATTGATTGTATCACCAGTCATGGCGCAGACTCCACCGATAGGTATCAAACCTGTGATGGTACAGATGCAGTTGTTCTGTGCTGATTCGTTTGACTTTTTAATGAACGTGCTTGCGGCAGAATTTAAGGAGTATCCTGTTATGATGGGCTACCTTAAAGAAGAGTCTACCAATTCCCATACTCTAGTATACTTTGTCAACAAAGAAATGACTGCATCAAGTCTGGTTGTATCAAAAAAAAGTAAAGATAGAGAGCAAGCCTGCATAATCTGGTCTGGTAAATCACCTAGCGGCATGGCGTTTTCTGTAAATCCTAATCCTATGTTCGCTGACGAACTATGAGCGAGGAAGGAGTTGTAAAGTTATCTGACAAAACTAATGTTGGACTGCCATTAAGGAATCTAATAGGATTGGCATCAGCCGTAGCCATTGGAACGTGGGCTTGGTTCGGGCTTCAAGAAAAACTAAACCAACATGATATGCGTATCCAACTAATGAGGGCAGAGGTAGATAGCAACTCTGAATTTTCTCAACAGTTACAACGTGGGGAAATTAGCACAGCATCTTCACAGGAAATGTACTTACTGCTTGAGCATACCAGCAGACAACTAGGCGCACTAGAAAAGTCAGTAGCAGAAGGCAAAGCGGTAAGCATAAACAAACAGCAAGAACTTACGCTTAAGTTTCTAGGTGATCGCGTCAATACTTTGGAAACAAAAATTGAAAACATTAGGGATAAAATGGCAGAGATGAAGGCTAACGGAAACGGAGTTCATTGAATGGAAACATTATTTGTATTACTTCTTTACATGAACGGAGTTGTTAAAGAACACATGGCTTATTGGGAAGACCCAGTTACTAAAGAATGGGTAGAGATGGGACTGCCGGGTTGCCTTGCTATGAAGCGTACACTAAAGAGGCAGGGTTGGCACGACACTGATGGCGGTAGGTATGCTTGCGAAAGACGCACAGTAGAAACCAGAATAGATTGGGAAGGTAAAAAAGTTATTGCGAGGATTATTGAATGAGTGCTAAAAGTCCATTAGAAAGAGGTGGTCACAAATTTCCGGGTTATAATAAACCTATTAACGCTAGGAAGGGAGGAAAGAAGTTTGCCGTCCTTGCTAAAGAAGGAGGTACTGTAAAATTAATTAGGTTTGGGGACGCCAATATGACTATAAAAAAAGATCAACCCGCTAGGCGTAAAAGTTTCCGTGCTAGACATAAGTGCGATCAAAAGAAAAGCAAACTAACCGCAGGATATTGGTCTTGCAAAAAATGGTAATAACATGAAAGTTAAAGCACCAAAAGGATATCATTGGATGAAGAGCGGTAGCAGTTATACATTGATGAAGAACCCATCAGGAGGTTACAAGCCACACAAAGGAGCCTCTGAGTCTGCAAATTTTAAAGTACAGAAAACCCACAAAAAATAAGGAGACAATAATGGCCGGTAAAAAATACCCAACCCCACCTCCAAAAAGAAAAATGAAAAAGACTAAGCGTAGGTCTTACTAATGCCAAGCAAAGGTTTATATGCAAACATCCACGCTAAAAGAAAGCGTGGTGAAAAGATGAGGAAGAAAGGCGCTAAAGGTGCGCCTACTGATGCCGCATTTAGAAAAGCAAAAAAGACTGCCAAGAAAAAATGAAACACTTAAAGGAAAACAATGAAACGTATATGCAACACTTACGAAAGGCAATGTACTTTGCTGGCTGTCTGTTGGTTGGGAGTGTGTGCGCTTTCGCTCATGCTCTTGTTCCATGCGTTTTAACTAAGACAACGACTAACTTAATTAACCACATACAATCCAGATTAGGAGGATAATGAACCGCATTGATAATAACTCAGAAAGCACAGGATCAACTAAACCATTTGCTAGAGGATGGAGAGGTTTTAGAAATAGGTTTAAAAGGTGGTGGGTGCAATGGCCTTATGATAACTTTAGAGAAAACGAATTGGACAGGTACTACAGAGTTGAATATTGGAAAGAACGCCAAATTCGCAGACAAGACATCGAAAACATATTTACAAGGCGGTAATCTTGACTACGAAGATAAAGGATTTTCTAAAAGATTTGTGGTCAACCCAAGTGAAAGTACAAGAAGATGCGGATGCGGTGACAGTATCGCTCTTCCATAGATGTAATAACTTTGTAATATTCAGGAGATAAGGATGAAAGAAAAATGGAAAGCACTACCAGACAAAACAAAAATGTGGATTTTAATTGGCGTAGCCGTATTTGTCGTAGCCTCTGCTATCTGGGGATAACACTAGGAGTTATAGGATGCGGAACGATCAAGAAAGCGGGGATAGTAGCGACAGCGGCAGGAACGGGTGCAGTTGCGGGGAGTGTACTCAGTGGGGGTGCGATTGCACCTATAGCGGGAAGCATGACAAGTGCCTTTGTGGCAGATGTGGCGACAGCGGGGATGGGTTCGTCCCGCACTACTATGGATAGCGGCTCCTGCGCTCCTGATAACTTCTGGACATTGCTCGGCTCGCTCGCGGAAATGGGAGGATGGTTACTTATTCTTGTGGTTATAATTCCAATGGTGTTAGGATGGTTTTTACCCGGCCCTGTAAAAATGAAAGGGAGGGAGCCAAAGCATCCTAATCCGCTTATGAGATGAATGAGAAACCTTTAGTCATAGTCGAATGGCGTGACATCATAGCAACATCAGGGTGGGAGCAGGAGATTTCTTGCCCCACCCTTTTTACTGTTGGGTGGTTAGTTAGTCAGGACGATGATACAATCGTCATAGCAAATACTAAAGACCCTGATGATTTTACCGGGGAATCTAAGACTGATCTTCCAGTGTATTATGGGCTTCACGCTTTTCCTGCTGGCGCTGTTGTTCGCGTTCATCCATGCGATCCCGCGCATAATTATACAGAGAAATCCCCTCCTTTCTCTCAAATATCTGCGCCCAAGTAAGCACCTCACCGCGCACATTCAATGTCTTGTGTTGGTTTAGCCAACAGTATCTAGCAAAGTGTAGCCTCCTTTGGTAAGCCCATTCCTCTTCCTGTTCTTCAAATGTTTTTGTCAAGTTGGTCTATTCTCATGTTGTACATATCAACCAAAGTTATAAATCCATTTGAGTTATCCTTATCCCCCTTGGACATTGGTTTAGCCTTGCGCCAATACTTGTCTGCATCCATGTACCCACATAACCAAATGTTTTTTAAGCCGTAGTAAGAGCCTTTATGCTTCCTGTCAAACTCCATACTTATGAAAGCATACACATCAGGATGCTGATGCTTGCTAGTCTTTGCTACGGATACCTCATATAACGCTCTGGGAGCGACTGTGCGGCGTTTAGTTTTAACCTCTATACGCTTACCCTTGTGGATAATATCGTACTCTCTGTGGTCTTGTACGCCTGCTGAGAGGTGATTGGCTAGGGCAATCTCACCTAATCTTCCGGCAAGATTACCCGCACCCTTTGTGATGGAATTCTTAATACCGCCAAGATCATTTGCCCACTGCAATGCTTGGCCTATCATTTTCTGATTGAACTTTATTGATTGCATCTGTAATGATTCCTATGTTAAAACATTTGAATAGTTCTTTACCGCAATTTTTATACCCAAGGTTACGCATATTGAATTCACTCAGCAATGCGTGTATTTCTTTTTCCGCTTTAAGCGCATCCTCAAACCAATACTTTTCCTCAAGTTTAAAACATCCCCAACGCCTAGCCTCTGACAACCTACTCTGTATACCATCAGGATAAGTCTTGCCAATCTTAAACAACCAAGGGGTTTCGGTATTTCTGATAACGTAGACCCAACCTTGTGGAACTACCTCGCCTTCAACGTGTACCGTTTCTCGTTTGGTCATTGGCTTTGACGGCCCATACTCAGACTTAAACCGTGGGGTGATGTCCACTACCTTGTTATTATTTTTCAAACGCACAGCCGCCGCACCATGTCTATGGCATTTTTTGCAGACAGCCTGTAGCCCATCATGGTGGGAGCGTTTATTAAATTCTTCTCTTGGAACCATGTGGTCTGGGTAATCCTCGCCACACGCCCAATACCCTTTGTAACCACTACATCTTTTTACGTTCATTTAACCACTCCATAATACATTCGTCTAATTCCTCTTTGGTTTTAAAGTGTCTGTTGTCTACATGAAGGTAGGTTAGTTTGTCATCGCTGACAAGGAAACTCCAACCCTCATTGTTCCTGCTTCTCTCCACCCTCATATCATCTATTCTGCCTAAGTTAAACGCTGATCCCTTACCCCACTCAATGGACATCTGGGCCTCTCAGTTCCGGGGAAAACCCCACAACATTCCCGCCTGTATCCTGACTTAACATACGCTTGAATGATCTCCACATAAATTCGTGCATTTGATAATCACAATCTTTGGCGCATCCCTCAAGCAGTTGCTCCATTTCATCCTTATCAAACAATTCATGCTCCATCCCATCAGTCATTAACTCTAGTGCCGAATCGAAATGGAACACGATCATTGCTGGTATACTCATCTCAGTTCTTTCATCCTTCTGTGCAATGTAAGCGCCGCTAGAAAGGCTTGAAAGTTTTGTTCGATGGCTGTTGATCTGACTGCTTCAAATCTTCCTGTTGCTTTGTCACATCTGAGAATGTAGGTAGCATCCACTGGAATTCCATGAATGTCCTCCACTGCTTTCGCATACGCCGCAACCTGTAGATGATACTCAGGATAAACCGCTTTACTTGTTTTCCAATCAATAACACAATATTCTCCATTAATAATAGCCCTAGCATCAACTGTTCCCGCATATCTATACTTCCTGTTAAATAGTTTTTCCTCTGAGGATTTCCACTCAACTACATTCTGGCTTACCCAATCTTTAAATGCNNCNATAGNNTTNACAGCCTCTTCCTGCTTGGGCATTTTGGGTATCTCACCACCCTTAAGTTTCCAGTTAATCGCGGCCTCTACCCATTCATGGGTGATGTTACCTATGTTCAGCGCATCGTGTGACTTGCTACGGTAGGCAGACTTCATCCCTTTGATAAGGGGATCAAGGGCCATACGCGATTTGTAAACCTTGGTTTTCTTGGATGAGGAATCCTCGTCAAAGAAGAAGTTCTTCTCCAACCAGTTAGCCCCCACCTTTAAAGCCCAAGGTACAAGAGCGGGTTTAGATATAATGTCCAGAACCTTAGTGGCGCTTGGGATTATCTCATCCCCCACCTTGTATGAGTGGAGTTTACTGTCGAATAACATCTCGACAGTATCCCCATCGTGGTAGTTAATTTTCAAAACGGAACTTCAGAGGATACGCTGTTAGACGCACTTGAACCCGCACCATTATACGGCTCTTCAATACGGCCTGAGTATCTCAGTTTACCTGAGTTCTTAGCCCACACTGATACACGCTTCTTCTCACCATCTATCCAAGCGTAGCCGGTTAAGTCAGGGCGATTCTCATTCCCCTCCTTGTCATTTTCAAACAGCGAAAGATCGCCGTCCTTTGGTACATAGTCGCTCATATATATCTCCTATAAGATTTTGTGTTCCAATCGCCTATTTGCTTGCTCAGTGCGCCAGACTTCAATATGAAGTTCTGCCACCTTGAGTTCCCAACGTAGACGCTCTTCGTTTTCTATGGCTACCGCGATACCCTCTATTGTTTTGGTAACTTCCGGTTGCATAGATACCCAATTCTCCTTGTCTGCTACAGTCTTGCCTATGGCCTTACTGTACAACAGGGAGCGTTGAGTCTTTTTGTACTCCGTCAACTGGTACGTTTCAGCCTTGGCCTTTGCGTACTTCGGAGCAGTCTGTTCTATCTGTGTGAGGTATTCCTCCACTTCACCTTGAATATTCATATCGTTATTATACCATCATCAAATGCTTTGTCAAGTGTTTTTAAAATAAAATATGGTTGCCAGTTCATCAACTCCGCATCGCCTGAGTGTATCTGTGTATGACACTTAAAGCAAAGGGGCATTGTCAACCAGTCATCCGCTTTGTACCCCATACCACCAGAAAGGGGGGAGTACCTACCTTTAAGGTGGTGCGCCACTACAGTCCCATCCGTAGCCTTACACTCGCTACAGGGAAGGGTGGCTACCCACTCAAGGTATGCCTTACTTTTGATCCTTGGCATTAATTTCCTCTATTAATATGTTAGCGTACTCTATGATCTTGCACAAGTCAGACATTGGTTCGCCCTTCTTGTCCCATCTACTAGCGTATTTTACTATATTACCAGAGCAGAAGTCAAGTTTATTAGCAATGATATACTCAATAGGTTCTATCTTCATCTTGTAGTGTGTGGGTTTCATATCCCGCACACCCCACTAAGGCATTGCTCTTCACTGTTATCCTCATAGATTACGCCACGCTTCGCATGAGCCTCTTCATAAGGCACTGACGTTATAGGCTGACCACCCCTAGCCCCATCAGGATACACTGTCAGACCCCTTAAACCGGGGGCGTAATTAGCGATAATCTTTTGAAAATCCACCACAGTATCCTCATTGTTTGATTCCGTTCCCCAAGCAGGAAGGTTCAACGTGGAACTAATAGCATGGTCAACGTGCTTCTGTAGTTCATATTGAAACTTCACCCTGCGTTCAGGATCAAAGGCTAGGTCAACAGCAGACTCAATCTTCTCTGGTTTTATTCCTGAGTCAATGAGTTCTTGGGCCGTACCGTCAACGACAAATTGATGTTTCCATCTGACCCCATCTGCAAGGTAGCGTCTGCGGTATGCCACGGCGTAGATTGGCTCCACGCCACTGGTTGTTCCCGCGAGAATGCTAATTGTCCCTGTCGGAGCGATTGCTCGGTAGCCTTTAGGACGGTTGAGAAAAAGTCTGTCGCAATGAGCGTCAGCGGATCGTTTGCTTTCTCGTTCATATACCTTCATCCATTGTTTAAGTTCATCTACCATCTCGTACTTATGCCCACGCTTGAGTAACCATTCGTGCATACCCATAAGTCCAAGCCCTATACGACTGTTCTTCTGTCTTACCTCTTCCACTTTCTCGTAAGGTAGTTGCGCCCTGATAAGTCCACATACCAAGAACTTACTCGCAAGCCCAACCACTTCACGAAACTCTTCGATAGAATCAATGTTTGCAAGATTAACAGAGCCAAGATTACAGACATCACTGTCATCTTCACTTGTAATTTCCGTGCAAGCATTTCTAAGCGTTTCATTTTCTTTCTCTCCAAAGTTAAAACTGAATCCCGGTTCGCCTGTCATCATAGCCTGACGCACATTCTTAACAAAGATGGGATCAGATCCCCGCGCCTCAGTATTTAGCCACGCATCATCATAGTTCAGGCTGACGTTCATCATATCCAATGGAGCGGGAAAGTTAAAGTCTGCCTGTTTAAGAGCAGACAGGGTAGTATCCCCGGCCTTCATGTTGTGCCAGTTCTTAGCCTCAAGTAGATTGGCGGCATCCTCATGTTGCCAGTTCATACAGCCATACAGGGCAGACCTACGACTGCCACCCTGCATGACGTTTCTACCTACCTCGTTCAAGGTGTACAAAAGGGGAATGGGGCCAGAGGCGACGCCCCCTGTGCGCCGCAGTTGCCTTCCAGACGGTCTTGCCACAGAAACATCTACACCAATGCCTCCGCCTGTCATCAGGCAGGACATGGCTCTCTGTGTCACACTGGCCCACTCCTCTCTTGTATCCTCTTCCAACCTCAACAAGTAACAGTTATTGTAGAACCGCGCCTCTCTCCCTGCGTACCACAGGTATCGGCCACCGGGCATAAACTTAAAGTCAGATATGTACTGAACCAATTGATCTTGGTCAGACTTGGACATCAAGTTATTCTTCTTACCATCGTATGTCCCGCATACATTGTTGACTACGGTGTGTGCTTTGTCCTCCCAAGTTTCATAAGGGTTGCTTGCGTACTTCTGCTTAAAAATAGTTTCGCCTAGTTCAGTTCTAAATTTCATTGTATCTATATGCTCCACATACGTTGTTTTCCCAATCCCAAGTCGGCCCAACCTTCGGCATCGCGGCGTTTTCCTTTTCCCTCTCGTAATGCCAAGCCTTGTTTGAGAACTCCCTGAAGGTAGAGTAGAACACATCACCCTCACACTCAGCAAACTCCTGAGAAAACTTCACCGCCTGTTCAGCCAAGTCACGCCTTGCTTGATCCAACTGCAACTGATCGTACTGCTTCTCCTTCTTGTTCTTAGAGCGAATCTTCATATTCTTTTCTCCATTTGTCAATGTCTTTGTTGTGACGTTCCGCCATGAGTTTATCATAACCTTCTGGGGTAGCCCATTCTGCGGGTTTGCGGTTTGCATCAAAGGAGGGAGGGTAGTAGAGATATCTGGCGATTCCCCACGCGACACAACAGCGTTTGAATGAATCTGATATTCCGCCCTTCTCACCTTCTATGCTAGTGTCTCCCGCGCCATCGGACTTGCTTATCCATTGGCCTTTTATGTAGCAGGAAATAGTACAGACCATCCTATCCCCCAAATAATCGTATGATACTTGCCATCCGGCGGGGGTAAATGTTTCATCTAGCCTGTTTTGACAGGTTCGGGCAGTAACATAGACAAGAGCCTTGCCCTTCTTGCCGTAACCTTCCCTCCAACAAAGTTCAGATTCCTTAAACGGCCTCTTTAATGCAACCTCATAATATTCCATTTTATTCCTCGTCTTTAACTAAAGTTTCGTGATATCCACCATCGTCATCATACCACCCATGATACACATTGTCAACTAATTTTTGCCGGTGAATGATAAATGGTTCATCTTTGGTTCCCTTACCCTCGACCCGCTCTCCACTGTAGGTGCGGTATTTCATTGGGGAAAAGAACTCATCCATAAATCCCCGATCAAGGGGGTGTACTGTCATCTTCATTTAAAACTCCTATAAAGTGTTCGGCATCTACGACTGCCAAAGGTTTTTGCCTATTGCGTTTTATGATTAGCAAGGGTTCGTAGCCCCCTGCGTTTGCTTCTGCTTGTTTCCAAGCCTCCCACAAATTTAATTTCTCCACGTTCTTGCACTCAATACTGTAGGGGAAGATTGCTCTAGCCTTGGGGGAGAGCATAACATCCTCACCCCCGGCTCCCATACTGCGTGAGTGTACATCATCTGGCTCCAGATCAAAGGTGCTAATTAAGAGCGACCTGACCCATTGCTGAAGCCTTCTGCCCTTGGACTTTGCGGATGATGTTTTCATTGATTCCCTCAGTTAGTGCCACTCTGTCCAACTCCCCCATTATACCACCTTTAGGTGGAGTTTTCAATATGGCTTTGGGTAATTGCCCGTCATGGTAATAGTTCATTGAGGCTAAGTCAAGTTTCAAATCCAAGTCCATCTCAGCCCCATCAAAATGCCTTGCTTTACAAAGACTTAGGTATGCGTCAATCTCTGGGTCATCATGCACTCTGCCCAGAATGATTACGTTGTCTGCCCTGTTAGTGATGTCAGCAGACCCGGCGACACTCCACTTGTCTAGCCTATCCTTGACTGACTGACCCTTCCTAGCGTGGGCCACCAGTATAACGTGTACTCCTAACTGTCTTGCTGTATTGGCAAGCCCCTGCACCACGTTCTTTTGCCCATTCCAATCGTCGCTGTTGAGATTCATGGTCATCAAAGAGTCCACTAGGAATACATCAATGCCTAGTTTGTCATAAGCATAACGCATGACAGACAGCAGGACTCGCGGATTGACTGTGCCGTGTTGGTCATAGAACCACAGTTTATCATTACTCCATTTGGTGAACTGCAACCCTGCTTCCATGTCCGGTTTATTCTGGAGTGATGCCTGTCGCCACATCCTAGCCAACTGTGCTTTAGGACTCATCTCAAGCGATACTGATAGGCACTTATGCCCCTGCTCCATAGCAGACAGCAAACACTGAGAGGCAAAAAGGGATTTCCCCGCGCCATTAATCCCTGCAAGGATGGTTAGTTCTTCCCCGCGCAGTCTGAACTTGTCATCAAACTGTCTGAATGGGAGTTTAACCCCCTGCAATTGTTCTTCATTGAAGAAAAAGTCAAAGACTTCACTGGTAAAATCATTAGACGGCCTGACCTTACGCTCAACTGATCCAACGCTATCGTACCGCTTTAATTCTTTTTCTGTGATTTCCATCTGCCGTATCTCCAGTTGCCACCGTGTCGGTAATATTGATCGAATGATTTGAGGTGAGTGTTGTAAAACTTACTCCAATCCATTCCCTTGATCCTGACTTTGTTTGAAGTCTCAACCCGCATAGGGTTGTTATGGTCATTGTCTAAGAACTTTTGTGGTATTGTACCAGTCATGTTCTGGACACGCAAGTATATTTTCCAAGCCTCAATCATCATCTTGTTTGTTGTTCTGCGGGAGCGGGATAGAATATCAAGACATTTAACCGCGCTCCTCATCATTGTTTCAGACTCCACATCCCCTTGGTGGCGTACAGTTGCCACCATTCTTTTGGGGATATTTCTGAGTATTCTTAATGCCCTTTTTTCCATATCAAATCTATCTATCGTATCCCTCCATTTCTTTTTATCAGTAACAAACATACTGGATGTCTAGTGGGGGTGGAATGGAGGTCGAACTAGCGCCCCCACCAGACTCTCAGATGCCAGCATCACCTGTCTATTTTCCGCTAGTCCCATTGCCGCTGTTTGTCATCCTCTTCTGAGAGGGCATCGTCGTATTCCTGCAAAGTCCATGTACTGAGGTCAGACAGTTTTGACAAAGCCTCAGCGGTCAGCACAAAGCCGTTGCCGTTTAACTCTAGCACGATGCTGTTATCTCCCCCAAGGTAAACGTCAACGTCGTTCACCACCAGATCATCAAAGAACTTGTCAACCTCTTGACGCACCCGCTCATTGACCGCCTCATCAAAATCCTCGGCATAAGACTGTGCTTTTGAGAAGGCGTTAAAATCTCTTTCGACTGGATCAAACATTTTATTCCCCGTAATTATCGTAAGTATAGTCTGCAATCTCTTCAAAGTCAATCTCTTTATCAAGTAATTCCCAAACTTTTTCGATGGTAGATTCCTTGATATATCTGTGCATTGACTTGGTGGAATAGTTCATTAAATCCCATTTTACATCATCAAAGTTTTCTTTAGTTAGCATTTTCTTTTCCTTCTAGTTGATCCATCGTTTGATTCATAAGTGCTAATACTGCCACCAATTCTCTCATGCTTTCTTCCAGTTTGTCAACCCTTTTTTCAAGATCAGACTTGAGGGTTGATTTTTTCCATGCGAAGTTATAGCCATCTAAGTTTGCACCGCTCATTTTATTCTCCCATAATAGGTTTCTATTGTACCATGTTTCAAGCGTTCTGTATATATCCAGTATGGGATATCCATTCTGGGATAGAAGCATTAGTCCACTTGGGTTTTAATGGCTTGTCACGGCTGATCCATTCCAACAGTTTGGCAACGTAGTATTTTTTGTACGCCACCGTAGAATCTTCTGTCTTGAATTCATCCGGCATACACTGTGGCATGGGAGTTAGAGACCCTATAGAGGAATACAGGGGCTTTGGTATCTCATACAGTGCAGTCAGTAGCCGCGAACTGGCGTGGACTTTGCCTGTCCTGTGTAGTTTCTCGGCAATCAGGGAATCAAAATGCTCATACAACCACGCATAATTACCGCCTGTTTCCCGCGCCCAGATGGCGCTAGGATGGTTTTTATGAGTAGGTTTGTACATTCCCTCGACCCATGTACCGTGTTCGGCATGGGCTGTTGAGAGCAATTGTGCTGTTTCCAGAATCATTTTGTTGACATGGATATCGCACATATTCTTGGCGCATTGTTGAGCGCAAATGTCTGTATAAAAAATATTCATTTTCTTTATTCTGTTTTGAGTGTGTAACTGAAGGATAACACGGTAGTCGCAAGCCTGTCAACAACAATTGGCACATTTTTATCTAATTAATTTAAGTCATTGATATTAAAGGGATAATTCCTAATAGATAAAGTATTGACAGAAATACCTTTTTGAATTAGAATAAGTCATTGAGTGGTAGACTCTTTTAATTATGTGGCTCGACTGTGCCACCATCTACCGACTAGCAGTTATTGATTCTAGGGGCCTTAAGACGGGCCGGTAAACAGGCATAACTGCCATAAAGGGCGCAGGTTTCGTAGCCTGTAAAAATAATTACACCTGATAAACCTAGACTCTTATCCCGCGCAGTGATTCCCAAAAGAGGATAGCGTGAACGGCTACCGGGCAGTCCGGTCTTATTGACAATTATGCTTAAAATTTAATGGTACAGAATTGGTTATGAGTTCAGACCGCCAGACAAGGGCCAGACGCCGAAACCTAGTGCAGAAGCACTCCCATGATAATTATAAGGGATATAGGCATAAACCAAAGACAGCCTACCAGCGCGATTCTAAGGCCGTCAGACGTGAGATAGACCTGACCCTAGGGGATGGTACTAGTAGGTCGTAATCAGGCCGTACAGCGCGACTACGGGCCTCATAGGGCGTGTTATACCGTTATCCTAGACCCAAAAGAAAACCGCCCATTATAGGCGGTTCAATGGTAAGACCAGTTTTTAATTTAGTTACTTTACGGCCTCAACAATAACATCCGTTGCAGAACCCTTGCGGTAGCACAGTAAACAGTCCATACATTTCTTCCCGGTGCAATTTTGTTTTATATCACTGTCTGGGGATACGTTGTTAAAAACCTTATGAAAACCCCTAGGAATATAAATAACCTTATCGATCCTAGGATTTGAGAATACCAGAATAAGATTATCCGGTAATTCTTCTTTAAACTGGCGTACAATTGAGGCGCGTTTAGTCCACAGTGCGAAATTGCAATGCGGGTTTTTCCGGGCAATATTCACGATGTTTTGGAAGTGTGCCATGTTGATTAATTCGCCATGCCCATTAAATCTGAAATAGGCTTGATTAATCACTGGCAATAAATCCCAGTCTATCAATTCAGACAGTAGCCTAGAGTTATGCTGAAAGGCCGGAACACAAGACTTGCGATAGGTTGAAAGCATTTTGTGTGAGTAGCATTTACCGCATATCGTGTCTGTCTCTTTCTGGCGGATACAGAATTCGTTTGTTGTGGTATCGGTGTTAATCGCGCCAATGCCCAATAATTTACCGCTCATTTTGCTTATCTTGATTTGCTCTAGCATTTTAAATCCTTGCGCCCCCGTAGGGGCGCGTCTAGTGGTTTAGATTCCGTCTAAGTAATCATTGTCCTGATTCGCCCATTTTACAGCATCCTTACGGTAGGCAAAAGCCCCCGTGTCCTGAACGAATCTCCCATATTGGTGAATAGTCACATAGTAGAGCGCGTCCTGCTCGGTTATGTCGTACTCGGTTTCGTGGTTGCCTTTGGCGTTCCAGACGGTGCGCCAGTCATTGCTCCATTCGTGCATTTTTGAGAATCTGAGCATTGTTATTCACCGGTTAAATCGTCAATAGAGTCTATCAGATCATCATCGAATAGTCCACCACTATGGGCGCGGTATTCCTCGACAGTCTTTTGAGGCTTTAACCGTGTAACAGTCAAGCCGTTTTCATCAATATAGATATAGTCAACAAGCGCCTTTCTTTTGCGCTCATTTTCCCAAAATCTTAACGCTATTTGTGCTACAGACATTTTGCTTTCCTATGTTGTGGTTGCACCCAAAAACCCCGCATATAGCAGGGTTCTCAGGTTGATTGTGAGGCTAGTCTAGCCGGATAGTGTGGGCTTGTAAAGGATTACCGGGCCTGCATTGTCGCGGGTGAACATAAGAACCTTGCGGGCATCATGTAATTCCCTGCCGGTAACAGCATCCACAAAGGTATCATTCTTATAGGGGTTATACGTTGCCGTATGCCATCCTACCGCTTTCAGTGACTCGATATCAAGACGGCAGAACCGCACCAATTCCGGGCTTAGTGTAACGCCATCCGTTAAGGGGCCGTTATCCCTCTCAGGGTCTGTATATACTACCGGCGCTGGTGGATAACCTGTTACTCTGGCGTGTACATTCTTTCGCCCTGTTTCCCGAACCTTTCTTTGTCCGGCTTTGGATACGTTAAACCGCACATTTTCCAACAGTACACCATCNGCATGGGCGTACACTTTCCCGCTTTGCTGAACGCTGAAGAGGCGCTTGTGAAGGTTGAAATACACTTGTGATCTTTTCATTGTCTTGGTTCCTATGGTTTGTTTACCCGAAAACCCCGGCTATACCGGGGTTCTTAGGATGATTGAAAGGAGTGATTAGTCGTAATCCATCGTCACGGTTTCGACAATTCTTGAAGTGAATTTGTCTGCACTGTAATCAGCGACAACGTATTCGGGTTCATTACCGTAGACAAAAAACACTGTTCCAATGAATTCCTCACCGTCCATTATGATGAGTGAATCACCATCTGTGTGGCCCAGTTCTTCCAGAATTCTTTTGGCATCGTCTGATTTGCTCAGAACTGTTTCTTCGCCGTCGAATACTGAGATTGTGTGGCCTTTACCGCTTGGGGCTGTTTCGCTCAACACTGCATTGATGATGTTTGAGGCTATTTCTCTTTCGATTGGGTGCATTTTGCTTTTCCTTTTGTTGAGTGACAAAGCGGATTATCCACACTGCAATCAAACTGTCAACACCCGAATCAAACTTTCTGCATACGATGTTTTTATGGGCGTTATAAAGTGGGTTTATGACATTCCTACCACACACTCACACACTCTCTCAGACCATCCGCAGATAATACCATACTGCTATTGTAGGTTATTCTCCCGGCATGGTAACGGCGTAAAGTCTTGCTACTATCTATGGCAAAATAAAATCCNCCGNTTCTGCTCTCCTGCTCTGCTGAACCCTGCTCGGCTAGCCTCCTTTATGTGCGCGTGGCGCGGGCGCGTGGCGGCGACCCCGGGGCGACCCCATTTTTTTTTCGCGCAATGGCGTTATATTGTATCCACTCACCATCAGGACATTTTACCCTTCATAAGAATTCTCTAATATGGACGAAGAAGAAAGAAGAACAATAGGTGAAATTCTTATGGCNNNGATTATGGCNNNGNCAGGNACATCGTTTACGCCAAGCGAAGGCAGTATATCTGATGCTGTTTCTGGAGTTCCGGGGGAAGTTGCTAACCTTTGGAATACCCCGGTAGTTCAATCAGATGATCCGGGGGGATTTTGGAGGGGTTTAGACACTGTATTTGGTGTTCCGTCTAGGGCATATAGGAAAGGTGTTTCGGAACTTCCTATAACCGGCATGAATATTGGGCCGCAAGTAGTTGGATTAATGGCCGGTGCAATAACAGACCCGCTAAAAAAATATGTAGATAAAGAGCCTGTAACCGTAGGCGATCTTACAGTTGCCGGTGCTACAGCCGCTCCTTATGTTGGCCCTGCCGCAAGGTTAGGTACTAATCTAGCAGGAACAGCGACTATGGGAGGGGCAAAGGTTGCACAAAACCTGACAGGCGCTAATATCGTACCAACAGTAGCCAAGGCGGTAGGGGATCGCAGACTTTCCACTGGTAGATTGTGGTTGCCTCAATTTAATACTAGAAAAGACAGTACCGCAAAAACAGGAAAATTTCAATCCCAATTTGAGGCTCCCTCAGTGCAAGGCAGGGGTGGTTGGTATGGCGGGGTTGCAAATAAATTGCTTCATCTAGATGAGATGTTCTCTAGGGCGGGAACCGGGGGAGGAATGGATAGACCCCTTCTAATGGATGATGAAATGAAAACCTACCTCACATCTCTTGGTGATGATTTATTACAAGAATCAAACCCTGCTCTAGTCACTGGCGGTCATAGTGTAGCGGGGCAAGTAATGAGGCCAGCGGGTTCTGATGCGCTTGTGGCTCAGGTTTTGCAAACCGCTGACACTGCTATGAGGTATTTCCCAGATCATCCAGAATCAATAAGGCTAAATAAAATTGTTGATGAGGTTCTTAGAAATAAAGTAAACACAACAGTAAGTCAAATGTCTACAGACCCATCCGTTGTTAGGAAGGTCTTGTCAGATGGGTTGGGGCCGGATATGACGGATGATGTTTTGTCAAAACACCTTATTCCGTTTATCAAAACAGATTTAAGCCTAACAAAAACACAACCTCATAAGAATGTAAGGATAGCAAGCAAACCATTTTATAGACCAAATCCGTCAGGTAATTCAGCGTCAAAAGGTTACTCAATAGACAAGGATACTGGAATCCCAGAAATAAAACCAACCAGTAAATTGTGGGATTGGAATGGAAGGCTTCCAATATTAAGGGAAGTTCAAATGTTGGTTAATGGGGGAGTAACAGACAAGAAAGAAATCATAGACATATTAATGGGAAGAAATGACGCTATAAAAGCGGCTTATTTAGCCAGAAACGAACCTATACCCACGATGAAAAATCAACTAAAAGGGTTAGCAAAAGAAAAGGCTAAAAATATCCTCAAAAAATATGAGGATACTATGGTTGGAAATGCGGCAAAAAAGTTAGCAGATAGTCGTTCTATGAAAAAGACTTTAGAGTTTTTGAAAAAGGCCTATGGTAAGATTCCAGATTCAGATCAGGCTAAGGCATTAAACGACAGGCTTTATAATAGAGATATATTAGAGAAGTTAATTGTAGAAGATGGGAATCATATAAGCGTTTCTCAATGGGTTTTGGGGGAGGATACTCTTTTAGCGACATACCCAACCAGAATGATATTAAATAAAAATGACGGTACAGGCGCTTATGTAATGTACGATCAAATGGCCCCCGGAGTCCCAATTCCCGGTATGCAAGCAATGGGGAATGTAGGTTCTGACACACACTCTTTGTATATGGATATAATTCCAGTTTCAAAAACGGACTTAAAAAATGAGCCGAATGTATTTAGTTTGGGAATAGAAGATGCTTTTAAAATTCCTAAAAAAGAGGGAAGCCCCGGGCATCAAACCGGAGAATTTCAAAGCGTTTACCCGAAATTAAGAGAGAATTTACTAGGGTTATGAGAACCGAAAAACAAGAAACATTTATTGAGCAATACTGCCTACATGGGTGCGCCGCTAAAGCCGCGCAGATTGCAGGGTATTCCCATCCAAAGCAAAGAGGGTATGAGTTAAAAAACCAGTTCTCTAAAGAGATAGAGGCTCGCACACGCAAGATGATTCAAGACTGTGTACCGGGAGCCTTATCGCAACTGAAATCTCTTTCAGAAGGCGCTGAGAGCGAGTCTGTGCGACTTGGCGCTGTGAAGGATATACTGGACAGGGCTGGTCTTAAACCCACTGAGAAGATCAAACAGGAAGTCTCACACGTTGAAGAGAAATCAACGGAGGAATTACAACGAGAACTGGAAGCCCTTGTTGGCCCTCTTAACTGATGCCAATACAATCATGCACATTACCCAACGGAAAGAAGGGTTATAAATGGGGAAAATCTGGAAAATGCTATGCAAGTAGAGCATCCGCTGAGAAGCAAGCAAGAGCCGCCTATGCCAGTGGATATGGAAAAGGCGGTAGAAATAGCAAAAGAACTAAGAAAGCGTGAACGATTTAACAAGATCGACTTCTACGATCCGTACCCATACCAACAGGAATTCCACGAAACCGGGGTAGGTAATAACCAACGCTTATTGATGGCGGCTAACCGCATAGGAAAGTCTTATTGTGGGGCCGCAGAAATGGCCTACCACCTTACAGGACTATATCCTAAATGGTGGAAGGGAAGAAGGTTTAACAAAGCCATCACAGCATGGGCCGGTGGTGTATCAAACGAAACTACCAGAGATATTGTACAAGCAGAACTATTGGGTTCTCCCGATGATCCAGAAGCCTTTGGCTCCGGCGCTGTTCCTAGAGAATGTATTATAAA
>FUFK010064049.1_pt1 | contig 44113 bp, 52 predicted proteins | sample 1021851 | NCBI WGS metagenome assembly FUFK01 (sample SAMEA51879418, study PRJEB19060) | metagenome
CACCCCGGCCACCGCGGCGATCGCCGCCACGGCCACCACCGCCGCCACGCGGGCCACGGTCACCGCGCGGTTCGCGCGCGGGGCGGGTGTCTTCCAGCTCTTCGCCGGTTTCCTGGTCGACGACGCGCATCGACAGGCGAACCTTGCCGCGCTGGTCGATCTCGAGGACCTTGACCTTTACTTCCTGGCCTTCGGACACGACGTCCGTCGGCTTTTCGACGCGCTCGTTCTTCATTTCGCTGACGTGGACGAGACCGTCCTTGCCGCCCATGAAGTTCACGAAAGCGCCGAAGTCGACGATGTTGACGACCTTGCCGTTGTAGACCTTGCCGACTTCCGCCTCTTCGACGATGCCTTCGATCCACTTGCGTGCAGCTTCGATCTCGTCGGCGTTGGAGGAGCTGATCTTGATCACGCCCTCGTCGTCGATGTCGACCTTGGCGCCGGTTTCGGCAACGATCTCGCGGATCACCTTGCCGCCCGTGCCGATGACGTCGCGGATCTTCGACTTGTCGATCTGCATCGTCTCGATGCGCGGGGCGTGCTTGGAAACCTCGGTACGGGCGCCGGTCAGCGCCTTGTTCATTTCACCGAGAATGTGTGCACGGCCGCCCTTGGCCTGCTCCAGCGCGGTCTTCATGATCTCCTGCGTAATGCCGGCGACCTTGATGTCCATCTGGAGCGAGGTGATGCCCTTTTCCGAACCGGCAACCTTGAAGTCCATGTCGCCCAGGTGATCTTCGTCACCGAGGATGTCCGACAGGACCGCAAAGTCGTCGCCTTCGAGGATCAGGCCCATGGCGATGCCCGACACCGGGCGTTCGATCGGAACGCCGGCATCCATCATCGACAGACAGCCACCGCAGACGGTCGCCATCGAGGAAGAGCCGTTGGACTCGGTGATGTCCGACAGGATGCGGATGGTATAGGGAAAGTCTTCATGCTTGGGCAGCACCGGGTGCAGCGCACGCCATGCAAGTTTGCCGTGACCGGTCTCGCGGCGGCTGGTGAAGCCGAAGCGGCCCACTTCGCCGACCGAATAGGGCGGGAAGTTATAGTGCAGCATGAAGTTGTTGTAAGACAGGCCTTCGAGACCGTCGATCATCTGCTCGGCATCCTTGGTGCCCAGCGTAGTGGTGCAGATCGCCTGCGTCTCACCGCGGGTGAACAGCGCCGAACCATGCGTGCGGGGCAGCAGGCCGACCATCGCCTCGATCGGGCGGACCTGATCGAGCTTGCGGCCGTCAATGCGCTGGCCGTCCTTGAGGATGGCGCCGCGAACGATTTCCGCTTCCAGCTTCTTGACCGCCTTGTTGGCGACCATCTGCGTCTGCGCTTCTTCTTCGGCGAAGGCTTCCTTGGCCTTGGCCCGCGCATCGTTGAGCGCATCCGAACGCGCCGACTTGTCGGTCAACTTGTAGGCGGCGGCGATGTCGTCGCCGACGATGCCGCGCAGCTTTTCCTTGATCGCCGAGGTATCGTCCGAAGTGTCGATTTCCCACGGTTCCTTGGCGGCCTGCTCGGCCAGGTCGACGATCGCGCCGATGACCTTGCGGCTTTCCTCATGCGCGAACATGACGGCGCCGAGCATTTCCTCTTCGGTCAGTTCCTTGGCTTCGGATTCGACCATCATCACCGCGTCCTGCGTTGCGGCAACGACGAGGTCGAGGCGACCTTCTTCGTCGAGCGCGCTTTCGAGGCTCGGGTTGAGTTCGTATTCGCCATTGCGGAAACCGACGCGTGCAGCACCGATCGGGCCCATGAAGGGCACGCCCGAGATGGTCAGCGCAGCCGAAGCGGCGATCATCGCGACGATATCGGGCTCGGTCTCGCCGTCATACGACAGGACCTGGCAGATCACGTTGATTTCGTTGTAGAAACCTTCGGGGAACAGCGGCCGTACGGGGCGGTCGATGAGACGCGAGGTGAGCGTTTCTTTCTCCGTGGCGCGGCCTTCGCGCTTGAAGAAGCCGCCGGGAATGCGGCCCGCAGCGGAGAATTTTTCCTGGTAGTGGACGGTCAGCGGGAAGAAGTCCTGCCCTTCGCGTACACTCTTGGCGGCGGTCACGGCGCACAGCACCACGGTTTCGCCATAGGTGGCCAGAACGGCGCCGTCAGCCTGACGGGCGATGCGGCCGGTTTCGAGGGTGAGGGTCTTTCCGCCCCACTCCAGCGATACGGTTTTCGTGTCGAACATGTATTTTCCTTATGAACCCGCACGGCCTTATTGCGGTGCGGGGCCTACTGTGCCGGGTATTCCGTCCCGGTCCGGTCCGAGGCTTTTCGCGCCTCCATTTTCCAGCCCCGCGCCGTATTGCGCGCAGGCCGGATAAACAAAGGGGCGGCCTGAGCCACCCCTTCGAGAAACTCTTATTTGCGAAGACCCAGCTTCTGGATCAGCGCATTGTACCGCTCGACGTCCGTCTTCTTGAGATAGGCGAGCAGGTTGCGGCGCTTGTTGACCATCATCAGCAGACCGCGACGCGAGTGATTGTCCTTGTGGTTGGACTTGAAGTGCTCGGTCAGGTTGCGAATGCGTTCGGTCAGAATGGCGACCTGGACTTCCGGCGAACCGGTATCGCCCTTGGCCTGGGCGTTGTCCTTGATGATTTCCTGTTTCTTTTCGGCAGTAACCGACATGTATTCTACTCCGCGACATCCGGCAGGTTGAAACCCCGCACGACCTTGGCCGTGCCACCGTCGACTTCCACCAGGGCCACCGGCACATCGTGCAAGCTGGCGAGATGGAGCCCGTCGGTATGGGGCAGTTCCGACAATACCCGGCCCTGGCGGACCGCCTGCGCGCTGTCGGGATCGAGTGTCAGAACCGGGATGTCGTCCAGTCCGGCCTCGAGCGGCAAGAGAAGGTTCTCGATGGCCGCGCCCTTAGCGATTTCCTCCAGCTTGTCCAGCGAAATCGCCTGCTCCTCGCGGAACGGGCCGGCCTTGATGCGCCTGAGATAGGTGACGTGACCCAGCGTGCCAAGCGCGCGTGCGATGTCCCGTGCCAGCGACCGGATGTATGTCCCCTTGGAAACATGCGCGACCAGCGTGACGCTGTCCGCCAGTTCGAGCGGCGCCTGCGGATCGTAGGGGTCGGGCCGCCCGGCAGTGGTCTGGAATGTGCTGACGAGGCCAACACCACTATCGTCACCCCCGCGAAGGCGGGGGTCCAGCCGCCCCCGAGCGAGAGAGCTGCCCTTATCTGGATCCCCGCCTTCGCGGGGATGACCGGCAANATAAAGGTCGTGAACTGTCACGGNGCGNGTCTTCATTTCGACCGTTTCGCCGGCGCGGGCACGATCGTAGGCGCGCTTGCCGTCGATNTTCAGCGCCGAATAAGCGGGCGGCACCTGTTCGATGGGGCCGGTNAAATGGTCGAGNACGCCCGCGATCGCTGCCATCGGCGGCCGGCGATNGCTGCGCTCGGTNACCTCGCCCTCGGTATCGAGCGTAGCGGTTTCCTCGCCGAACTGGATGGTGAAGGCGTAGATCTTGTCGGCATCGAGCATGCGCCCCGCAAGCTTGGTCGCTTCGCCCAATGCGATCGGGAGCACGCCTTCGGCCAGCGGNTCNAGNGTGCCGCCATGCCCGACCTTGGTCTTGGCATAGCCGCCCTGGCGCAGCACGCGCTTGACCATGCCGACCGCCTGCGTCGAACCCAGCCCGCGCGGCTTGTCGAGGATCAGCCAGCCATGCGGAGGCGCCTTCCGATCGGTCATTCGGCGATCCCGCGTGCGACCCATTCGGCGATGGCGAAATAGTGTTCCTGCAGCCACAGCACCGGCGGCAGGACGGTGTTCTCGATCAGCCCGCTATCGGGGAATGCCCAGGTCGCGGCGATCAGGACGACGAAGAACAGCATGCCCAGCGACTGCAGCTTCTGCCAATTGCCCGCCCATTTGCGCGGCAGCAGCCCGCCGACGATGTGCGAACCGTCGAAGGGGGGGATCGGCAGGAGGTTGAACAAGGCGAGGAAGACATTGATCAGGATGAATGTCCCGCCCGCAGTGACCAGCCATTCGGGCGGCATGGCGCCGGCGGCGATGATCGCCCCCGATACTGCGCCGAGCAACAGCGCGCCGACCAATGCCAACACGAGATTGGTGCCCGGCCCGGCGGCCGCCACCGCGACCATGCCGAACCGCGGATCGCGCAGCCGTTCGCCGCGCACCGGGACGGGCTTGGCCCAGCCGAAGATCGGCCCGCCGAACAACGCCAGCGCCCCGGGCACCAGCAGCGTGCCGATCGGGTCGACATGGCGGATCGGGTTGAGCGACAGCCGCCGCTGTTCCTTGGCGGTGGGATCGCCCAGCGCCAGCGCGACCCAGCCATGCGCCACCTCGTGAAACACGATGGCGACAATCAGGCACGGGATGAGAATCACCGCGAGAAGAAGCGTTTCGGTCATGGCAGNCTAGATAGGGTGCGCCGGACTAACCCGCCAGCGGTTCGCCGGGNTAGGCNCCGCCCAGCTTGTCCACGAAGTGCCGGCGGCACAGCGCGACATAACGGTCGTTACCGCCGATTTCGGTCTGGGCGCCTTCGCTCACCGCCCGTCCCTCCGCATCGACACGAAGGTTCATGATCGCCTTGCGCCCGCAATCGCACACCGCCTTCAGCTCGACCAGCGCATCGGCAATGCCCAGCAGGGTGGCGGAGCCGGGGAACAGCTTTCCCTGGAAATCGGTGCGCAGCCCATAACACAGCACNGGAATGTCCGCCGCGTCGGCCAGCCGCGCAAGTTGCCATACCTGCGTTTCGGACAGGAACTGCGCTTCGTCCACCAGCACGCAGGCGACCCGCTCCTCCCCATGGTCGCCCAGCACGCGCGCTTCGATATCGGTTTGCGCGTCGTAGCGATGCGCTTCGCTGGCCAGGCCGATCCGGCTCGAGATCGCACCGAAACCCGGCCGGTCGTCGAGCGCAGCGGTCCACAGCGAAACCCGCATTCCGCGCTCGTTGTAGTTGAATGCGGCCTGCAGCAGCGTGCTGCTCTTTCCCGCATTCATGCTGGCATAATAGAAATAGAGCTTGGCCATGCGCTGGCCCTAGCCCCCGGCGGCGTGGCTGTTAAGAAGGGCGTCACATGCGATCGGGGATGATCGCCCCGACGAGAGACGACAAGAGATCAGGGAACTTCGATGGCTGAAGCGACGACAGCGGAAAACACCCAGACCGGCATTCTGGGCTGGGTCGAGCGGACGGGCAACAAACTGCCCGACCCGGTATTCATCTTCTTCTACCTGATCATCGCGCTGGTGATCGTATCGATCGTCGCGGCGCTCTCGGGCGTGTCGGCCTTCCACCCCACCGCCATCGACGAAGCGACCGGGTCCGCGCTGCGGATCGACGCGGTCAGCCTGCTTTCGCCCGAGAACATCCAGCGCCTGTGGGTCGAAATGCCCGCCACGTTCACGCACTTCCACCCGCTCGGCTACGTGCTCGTCGTGATGCTGGGCGCGGGCGTCGCGGAACGTTCGGGCTTCTTCGCCGCCGGCATGTCGAAAGCGGTCAAGAGCGCGCCCAAATCACTGCTCACCCCGGTGGTTGCGCTGGTCGCAATGCTCGGCAACCATGCCGCCGATGCGGGCTATGTTGTGCTGATCCCGCTCGCCGGCATCCTTTTCGCCGCCGCTGGACGCCATCCGCTGGCTGGGATCGCCGCCGCATTTGCCGGCGTGTCGGGCGGTTTCTCGGCCAATATCTCGCCCGGCCAGCTCGATGCGCTGCTGTTCGGGATCACCGAGGAAGCGGTAGGCGCGAGCGCGCTCGACCCGCTGTGGACTGCCAATATCGCGGGCAACTGGTTCTTCATCAGCGTGATGACCTTCGTGTACCTGCCGATCATCTGGTATGTCACCGACAAGATTGTCGAACCGCGGCTCGGCCCGTGGAAAGGCGGCGCGACCGCCGGCGCGCAGGCCGACGACATGAGCCCCGATCCCGCCGACGAAAGCGGCGCGCTGGCGGCCAAGGGGCTGCGGCATGCCGGCTATGCCGCGCTGTTCGTGGTCGCGCTCTGGTTGCTGATGGTCTTCGCCCCGGGCACGCCGCTGGTCGACGAAGCCGCGTGCGAGGCGGTCCCTGCGGCTGATTGTTCGATCCATACGCAGCTTGCGCCGCTTTACCGCAGCCTCGTCGCCGCCTTCTTCCTGCTGTTCCTGCTGACCGGCTGGGCCTATGGCCGCGCGACCGGCAAGATCAGGTCGCACCGCGACCTGGTCGAGATGATGGCCGAGAGCATGAAGGACATGGGCTATTACCTCGTGCTCGCCTTCGCCGCTGCGCATTTCGTGGCGATGTTCGGCTGGTCGAACCTCGGCCTTATCAGCGCGGTGCATGGCGCGGCGGCGATCCAGTCGACCGGCCTGCCGCTTCCGCTGGTGCTCGGCCTGATGGTGCTGTTCACCGGGCTGCTCAACCTGTTCGTGGGCTCGGCAAGCGCCAAGTGGGCACTGCTTGCGCCGATCCTCGTGCCGATGCTCATGCTGCTGGGGATCAGCCCGGAAGGCGCGACCGCGGCGTACCGCGTCGGCGACAGCGCGACCAATATCATCACCCCGCTGATGGTCTACTTCCCGCTGATCCTGGTCTTCGCGCAGCGCTGGCAGAAGGACTTCGGCCTGGGCAGCCTGACCGCGATGATGATCCCCTATTCGGTCTGGCTGCTCATCTCGGGGACGGTGCTGATCGTGCTGTGGTTCTACCTCGGCATTCCGCTCGGGCCGGATGCGCCGGTCGGCTACATGCTGCCGGAAGTCGCGGCACCCACGACGCCGCTCATGAATTGATCCATGCGTTCGTCATTCCCGTCAGCGCGGGAATGACGAACCGCAGGTGCATGGTGCACCCGGCGCGCGCCTAGTCGTCGGTATCGTCGAGGTCGCGCGCGACCTTGGGGTCGGACAGCAGCTTTTCGATCCGGCTGGCTTCGTCGAAGCTCTCGTCGGGCTGGAAATTGAGCCTGGGGGCGAATTTCAGACCGAGCCGCTGCGCGACTTCCTTCTGGAAGAACGCGGTATTGGTCCGCAGCGCCTTGAGCACCTGGCCCTCGTCTTCGCCGAGCAGCGGCTTCACATAGGCCTTGGCGTTGCGCAAATCGGGTGTCATCCGCACTTCCGTCACCGCGATGTTGCTGGCGGACAGCACGTCGTCATGCGCCTCGCCGCGCGCGAGCAGTTCGGACAGGATATGGCGGACCCGCTCGCCCACCTTGAGGACGCGGACCGATTGCTGTTCGGGAGTGGAGTCGTTTCGGGCCATCAGGCAAGTCTTTCGGTAAGTCGCTTGAGCGATCGCATGTTGCGCGCCGTGCCCTGGCAGCCGAGGCGGCGCTCGATAAAGGCGGCAGTCAGCTTGCTGGTGCCGACACCGTTCACATAATCGATATGGAGTGCGCGTGTTCCAGGGGCGATCCGCTCGTCCCCGCGCCCGGCATGGTCGGCAAGGAGCCGTTCGAAGCGTTCCGGTCCGGGCTGCGCGGTGAGAAAGTGGACGTGGACGAATTTGTCTTCGCCCGTGCCGGAGAAGGGATTTTCCGCGATCGCCGCTTCCAGTTCGGCGGCGCTGAGTACCAGTGCGAAGGTATCGACGCCCAGTTCGCTGCGCACAATATCGGCAATCCGGTCGGGCAGTTCCTTTCCCAACACGCCGGTTGGCGGGTCGAACAGGATATTGCCGCTGGCGACGACGGTCTCGACATCGGCGAAGCCGTGCCTGGTCAGCGCGCCGACCAGATCCNCCATCGTGATACGGTTGCCGCCGACATTGATCGACCCGAGCAGAGCGAGACGACGCCCCATCAGGCGGACCCGCCCGGGCGCGGCGTGGGGATTGCGGTGCTGGTTGCGCGGGCGAGCAGCTTGCCCGCCTCATCGAACAGTTCGCCTTCGAGGAAGATGACCTTGCGCCCGCGGCGGATCACACGGCCCTTGCCGATGACCGGCCCCGCCATGACCGGCTTTAGCAGGCTCAACGAGATGTCGAGATTGAGCGGCGCTTCTTCGTGGTCGGTGGCCCAGACATGCGCCCAGCCCATCACCTCGTCGAGGAAGCCCGCGACGAGCCCGCCCTGCACGCTGCCGCGCGGGGTGATGAAGCTGTCGGGCGCGTGGAAACGCAAGGTGATTTCCTCGCGGTCCTTGTCGAAATGGTCGAACTCGACGCCCAGCAATTTGGCGTGCGGCGCGCCGAGGATGGCATTGTCGGCCATCAGTCGTCCTTTCCCGGCAGCGGCGTGGGAATGGCGCTCGAAGTAGCGCGCACCAGCAGATTGCCGTCCTTGTCGAACAGCTCGCCCTCGAGGAAGGCGACCCGTTTGCCCAGCTTGAGCACGCGTCCCCTGGCAGTGACGGTTTCCATCGGGACCATGCGCAAATAGGTGAGGTTCATGTCGAGATTGAGCGGCAGGCGCTGCTCCGCCGCACCGAAGCGGGCTTCGGTAACGGCNAGCAGCGCCCCGCCCATCACTTCATCGAGGAACCCCGCGATGAGGCCCCCCTGCACCGCGCCGCGCGGNCTCGCGAAGCTCGGCGGCGGNNTGTAGCGCGTNGTCAGCTCNCCCCGCTCCACATCGAAGGAGACGAAGTCGCTCGCCATCAGCTCGGCCGATGGCGAACGCCTGCCTTCGTNGATTTTCGCCATCNGTCCTCAGCCCCCGNTCACAGCGTGCGTTCGCGCTCCTCGACTTCGAAGACTTCGAGCTGNTCGCCCGCCTTGATGTCGTTGGTATCGGCCAGCACCACGCCGCATTCGAGCCCGGCGCGGACTTCGTCCACGTCGTCCTTGAAGCGCCGCAGCGATGCGATGGTCGTTGCCGAAACGATGACGTCGTCGCGCGTGAGACGGGCGAACAGNCCCTTGCGGATGACGCCTTCCTCGACCAGCAGGCCGGCGGCCTTGTCCTTCTTGCCCGAACGGAACACTTCCTTGACCGCGGCACGGCCCACGACATGTTCGATCCGTTCCGGACCCAGCTCGCCTGCCATCTCCTTCGCGATTTCCTCGGTCAGGTGNTAGATGACGTCGTAATACTTCATCTCGACGCCGTCGCGCTTCACCAGTTCGCGCGCCTTGGCGTTGGGACGCACGTTGAAGCCGATGATCGGCGCGTTGGAAGCAGCCGCCAGCTGGACATCGCTTTCGGTGATCGCACCCACGCCGGCGTGCAGCACGCGGACCTTGATGAGATCGTTCGACAGATTGTGCAGCGCGGTCGTGATGGCTTCCACCGAACCCTGCACGTCGGCTTTCACCAGTACGGGGAACTCGACCACATTCGACGCGAGGTTGTTGAACATCGTATCNAAGCTGGTCGGGGCCAGCGCGGTGCGCTTCTCGGTTGCCTTTTCCTGGCGGTATTCGGCGACTTCGCGGGCACGCTGTTCGTTCTCGACCACGCTCAGCACGTCACCGGCCGACGGCACGCCGCCAAGGCCGAGGACCTCGACCGGCATCGACGGACCGGCCTTCTTGATCTGCTTGCCCTGGTCGTTGACGATCGCGCGGACGCGGCCGCTCTGCGTACCGACCACGAAGGTGTTGCCGCGCTCCAGCGTACCACGCGTGACGAGCACGGTGGCCACCGGGCCGCGGCCCTTGTCGAGCTGTGCTTCGATGACCGTGGCCTCGGCCATGCGGTCGGGATTGGCCTTCAGCTCGAGCAGTTCGGCCTGCAGGCTGATCGCGTCGAGCAGCTTGTCGAGACCGGACTTCTCCTTGGCCGAGATTTCCACGTCCTGCACATCGCCCGACATCTTCTCGACGATCACTTCGTGTTCGAGCAGACGCGTACGGATGTTGTCGGGATTGGCTTCGGGCTTGTCCATCTTGTTGATCGCGACGATCATCGGGACGCCCGCGGCCTTGGTGTGATTGATGGCCTCGATCGTCTGCGGCATGATGCCGTCGTCGGCCGCTACCACCAGCACCACGATATCGGTGACATTGGCACCGCGCTGGCGCATCTCGGTAAAGGCGGCGTGACCCGGCGTGTCGAGGAAGGTGATCGTATCGCCGCCCTTCGTATTCACCTGGTAGCTGCCGATATGCTGCGTGATGCCGCCGGCTTCGCCCTTGACGACATTGGCGCCGCGCAGGGCGTCGAGCAGGCTGGTCTTGCCGTGGTCGACATGGCCCATGATCGTGACCACCGCGGGACGCGGCTTGAGCGTCTCGGGCGGATCGACGTCATCGACATTGGCGATGTCGACATCGGCTTCCGAGACCTTCTGGATGTTGTGGCCGAACTGGTCGACCAGCAATTCCGCAGTGTCCTGGTCGATCGTCTGGTTGACGGTCACCATCATGTCGAGATTGAAGAGTTCCTTGACGAGATCGGCACCCTTTTCGCCCATCCGCTTGGCCAGTTCGCCAACCGTGATGGCTTCGGGGACGATGACGTCGCGGACCTGCTTTTCGCGCGGCTTCGAGGGGCCGCCCTGCATGCGGCGCTCCTTCTCGCGGGCGCGCTTGAGCGCGGCGAGCGAACGCGCGCGGCGTCCTTCGTCCTCGTTGAGGGCCTTGTTGACCGTCAGCTTGCCGGCGCGGCGCTTGTCCGGCTTCTCGGCAGTGCGCGCGGCCTTGTCGTCCTTCTTCTTGCGCTCGGGCTTCTTGGGCTCGGGGCGCGCAACCGGGGTGAAGCGGCGCGGCGCCGGCGACGGGGTCCCGGCAGCGGCCTTGTCACCCGCAGGCGTTTCCGCCGCGGTTTCGCCAGCAGCCGCAGCGGGTTCTTCCGCGGGCTGCTGCGCCGGCTTCTGCGCTTCCTCGGTAGCGGCCTTGGCGGCCTCTTCCTCGGCCTTGCGCTTCTCTTCGGCGCGTTTCTTCTGTTCTTCGGCAGCCTGGCGGGCCTGCTCTTCCTCGCGCTTGCGCGCGTCCTCGCTCTGGCGCAGGCGATCTTCCTCGGCCTCGCGCTGCAGACGCGCGACGCGTTCCTGCGGGGTTTCGTCGGCGGGCGCAGCCGGCTTCTTGGGCGCAGCCTTCTTGGCCACCGGAGCCGGTGCCGGCTCGGGAGCGGGCGGCGGAGGCGGCGGCGGGGGCGGCGCAGCAGGCGGGGTTTCGCCGGGCTTCACGAGCTTGCGGCGGCGCTTCACCTCGACCGCGACCTTGTTGGTGCGGCCGTGGCTGAAGGTCTGCTTGACCTCGCCCGGCTGAGCACCCTTGAGGGTCAGCGGCTTGCGGGCTGGTTTCTTGTCGTCGTCGCTCATTATTGCTCGTTTCTCTCGTTCGTCTCGTTCAGTTCGTCATCCGGCGCGCATACAGAGGCGCGCCGCTCAGCGGTGGGCAGGTCATGCCCCAGATAGTGCATGAGGCGCGTCAGCGGTTTCATGACCCTCGCGACCGCAGCATCATCGGCCAGCGCCAGATGGACGACATTATCGCGGCCCAATGCCACAGACAGAGCGCTCCGGTCCAGTGGCAGTTCGAGACCGCGCTCGCCCGACCCTTCCGCATCGCGTCCCACGCGCCACGCCTGGTCGAGCTTCTTGCGCCCGTCTTCGCTGGCATCATTGGCATGCAACAGCATGGCCACTGCGCCCCCGCGCGCCGCTTCCGCGATGCGCTGGGTGCCCAAGATAAGGCTTCCGACGCGCATTTCGAGCCCCAGTCGGTCGAGCAGCACGCGAGTCAGCGCATCCTCGACCATCTGCGGCAGCGTTTCGGGCAATTCCAGATCGCCGGTCTTGAACGCGCGCGCCAGCGCTCCCTTCAGCTTGCCCGAGGCCAGCGCCGCTGCGAATTCCGCGCGCGGGGCAGCGGTCCAGGCGCCGCGTCCGGGCGCTTTTTCATGCGCATCGGGCAGCACCAGTCCGGCAGGCGAAACCGCCAGCCGCACGAGTGTTTCGCGCGGGGCGGTCTCCCCCGAAAGAATGCACCGCCGTTCGGGCTCGGAAGCTTTCCGTGCCTTGGGCGTGCCAGCGATGTCGGACGTCAGGCGCTCATTGGGTGGAGTCCGCATCGGCGGCCTCCTGCGTGTCGGTCGCTGCGGCAGGTGCCGGGGCTTCCTCTTCGTCGTCGAACCAGTGCGCGCGGGCAGCCATGATGATCTCGTTGCCCTGCTCTTCGCTCAACCCGTATTCGCCCAGCACGCCGGCCTTGTCCTGTTCGCGGACCGAGGGGCGGCGCATCGGCGGACCGTCGGCATTGTTGCGCCGACGCGGGGCTTCGCGCTTTTTCTGGATCAGCTCGTCGGTGGCGAGATCCGCCAGGTCGTCGAGCGTCTTGATACCCGCCTTGCCCAGCGTCACGAGCATCGCTTCGCTGAGGTGCGGCAGTTCGGCGAGGTCGTCCTCGACGCCCAGTTCGCGGCGTGCCTCGCGGTGCGCGGCTTCCTGGCGGTCGATCGCTTCCTGTGCGCGGTTCTGCAATTCGCCGGCCAGGTCTTCGTCGAAGCCTTCGATCGCCGCCAGCTCGTCGAGCTCGACATAGGCGACTTCCTCGAGTTCGGCGAAGCCTTCGGCGACGAGCAGCTGCGACAGCGTTTCGTCGACATCGAGCTCTTCCTCGAACATCTTCGAGCGCTCGGCGAATTCCTTCTGGCGCTTTTCCGAGGCTTCTTCCTCGGTCATGATGTCGATCTGGTTGCCTGTCAGCTGGCTGGCGAGACGCACGTTCTGGCCGCGGCGACCGATGGCGAGCGACAGCTGGTCATCGGGAACGACGACTTCGATGCGGCCCTCTTCCTCGTCGAGCACGACGCGGGCGACGGTGGCCGGCTGGAGCGCGTTGACGATGAAGGTCGCGCCGTCATCGCTCCACGGGATGATGTCGATCTTTTCGCCCTGCAGTTCCTGCACGACCGCCTGGACGCGGCTGCCCTTCATGCCGACGCAGGCGCCGACCGGGTCGATGCTGCTGTCGTGGCTGATCACGCCGATCTTGGCCCGGCTGCCCGGGTCGCGGGCGGCGGCCTTGATCTCGATGATGCCGTCGTAGATTTCGGGCACTTCCTGCGCGAACAGCTTGCGCATGAAATCGGGATGCGCGCGGCTGAGGAAGATCTGCGGGCCGCGGTTGTTGCGTTCCACCTTGGTGATCAGCGCGCGCACGCGTTCGCCGACCCGCGCGGCTTCGCGCGGGATCTGCTGGTCGCGGCGGATCACGCCTTCGGCACGGCCGAGGTTGACGATCACATGGCCGAACTCGACCGACTTGATCACGCCGGTGATGACTTCGCCCGCGCGGTCCTTGAATTCTTCGTACTGGCGCTCGCGTTCGGCATCGCGGACCTTCTGGAAGATCACCTGTTTCGCGCTCTGCGCGTCGATACGGCCGAGATCGACCGGCGGCAGCGGATCGACGATGAAGTCACCGACCTTGGCGTCGTCCTGCAGCTTTTCGGCGGCCTTGAGATCGATCTGCTTGAAGTAGTCCTCGACTTCCTCGACGACCTCGACGACGCGCCACAGGCGCAGATCGCCGGTCAGCGGATCGAGCTTGGCACGGATGTCGTTTTCCGCACCATAACGGTTGCGGGCAGATTTCTGGATCGCTTCTTCCATCGCCTCGATGACGATCGCCTTGTCGATCATCTTTTCCGAAGCGACCGAGTTGGCGATCGCGAGGAGTTCAGCCTTGTTGGCGGAAATGGCACTGGCCATCAGTCGTCTGCCTTTTCTTCGTCAGGAATGTCGGGGGTTTCGACAATTTCGTCGGCACCGCTCGTGTCGAGCGGCTGGGTGGCGGCAATCAGTTCGTCGGTCAAGACGAGCTTCGCCGAATGGATCTGGTCGCGGGGGACCGTAACGAGCCCCTGCTTGCGGTCTTCGATGGTGACGATGTCGCCGTCGATGCCCTTGAGTTCGCCGCGCAGGTTGCGCTGGCCGTCATAGCTCTTGGCCATGGAAATCTTGGTTTCGTGCCCGGCCCAATTGGCGAAATCCTTCGCCCGGGTCAGCGGCCGGTCGATCCCCGGACTCGATACTTCGAGGTGATAGGCCCCGGCGATCAGCACATCGCCCTGCTCTTCGAGCGCATCGATCCGATCGGACACGCGGCGCGACAGGGCGGCGCACTGTTCGATCACCAGCTGGCCCGTGGCGGGATCTTCGGCCATGATCTGGAGCGCCTCGCCGCCATCACCGGCTTCGGACGGCATCATCTTGACGCGCACGAGCTCGAATCCAAGGGCCTGTGCCTCGGGTTCGATTACTTCGGTCAAGCGGTCCAGGTCGGCCATGCAGTCTCCAATACGCGCCCCATGCGACAATGGGGTTTCGTGCCGGCCCCTCGCGGCGCCAGCCCCTCCAGTGTCGCGACAATGTCGGGATGCCCAGCCAGATAGGCGCGAGTCCTGCGAAAAGCAAGCGGTAAGCGGGAAGCGCCGAACAGCGCGCGATTGCAACAGCTTGGCGGGCGCCCGGCCGGGCCCGCACCGGTCAGTCGTCGTCGGTCAGCCCGTGCTTCTTGATGCAATGGCGCAGCTGGTCGTAAGTCAGGCCGAGCGCCTTGGCAGTCTGGCGCTGGTTCCAGCGATGCTTGCCGAGCGCATGCTCGACGATCGCACGCTCATGCGCATCCACCGCTCCGCGCAGGTCCGCGACGAGATCGAAATCGGGCATGGCAGGCGCGGCCGTTGCAGCCGACTGCTGCGCCGGACTGTCCTTGCGCGGGCCCGGGCCGGCGGGCTTCCACGGGCTGTCGAAGGGATCGAAAACGACGTGCCCGATCGGCTGGTCCCAATCGTCCCAGCGATAGATCGCGCGCTCGACAACATTGCGCAATTCGCGCACATTGCCCGGCCAGTCGTGCCGTTCGAGCTGGTCGGCGACATGCGGCGCGAAACCGGGCCAGCCTTCCCAGCCGAGTTCGGCCGCCATACGGCGTCCGAAATAATCGGCCAGCACCTCGACATCACCTTCGCGCACGCGCAGCGGCGGCAGGGTGATAACTTCGAAACTCAGCCGGTCGAGCAGGTCGGCGCGAAACTCGCCCTGCTCCGCCTTGGCCGGGAGGTCCTCGTTGGTCGCGCCGACGATCCGCACGTCGACGCGCATCGGGCGGCTTGATCCGATCCGCGTAACCTCGCCATATTCCACCGCGCGCAGCAGCCGTTCCTGCGCACCGGTCGATAAAGTGCCCAGTTCGTCGAGAAATAGCGTGCCCTTGTCGGCTTCCTCGAACCTTCCGGCGCGCGCCTTGGTAGCACCTGTGAACGCGCCCGCCTCGTGTCCGAACAGTTCGGCTTCGATGAGCGTTTCGGGCAAGGCGGCGCAGTTCATGACGACCAGCGGTTCGTCCCAGCGGGTGGAAAGGCGATGCAGGCGTTCGGCGATCAGTTCCTTGCCCGTTCCGCGCTCGCCCACGACGAGCACGGGCCGCCGCATCGGCGCCGCCCGGCTGGCCCGTTCGACCGCATCGAGGAACGCTCCCGACTGGCCGACAAACTGATTTCCCCGCTCCATGGCCAAGAGATAGGAATATTTCCCAATGCTTGGCAAGAAAAACCAACACGTCATTTGATGTATCTGCAAAAACCCCCGCTATCCTCCCGTTTCCGGGGTTTGGCACACCGCTTGCTTAACCTAGGACAACAGCAATTGGCCCACCGGCCCCAAGGGAGGTAACCCACAAATGTACAACCGCAGCTTCTTCCGCAGCCAACTTGGACAGGCCGCTATCGCCAGCATCGCTGCGATGGCCACCTTCGTCGTACTGAGCTCGCAGATCGCGGTGACGACGCCCACGCCGGTGCTGGCCACATATGAACAGGTCGAGATTGCATGACCCTGCCCCCCGATCATGATCCCCTAGGGCCGGAGCGGCAGTCCCCCGAAAACCGCCGGGGCAACGACACCGGCGACGCTTCGGCCCGCCCCCGCTTGTCGCGTATCGAGGAGGAGGTAGAACGGCTGCGCCGCTCGCCAACTCCGACGCGCGACAGCGGACGGTCGAAGGGATCGGACTTTTTTTCCAGTGGAGCACCTTTAATGGGCATTTTCAGCCGCACCCGCGATATCATCGCTGCCAATTTCAACGACATGCTCGACAAGGCGGACGACCCCCAGAAGATGATCCGGATGATCATCCTCGAAATGGAGGAAACGCTGGTCGAGGTCCGCGCCAGCGCCGCGCGCACGATTGCCGACCAGAAGGAAATGCACCGGCACACGGTCAAGCTGGACAAGCTCCAGGCGGACTGGGGCGAGAAGGCGCAGCTGGCCGTGTCCAAGGATCGCGAGGATCTTGCCCGCGCCGCGCTGGTCGAGAAGAAGAAAGCCAGCGACATGAGCGAGCAGCTCAAGCAGGAAATCGCCGTGCTCGACGATGCGCTGCGCGCCTACGAGCAGGACATCCAGAAGCTGCAGAACCGCCTGCGCGAAGCCCGCAGCCGCCAGACCGCGATCGCCGCGCGTCTCGAAAGCGCCGAGAACCGCGTCAAGCTGCGCAGCCTGATGACCAACGAACGCGTCGACGATGCACTCAGCCGCTTCGACCAGCTCGAACGCCGGGTCGATTATGCCGAAGGCCGCGCCGATGCGCTGAACATTGCCGATCAGTCGGACAAGCCCAGCCTGTCAGACGAGATCGCCGCGCTCGAGGGCGCCGATGCGATCGACGACGAACTCGAACAGATGAAAAAGGCGCTCGGCAAGGGCAGCGCCGGCAAGGAGGACTGAACCCATGGAAGAGATTATCATCATTCCCGCGATCTTCATCGGGCTTCCGTGGATCATCCTCCACTACATCACCAAGTGGAAGACCTCCGCGACGATCACCGGCGACGACGAAGCGCTGCTCGAGGAACTCTACAACCTCGCCAAGCGGCTCGACGACCGGATGGACACGGTCGAACGCCTCGTCGCCAGCGACAACCCCGAATTCCGTCCCGCGCGCATCGTCCACGACAGCGAACAGGACAACCAGCAGCTGCGCGAACTCGAACAGCTGATTGCCGAGAAAAAAGGAGCCAGCCAGTGAACAGCCCCCGCACGACGCTTTACCGCGACAAACAGAACGCGAAGCTCATGGGTGTCTGCTCGGGCATCGCTGATTACACCGGAGTCAACGCCTTCTGGGTCCGGCTCGGCTTTCTCGGCCTGACCTTCATGACCGGCGGATCGACGATCCCGTTCTACTTCATCGCCGGCCTGCTGCTGAACAAGAAGCCTGCGCACCTCTATGTCGACCGCGAAGAGCAGACCTACTGGCAGCGCGTGCGGCAGAACCCCAAGCGTACCGCGCGCGAAATCCGCGCCCGGATGAAGGACGTCGACCGCCGCCTGGCCGAAGTGGAAACCTTCTACGTCAGCAACAACCCGCGGCTGACCGCCGAGATCGAACGCCTCCGGTAATCCGGCAACCGACACAAGGTGGAGCACAAGCAATGTTCGACTGGGCCTATCTCATTCCGCTGGCGCCGTTCCTGATCGGCGGGCTGGCAATCTGGACCCGCCACCAGCACAAGATGGCAGAGATGCAGCTCAGCGCGACCGCCGAGAGCACTGCCGAAAAGGCCGCCCAATATGCCAGCCGCGTGGGCGATCTCGAAGAACGGGTCCGGGTGCTCGAACGCATCGTGACTGACAGCGGCTACAACGTAGCAACACAGATCGAAGCCCTGCGCGACCAGCGCAGCGTGGAAGCGACCGACAGCGGAACACCGCTCGATATGAAACAGGGAGAACACAGGTCATGAATTGGGGTGGACCCGAATTCGTCATTGCCATCATCGCGCTGAGCACCGGTGGCTGGCTGATCAACAACTGGATCCGTGCCAAACACGGTTATTCGCTCGAGGATGAATGGGGCGGCAAGACCGAACGCAGCGACACGGCGGAAACCAAGGCACTGAAAGCCGAGAACCGCCAGCTGCATGACAAGCTCGACACCATGCAGGACCGCATGGTGGTGCTCGAGAAGATCGTCACCGACCGCGGCTATTCGCTGCATGACGAGATCGAGGCGCTGCGCGACAAGCCGGCAAGCGATGCCGGCGTGCCGCTGAACCTCAAGCGCGGGGAGAAAGCCTAATGGAATTCATCACCGAAACCACCGTCATCGGCGGCGTGATCGCCATGTCGCTGGCCTGGGTTGCCAATACCTGGATCCGCGTCAAGAACGGCTACCCGCTCGAAAACAGCTGGGGCAAGTCGGTCTATCCCAAGAACGACCAGGCGGTCGAACGGGTGAAGCTGCTCACACAGGAAAATGCCGAACTCCGCGCCGAACTCGGTTCGGTGAAGGACCGGCTCGGCAATGTCGAACGTATCGTCACCGACAGCGGTTATCACCTTACCCATGAGATCGATCGCCTTCGCGACACGAAGGATGCCAACTGATGGATGCCGACCTGCTTCTGATCTTCGGTTTCGTGCTCGCCATCCTGCTGATCGTGCTGACCTTCGGTACGCTCGCGGGCAACCGCAGCCGGGCCCACAAGTTGCAGAGGCTCGAGCTGGAAGCGCGGATCGCCGAAGCCAAGGCCGGACAAGCAGCAACGGGCAATACCGAACATCGCCAGCTGGAAGAACGCATCCGCGTGCTCGAACGCATTGCCACCGACGGCAATCACGCGCTGGCATCGCAGATCGACGAATTGCGCGACCTGCAGGAAATCGAGGTCCGCACCATGCCGCAGGGAGCGACCCGATGAGTTTCTGGACCGCCATTGTCGCAATCGTCGCGATTGCCACGATCGCCGCCATCATGCGCGAGCGCTACCGGGCAATGGGACGCATCGAACGCGGCCGGCAGCAAGAGAGCGAGGATCGTATCTCTGCCGCCGAGAAACGCGAAGTCGAGGAATTGCGCGAACGCATCAAGGTGCTCGAACGGATCGCGACCGACAACAATTCGCTCGATGCACGGCAAACCAAGCAGATCGCCGCCGAAATCGAAGAACTGCGCGACAAGCAGTCCGATTGAGGCGGCGAGGTTCAAGGAGGACATGAGGTTATGTTCGAACCGACTTTGATAATCGCAGGCGCAGCGCTGGTCGGCCTGACCATCGTGGCCGCCGCCCTCCTGCGCGCCTGGCAGGGCTGGCTGGCGCTCAAGCGCGAGGAGCTGGACCGCCACCCCGCGGCCGACCGGCCCGACAGCGGATCGACGATCGGCGCGGCGCGGATCGAGCTGGCCGACCTGAAGGAACGGATCAAGAAACTCGAAGCCATCGCCAGCGGCGTCGACCTGTGACCGTGGTCCGCACCGACGCCGCGCGCGCCGGGATCGGCCTTGGCAGTGCCATTGCGGTGGCCATCAGCTGGAGCCTGCACGGCTCGATCGTCTGGGCCGCGATCCATGGCTTTTTCGGCTGGTTCTACGTGCTCTACCATGCGCTCACCCGGCCCGGCGGCCTGTTCGGCTAAGCCCGATGGACGCCCGCAGGCACGCCCGCTAAAGGCGCGCCATGCGCACACTTTCCGACATCGCCGAAGAATACGAGTTCCTCGAAGGCGACGAACGCTATCGCCTGTTGATCGAACTGGGCCGCGAACTCGAAGCGATGCCCGATGCCCTCAAGACCGATGCCACGCTGGTGCGCGGCTGTTCGGCACAGGTGTGGGTCTATCCCACCGGCGAGGCCGACACATTGCACTTCCTGGCCGACAGCAACGCTGCGATCACCAAGGGGATCGTCGCGCTGGTGATTGCCGCCGTCCAGGATCGCCCTGCCCACGAAGTGGCGGCCATGGACGTGGCTGGCGCGCTCGAACCTTTCGATCTCAAGAACCAGCTGTCGAGCAATCGCACGCAGGGCGTGCCGAACATGATTGCACTCGTCCGGGAGCACGCGGCGCGAATCGCGGCCGGATGACTTGAAACGGCCGCTCTACAAGGGCCTCGGCTTCCTTGCCGTCGGGCTTGGCGCCGTGGGTGCGGCCCTGCCCATCATGCCGACCGTGCCTTTTCTCCTCCTGGCAGTCTATTTCTTCGCCCGGTCGAGTCCCGAGCTCGAGCAGAAGATCCTCGATCATCCCCACTGGGGGCCGCATGTGAAAGACTGGCGCGAGCGCCGTGCGATAAGCCGCAGGTCGAAGACCATGGCGATCGGCGCGATGGCCACTGGCGCGGTGTTCACCTGGTATACGCTCGGCCATCCCTGGTACTGGATTTCAGTCGCCGTGCTGGTGATCTGCGGGAGCTGGATTGCCACGCGCAACGAATAGGCCGGCGGAACCGCGCGCGCCCCGGCCCGTTGATGACCCGAACGACGGGAGGGACGACAAAAGGACATTTCCCATGGCAATTCTTATTCTTATCGCGACCATCCTGCTGCCCCCGCTCGGCGTTGCCGCCAAGCACGGGCTCGGCAAGACCGCGCTGATCAATCTGGTGCTGACGCTGCTGGGCTATATCCCCGGCCTGATCCACGGATTGTATGTAAACTACGCCAAGTAAGACCGCACACGGCGGACTGGAAGCGCCGGGGCCTCAGGCTCCGGCGCTTTCGCGTACGATGGCGATGCCCGCTTCGCGCTGGCGGCGCAATTCGGCCTTGAGTGCTGCCGGGCTGCGGGCGAAGACGAAGCCGAAGCTGACCCCGCCTTCCTTGCCGATCGTGGCATGGTGCAGCTTGTGCGCCTGGACCAGACGCTTGGCGTAACCGCTCTTGGGGACCCATTTGAAGTAGCGCTGGTGAACCAGCCCGTCATGCACCAGCGTGTAGATGACGCCATATGCCATTATGCCGAGCCCGATCCACGTGGCCGGCCACCAGGCCCCCTCGCCCATCACCCATTCGCTGCCCAGCGCGAACATCGAAATGCTCATCGCCGCGCCGACGACCGCATAGAGATCGTTTTTCTCAAGCAGATTGTCGTGCGGTTCGTGATGGTCGCGGTGCCAACCCCAGCCGAAGCCATGCATGATGTATTTGTGGCTCGCCCATGCGACCCATTCCATCGCGACCACGGTCGCCAGAACGATCAGTGCGGGGATGAAAACGGCCATTGCGTGAATATAGGAGCTAGCGCGCGGCAGGCAAAGGGCGGTCGGCGCTTTAGCTGCCGGTTTGCACCTTCGGCTTGCCGGGCAGGCCGAAACAGGTTTCGGCGACTTCGCGGCTGATTCGTGCCGGTCGCAGGCTCTTGGCATCGATGCAGCACCACATGCTCTGCACTTCGGCCAGCACGTCTTCGCCGCGGCGAATCACCGTATTGTAGAAACTGCGCGCGCCGGCGATCTTCTCCAGCACGGTTTCGGCGATGACATCATCGTCGAGAAAGGCCGGGCGGCGATAGGTGATCTCGTGCTTGAGCGCGACCCAGGCCTTGCTGGCCACTTCCTCGGCGGGGGCGAGTTTCTGCCAGTGCGCGAGCACTGTGTCCTGCACCCAGTTGAGATAGCGCGCGTTGTTCACGTGCCCCATGAAATCGATATCGTCCGGGAGGACCTTGATCGGAAAGGTGAATGGCTTTGCTGACATTCATGTCAGTAGAGCAGGGAAAGGTTAAGTTTGGAAGACTCTTGTTTTGCCTTTTTGCGCAGGTGGGCTTCCTCCCGCACATTCCCGGGCCATGGGCAACACACCGCGCACGCTTTACGAGAAGATCTGGGACCAGCATGTCGTCGAACAGCGCGACGACGGCACCTGCCTGCTCTATATCGACCGCCACCTGGTTCACGAGGTCACCAGTCCGCAGGCCTTCGACGCGCTGCGCCTGGCCGGACGGCAGGTGCGCCGTCCCGACCTGACGCTGGCGGTCCCCGACCATAATCTGCCCACCACGCCGCGGGTGGCCGCGGATGGTTCGCGGCTGCCGATCGAGGATGCACAAAGCGCTGCCCAGCTCGCCGCGCTCGAACGCAACGCCCCCGGATTCGGAATCGATTACATCGATGCGGTCGCGCCCGAGCAGGGCATCGTCCATGTCGTCGGCCCCGAGCAGGGTTTCTCGCTGCCCGGTGCGACCATCGTATGCGGCGACAGCCATACCGCCGCGCACGGCGGCATCGGCGCGCTGGCCTTCGGGATCGGGACCAGCGAGGTCGAACACGTGCTGGCCACGCAGACGCTGCAGTTGCGCCGCTCGAAATCGATGGAAGTCCGCGTCTATGGCGCGCTGGGCCCGGGCGTCACGCCCAAGGACCTGATCCTGCATATCATCGGCGTCATCGGCACTGCCGGGGGCACCGGCCATGTCATCGAATACCGGGGTGAGGTGTTCCGCAAGATGAGCGTCGAAGGCCGCCTGACGGTCTGCAACATGAGTATCGAAGGCGGTGCCCGCGCCGGACTTATCGCCCCCGACGATATCGTCTTCGACTACCTTCGCGGCCGCCCCTATGCGCCGCGCGGCGACGATTGGGACCGCGCAGTCGCATGGTGGCGTTCGCTGGTGACCGACGATGGCGCGGTGTTCGACAAATCGGTCGTGATCGATGCCGCCGACATCGAGCCGACGGTCAGCTGGGGGACCAGCCCTGAGGATGTCGTGCCGGTGGGCGGGACCGTGCCCGAACCCGCCAGCTTCGCCGACCCTTCCAAACAGGAAGCCGCGCGCAAGAGCCTCGATTACATGGGGCTGGAACCCGGCATGCGGATCGAGGACATCGCGGTCGAGAACGTCTTCATCGGCAGCTGCACCAACAGCCGGATCGAGGACCTGCGCGCCGCGGCGCAGGTGCTCGAGGGCCGCACCAAGGCGCCCAATGTCCGCTGGGCGATCGTCGTGCCCGGTTCGGGACTGGTCAAGCGGGCCGCCGAAGCCGAGGGACTCGATCGGATATTCACGGACGCCGGTTTCGAATGGCGCGAACCGGGCTGTTCGGCCTGTCTCGCGATGAATCCCGACAAGGTACCACCCGGCGAACGCTGCGCATCGACCAGCAACCGCAATTTCGTCGGCCGCCAGGGGCCGGGCGCACGCACCCATCTGGTCAGCCCGGCAATGGCGGCTGCCGCCGCGGTTACGGGGCGGCTCGCCGATGTGCGCAAGCTACCCCTTGCCAAGCGAACGGTGGCTGACCATTGAGAACCGATGACCAAGAAGCTTTCCGGAAAAGCCGCCATCGTCGGGGCCATCGGCTCTGCCGCCGTTGCCGCAGCCTTGCTCTATGCGAACAAGCGCAAGGAAAAGAAGAACGGACCGCGTCAGCCGGGTCCGATCCCTTCGGGGGAAAATCCCGAAACCGATTGAGCTCACACGTCGCTGGGGGGAGAGCCATGGCGCCGAAATCAGGATTTGGGACTGCGCCACGCGTGGCGGGGGCCGTGCGATGAAAGCCGTGTCCACGATCGAAGGCCGCGCGATTCCGCTGGGGCTGAAAAATATCGACACCGATGTGATTATTCCCGCGCACTGGCTGAAGACGGTCAGCCGCGAAGGACTCGGCGAAGGCGCGTTCGAGACGATCCGCGCAACCCCGGGCAACCCCTTCGATGTCGAGGATTTCGCGCAGGCGCCGATCCTGATCGCGGGCGACAATTTCGGCTGCGGATCGAGCCGCGAACATGCCGCATGGGCGATGCTCGACATGGGTCTTGCCGCGGTGATCGCGCCCAGCTTTTCCGACATTTTCGCCGGCAACGCCTTCAAGAACGGAATCCTCGCGGTCGAATTGCCGCAGGAACATGTCGATCGCCTGCTCGAGGTCGCGAAAGAGCAGCCGATCACCATCGACCTCGAGAACCAGGTCGTCACAACGCCATTTCAGGATCGCTTCGCATTCGAGATCGATCCGTTCCGCAAACGCTGCCTGCTCGAGGGACTCGACGAGATCGGCCTGACGCTGGGCAGCGAAAGCGCCATCACACAACACGAACAGACGCGCGGGGGCGCCCTGCCCTGGCTCGACAAACCACAGAGGAGAGAAGCAGCGTGAAGGCAGTCCTTTCAAAGGAAACCGGCGGACCCGAAACCCTGGTCGTCGAGGATATCGACGCCCCCACCCCCGCCAAGGGCGAAGTGCTGGTCAAGGTCGCTGCCTGTGCCATCAATTTTCCCGACACGCTGATTATCCGCGACATGTACCAGTTCAAGCCGCCCCGCCCGTTTGCTCCGGGTGGCGAGATCTCGGGCACGATCGAGGCACTGGGCGAGGGCGTCGAAGGCTTCGCCGTTGGTGACCGCGTGATGTGCGGCATCGGCAATGGCGGGCTGCAGGAAAAGGTCGCGGTGGCGGCCGAACGGCTGTTCAAGGTGCCCGAGGGGATCGACCTGGTAAAAGCCAGCGCGCTGCTGATGACCTATGGCACCACGATCCACGGCCTGAAGGACCGCGGCGATATCAAGGAGGGCGAAACCGTCCTCGTGCTCGGCGCAGCGGGCGGTGTCGGCCTGTCGGCGGTCGAACTGGCGAAGGCCTATGGCTGCCGCGTCGTGGCCGCGGTTTCGACCGAGGAAAAGGGCGCAGTCGCCAGGCAGCACGGCGCCGACGAAGTGGTGATCTATCCGCGCGCGCCATTCGACAAGGATACCTCCAAGCAACTGGCGAGCGACTTCAAGGCCGCCGTCGGCCCCAATGGCGCGGATATCGTCTATGACATCGTCGGCGGCGATTATTCCGAACCCGCACTGCGTGCGATCGCCTGGGAAGGCCGTTTCCTCGTGATCGGTTTCCCCGCCGGGATCGCCAAGATGCCGCTCAACCTCACCCTGCTCAAGAGCTGCGACATCCGCGGCGTGTTCTGGGGCGCCTTTACCGCGCGCGAGCCCGAGCGCAATCAGCGCAATATCGAGGAACTGTTCGACCTGTGGAAGGCGGGCAAGATCAATCCGCTGGTCAGCGAAACCTATCCGATCGAACGCGCGCATGAGGCCATCGCCAAGCTCGAAAACCGCGGCGCGATCGGCAAGCTCGTGGTCACAATGGAATAGCCGCTCGCGCGGGAGGATCACACAAGCGCCCTTGCGGGCTTGCGGGGCCGGGCCTATTCCGGCCCCCAAGATTCCATCCCGAGAGGACCATCATGACCGATTTCAAGGATCGCGAGCGCGGCGAGGAAGCCAAGTTCGCCTTTGACGAGGAAAACGCCTTCAAGATCGCCGCCCGGCGCAACCGCCTGGTCGGCGAATGGGCAGCAGGCCTGATGGGCCTGACCGACGAGGAAACCGACGCTTACAAGAAAGCGGTCGTGCAGGCCGATTTCGAGGAAGCGGGCGACGAAGACGTGATCCGCAAGCTGCTGGGCGATCTCACCGCGGCCGACTGCGACGTCAGCGAGTCCGATATCCGCACCAAGCTGGAAGAATGCGCTGTCGAAGCGCGGCGCCAGTTCATGAGCGACGGGGCCTGATCGGATGCCGATGGCTGCCGACGACATTGTCGCGTTGATCGAGGAAGCCCTGCCCGGTGCCAGCGTCGAGATGCGCGACCTTGCGGGCGATAACGACCACTGGGCGGCCAAGGTCACGGCGCCCCAATTTGCGGGGCTGACCCGCGTCAAGCAGCACAAGCTGGTGTATGACGCGCTGGGCGGGCGCATGGGCGGCGAACTGCACGCCTTGCAACTCACCACCCAAGCCCCCACCTGATTCCGACCACCAGATTCATACAAAGGACGGGCCGATGTCCGACACCAACCAGCGCATCGCCGACATCGTTGGCGCCAACGACGTCACGCTTTTCATGAAGGGCACGCCGCTCTTCCCGCAGTGCGGCTTTTCCAGCCGCGCGGTGGCCATTCTCGATCACTGCGGTGTCGCCTATGACAGCGTCGACGTGCTGCAGGACATGGAGATCCGCCAAGGGATCAAGGCCTATTCGGACTGGCCGACGATCCCGCAGCTTTATGTGAAGGGCGAATTCGTGGGCGGCAGCGACATCATGATGGAGATGTTCGAAGCCGGCGAACTCCAGCAGATGCTCGACGAAAAGCAGGTCGCCAAGGCGTCCTGATGATTTTGCGATACGGCGTCACGCGCGTCGTATCCTCCCAGAACGGGTAAGGCCCGCCGGGTGGAGAACCGGGCGGGCCTTTTGTTCGTCCGGATGCTGGGGGGAGCATTCCGTTGAAGACCGAACATGATACCCATCGATATGCATCCCCCGTGCCAAACTCCATGCAACGCTGCTATCCGGCGCACCTCAATGGTAAACGCGATTTTTCCCGCGATGCTTAGTGTAAAATAACCCGACAGGCGCTGTTTACCTTTGCGCTTGGCATTCCCCCCTCCCCCCGCCACAACATGGGCATGAGCGAACAACCACAAGCCGGGCCCGCAGGCATTCCCGCTGCCACCGTCGTCATATTCCGCAATGCGCCGGCCGGCGGCCCGCCGGAAATCCTAATGACGATCCGTTCGCGCGAAATGGTCTTCGCCGGCGGCATGGCGGTGTTCCCGGGCGGCCGGGTCGATCCCGCCGATTTCGATCTCGGCGCGCGGATCGGCGGACCGCTCGATCCCGAAGAGGCGGCCCATCAGGTCGCAGTGGTTCGCGAAACGCTGGAGGAGACGGGTCTCGCGATCGGGCTTGCAGGCGAAATCGATGCCGACAAGGCGCGTGCCGCACGCCGGTTCCTTCAGCAAACCGGTGAGCTTGCCCCCGTGCTCGAACATTTCAACTGGGAACTCGATCTGGCCCAGCTGGTGCCGTTTGCGCGTTGGTTTCCCAAGAACGAACGGATCCCGCGTGTCTACGATACGCGCTTCTATCTGGCCGATTTGGGCACCGGGGCGGTCGAGATCGAAGCCGACCTGTCGGAAAACACGCATCTGTTCTGGATCAGCGCCCAAGGTGCGCTCGACGCTGCCGAACAGGGTGACATCAAGGTGATCTTTCCGACCCGGCGCAATCTCGAACGGCTGGCGCTGTTCGACAGTTTCGCGGCCGCGCGCGCGCAGGCGGAAGCCATCCCCGTGCGCACCATTACCCCCTTCATCGACGATACCGATGGCCGGTCATGGCTGCATATAGGTGAGGATTTCGGCTATCCGGTCACCGGTGAACCGCTGGAGAATGCGGCGCGGGGCTAATCTCGCCGGATCGACCAGGCCCCCGGGCTGGCAATCCGTACTGCGATCCGTCTGGCCAGAGCGCTTTTATGCGAAAAACATCAGGGTTTCCCACATTGCGGCCCAAAGCTTTTTTAAGCGCCCGTCATGTACAGCCTGTTGATAGTGCCCGCCATTTCTCGACGGCCTTTTCGGTTCTTTCCGGCGGGATTGTACCAACAGCCGCTATCTTGCATACCGCAGGAGCAATAGTGCGCAAAACTCGGGGTCGGGCGTCGTAGACATGAGCATGGATTTGCAATCGGGTCTGCTTGGCTTCGCTCTCGGTGCCGTCGCGGTCGTGCTGCTGGCGCTGTGGCGTACCGCACGCAGCAGCAACCGCGGCAAGACCGAAGCCGTCGCTGGTCTGCCCGCCAAGACAGCGCCTGTCGCCCCCACGATCGAGGAAGTCGTCGAGGGTCTGCCCGACATGATTGTCGCTATCGGGGCCGATCGGGTCCGCCGCTATGTCAGCCCATCATGCAAATGGCTGCTGGGCTTTACGCCCGAGGAAATGATCGGCCTCTCGCCAATCAACGCCATCCATCCCGATGACCGCGCCCTCACCATGGAAGCCAGCGAAAAGCTGTTCAGAGGCGAGGTTTCGTCGACGCTGACCACTTACCGCCACAAGCATGCCGATGGCCATTACGTGTGGCTCGAAGCGCATATGACGACGCGCTGGCACGACGATGGCGAGATACGCGATTTCGTTGGCGTCGTGCGCGATATAGGGGGACGGCGACGCCAGAAATTGCGCGACAGCGAGCGCAATGCGCAATTGCGCGAAAACAACCGCCTGCTCCAGATGGCAGAGGAGAGCGCCAATATCGGACACTGGCGGGTCGACGTGCAGGAAGGCACGCTGTTCTGGTCCGATCAGGTCTATCGCATCCATGGCGTGGACAAGGACTTCGTCCCCGACGTGGCTTCCGGTCTCGACTTCTACTGTGAAGAAGATCGCGCGCGGGTTTCGGAAATGGTCGACAAGGCGTTTTCCGAAGGGGCCAATTTCGAATTCCAAGCCCGTATCGTGCGCCCCGACGGTGAGCTGCGCCATGTGGCCAGCCTGGGCAATGCCGAAACCGCCCCAACAGGGGAAGTCGTCACGGTATTCGGCATTTTCAAGGATATCACCGAAACGGTGGAGGCCGAAGAGCAACTCCGCCAGTCGCGCGACATTGCCGAGCGTGCTTCGCAGGCCAAGGCACATTTCCTGGCCAATATGAGCCATGAAATCCGCACGCCGATGAACGGCGTGATCGGGTTCGCCGATCTGCTTCTCGAAAGCGAGCTCGAGAAAGAGCACCACGAATATGCGCGGATGATTTCGGATTCGGGCAAGGCCATGCTGCGCCTGCTGAACGAATTGCTCGACCTGTCGAAGATCGAGGCCGGCCGGATGCAATTGACCCGCGAACCGGTGAATTTCGGGCATATCGTACGCAGCAGCGCGCGCTTGTTCGAACCCAATGCCAAGGCCAAGGGTATCAGGCTCGACATTGATGTCCCCCCGGACATGCCCGAAGGCATTGGCGACAAGTTGCGCATCCGCCAGATCGTCCTCAACCTCGTCGGCAATGCAATCAAGTTCACCGAGCGCGGATCGGTGCGCGTGGAGGCCTGCGAAAAAGACGGCAAGATCGTGTTCCGGGTGATCGATACCGGTATCGGCGTGCCGCCCGACCAGCTTGCCTACATCTTCGAGGAATTCGCGCAGCTCGATAATTTCGGCAAGGGCAAGGCCAGCGCTTCGGGCGGTGGCACGGGGCTCGGCCTGGCGATTGCGCGCCAACTCGCCGAACTGATGGACGGCCGGCTGACCGCCGAGAGCACGCCGGGCAAGGGGTCGACTTTCGAACTTGTCTTGCCCTTGGTGAAATGCCCTGCGCAGAAGTCCGCCGCCAAACAGGACAACTCGGCATCGAGCTACCGCACGGCGCTGGCTGGGCGGCGGGTGCTGCTGGCGGAAGACGCGGAAATAAACCAGAAGCTCATCGTCGCGATGCTCTCGCGCCTGGGAGTGGAAACGCAGGTCGCCGACGACGGTCAGCAGGCGGTCCAGCAGGTCATGGAGGCGAAGGCGCAGGGCCGACCGTTCGATGCCGTGCTGATGGACATGCAGATGCCGGTCATGGACGGGCTCGACGCGTCACGCGCGCTCCGCGCGAATGGCGTCGGTCCGCGCGAACTGCCGATCATCGCGGTGACCGCGAATGCCTATGCCGACGATATCGAATTGTGCATGGAAGCCGGCATGCAGGACCATGTCGCCAAGCCGATCTCGGCAGAACGGCTTGGCCCCTGTCTCGAACAATGGCTCACCAAACCGGCGCCGGGATCCGGCGAGTTGGCGGAAACCGACCTTTCGGTGGATGTGGACGATGCCCGGAACATGTACGAACAGCGCAAGCTCGAACTGCGTAACCAGCTTGCCGCGCTCGAGGGCGAGGACATGCTTGGTTCCGCGCAATGCGACCTGCTGCGCGACAAGCTCCACGTCATGGCCGGCATCGCCAAATACTTCGGTGATGAAGAACTCGGCCAGCTTGCAGGCCGGATCGAACGGGATCTGAAGCTTGCCGCCGACGACGCGAATATCGGTCGCGCTCTCGACGAACTGCGGCACTGGTTCGACACCTGAGCGATCAGCCGCGCGCGGGCACTCCGGCAAGCGGGGTGATCGGCCGTTGCCAAGCCGCAGACTTGCAGGCAGACTTTGCGGTGCGCGGCCCGGCAAGCGCGCGGGTGGGACAATAGCGCTCGGGAGGCGCATGACGGAGGAAACCGGCGATGAAAGGTAGGCCGCCCGTGGACGACCCAATCGAAGAGGAAACGGATCCCGAACTGCGCGCCCTGTTCGAACAGCGCCGACAAGCCAGCCTGGACGCGGTCGATGCCGCTCTTGCCAGCCACTCTATCGATGCTGAGCAGAAGCAGGAAATTGCCGAGCTTCTCCACCAGGTCACCGGGGTGGCCGCCTATTTCGGCGAAGCCGGCCTCGGCGAACGGTGCCGGGTCGATGAACGCCGCCTCCTGCAATCCGCAGACCAGCAGGAAACCCGCCAGCTGCTCGAAATGCTGCGGCCATGCCTGGCAGGTTGCGAAACCCCACCGTCCTGAAGCGCAGGGGACCCGGTAAGTGGATAGACGGGAGATCGATTGCGATCCGGCCGCAAGCGCTATCCTGCAAGAATGGCGCGGGGTCTCCCTCTTGGGAAATTGGCGCCCCGTAGAGGACAAAGATGGGCACTCGAATTATTGGCAAATTACGACATTATTACCCTGAGAGAGCTCGCTCTTCCTCCAAACCCCGCTAAATAGAGTCAGGCCAATCGTTCTATAACCAGCGCAGCATCCAGCATCAGTTGACGTGCGTGATACCGTTCATTCGACAAGACTGGCATGACGGGTCAAAACTCTGACACCGGGCGGCGAGGCCGAAAGGCACAACTCCCATAAATTCATCACCGTCACCCACGACAGGAAACGATGATGCATTTCATTAATTTTGAGCTGCTTGATACGCTACTCGGCTTGCTTCTGTGTGCGCTGTTCGTGCTGGGCACCCTCTTTATCGCGACCGAGGTTCGCGCGTCGCCCGAGGCCGGGCCCACGCTTGCTGACTCGGTCCTCGCGGTTCCCGCGATCGCAACTGCCGCGCAGGAGAAAGCGCCCGTCTGAGCGCGACACGAGATCTTCCCAATCATCCTGACGCGACAGGCCAAGAAGTTGTCGCGCAGAAGCAAGAGCGCAGGCCCTTGCTGCCGCTATTCGCTCAGCCGAACGAGACAGAAGGAGCGAGCCATGCAGACCGTATCGACGTCCAATAAACCCGTTCTGGTGCTCGGCGGGACCGGCAATAGCGGGCGCCGCATCGTGGAGCGGCTGCGCACTCGCGGGCTTTCGGTGCGCGTCGGATCGCGGTCGGCGAACCCGCCCTTCGACTGGGCGCGCGAAGAGACCTGGGACGATGCGCTGACAGGCGTTTCGAGCATCTACATCTCCTACGCGCCCGACCTTGCAATCCCGGGGGCGAAAGACGCGATCGCGGCGCTGGTCTGGCGCGCGAAACTGCACGGGGTGAAGCGGCTGGTGCTGCTTTCGGGCCGCGGGGAGGCAGAGGCGCATGCGTGCGAGAAAATCGTGCAGGACAGCGGCCTCGAATGGACCATCGTGCGCGCCAGCTGGTTCGCGCAGAACTTCTCCGAAGGCGCTTTTGCAGACATGGTCGCCAGGGGCACGATCGCGCTACCGGGCGGCGAGACCCCCAAACCCTTCGTTGACCTCGACGATGTAGCGGACGTTGCGCTCGCTGCCTTAGTCAAGGGAGGCCATGCTGGCGAGGTCTACGAAGTCACCGGCCCCCGCCTGATGACCTTCCGCGAGGTCGCCCGCGACCTTGCGCACGCGATCGGGCGACCCATCGATTATGTGGACGTGCCGCACGACGCATTCATCGGCCAGCTCGCCGATTCCGGTGCCCCCGAAGAGATCGTGTGGCTGCTCGGCTATCTGTTCTCGACCGTGCTCGACGGGCGCAACGCGAGCCTCGCCGGTGGAGTAGAACGCGCGCTTGGTCGCCCACCGCGCGATTTCGCGCACTATGCGCGAAACGCCGCACGCGCCGGGGCTTGGGAAATCGCGGCATGAGTTATCACTGGAGCCTCTATCTGTGCGTCTTCCTCGCGCTGTGGGCGATGCTCACAGGCGGGGTGTTCAAGGCGTTCTCCGAATTCGTCATGCGCGGCCTCGCGCAGGCCGAGCAGGTCAGCGGGATCGCAGGGATGCAGGGGATCAACCGCACTGTGATGCGGACCGAGTTCGTGTTCGCGATCCTTGCGCTCGGCGCGATTACGCCGGGCTTCGCGCTCTATGCGTACTTCGCCCTCGACGGCACGGCTGCCGTGCTGATCGTCGCGGCGGCGGCAGTCTACCTGCCGAGCGCGCTTTTCATGACGATTCTGGGCAACGTGCCGATGAACAATCGGCTCGATCGGGTCGACCCCGCAAGTGCCGAGGCCGCGGAGTACTGGGCGCATTACGTAAGCCGCTGGACCGCCCTCAACCATTTCCGCACGCTCGGTTGCATCGTGACCGGCACGCTTTATGCACTCGCCGCGCTCGAACTCGGCGCGGCCACAGGGAGGGTTGGATGAAACGCTATGGGCTTCTGATCTTGGGAACGCTTGCGGTCTGTGTGGCGTGGGCGGCGCTCGTCTTCGCGACCTTGAGCGAGGGCTGGCTGCGCAGTCCACTTGTTGAAGGCGACGACCCGCAGGCCTTCGTCGCCGCGGCGAAGGCCAGTGCGATGGCGGATAATCGCGGCAATCTGGCCTTCGTGATGTTCGAAGATGGCCGCGAGGTCGGCAGCTTCGCTCTGTCGCAGGGCGATCCGGTCGACGGTGATACGCTGTTTCAGGTCGCATCGCTCGGCAAGTGGCTCACTGCATGGGGCGTCATGGCGCTGGTGGAGGACGGCCGGATCGATCTCGACGCGCCGGTGTCCACCTATCTCTCGCGCTGGCAACTGCCCGACAGCGAATTCGATGCCGATGGCGTCACTATGCGCCGCCTGCTCAGCCATACGGCGGGGCTCGACGATGGCCTCGGCTATGATGGCTTCGCGGCGAAGGAGGATCGCCAGACGCTGGAAGACTCGCTCATCCGCGCGCGCGACGCCTCGCCGGGCAAGAGCGGCACCGTGCGGCTGGGAAGCGAGCCCGGTTCGCAGTGGCAGTATTCGGGTGGCGGCTTCACGCTGCTACAGCTGGTGATCGAGGAGGTTTCGGGCGAACCTTTCGCGCAATATATGGATCGCGCAGTTTTCGACCCGCTGGGTATGGAGCGCACCACCTTCGATCACGAGCGCGCGCTCGAGCTGGGCCTTGCGCAGAACTTCCGGCCCGACAGGACGGTCGAGCCCTTCCGCTGGTACACCGCGCTGGCCGCGACCTCGCTGTTCACGACCGCGGACGATCTCGCGCGGTTTCTCGCCGTGCAGGGGCCTGATGGCGAGCAGCCCGTGCTGTCACACGACACGCTCGGCCTCATCGCCACGTCGCACGCCACGCAGCTCGGCGCCGATATCTGGGGCCTCGGCGCGATGCTCTATGCGCCCAACGCCAGCGGCAGCTTCGTGATCGGTCACGACGGGCAGAACGGCCCGGCGATCAACACCGCCGCACGGATCGACCCCGCGACGGGCAACGGCATCGTGATCCTCTCGACAGGGCATGGCTCGCTTGCGACCGAACTGGCCGGGGAGTGGGTCTTCTGGAAGACCGGCAATGTCGACAATCTCGATTTCGCCGCCGGGATGGAGACTGCGCTGTTCTGGTTCGCTCTGGGGCTCGCGGTGATCCTGCTGCTGGCGATGATCATCGGCTTGCGCCTGCGTCGGCGTTCCCGCCGGATGAGCGAGCTCTGATGGTCAGGCGCGCAGGCGCTGACCCGCCAGCGTTGCCTGCCCCAGGACGCCCGCGGGCATGCGGGACGAGGTTTCCCGATACTTGCGCGGTGTCGTACCCGACCAGCGCCTGAAGGCGCGCGTGAACGAACTCTGCTCGGCAAACCCGGTCAGGAACGCTACTTCGACGAGCGACTGGCGCCCTTCCGCCACCAGCCGCAAGGCAACCTCGCGCCGCGCCTCGTCGACCAGCGACTGGTAGCTGTGGCCAAGGTCGGACAGGCGACGCTGCAAGGTGCGGCTGCCGATGCCCAGATGGCGGGCCACATCCTCGAGCCTGGGCACGCCTTCGCTCAGGGTATTGGCGACATAGACCAAGACGTCGCGGTCGAGATGGTCTTCCTCGGTCCCGGCGATACTCTCTTCCAGATGCCCCCGCAGGAACTCCCAGATGTGCCTGTCGCCCACACGGTTGGGCCGGTCGAGATCCTCGCTGCGCAGCACGATCGCGTCGATTTCCGCCCCGAAGGTGACCGGACAGCGGAACAGCGCCTCGAGCGGGGCGAGCGAGCCGACCGGCTGGTGCATGAATTGGACCCGCGCGGGCGTCAGATCCTCTCCATTCGCGTCGCGCCACAGCGTCAGGAAGGTGCCCAGCCCCGCCTCGTGCGACAGGCGCGCGCCGTCGCTGTCCGCACCGCGCGAATTGGTCCACCACCATTCCGATCCGAAATCGGACAGGGCGAAGACCGAATAGCGGTTGAACAGCCGCACATAGCGATCGAGCCGCGTCAGCGCACCGCGCAGGTCGGGCGCGGACCGCATGGTCAGGCCCAGCGTCCCGAAATCCTCGCACCGCATGGAAGCCGATGTACGCATGTGGATGCCGATATCGGGGCGTTCGGGCTCGGCCAGCGCCCCGAACAGCGCATGGTGCTGCGACACGTCGACCGTGCTGGCAGGATCGGCCAGCGCCTCACGCGTGATCCCCACGCGCGCCAACGCCCGATCCGCCACCTGCGGATCGGCCTGCGCGACCGCCTTGGCCGAGAATAGCGACGATATTTCCACCCGTGCCCCCGGAAATTCTGCGCAGCGACCCTTAAAACACCCTGCCTTCCTGTAGCGCATCGCGCCGCGTTTGGCACCTGGCGTCAATCAAACGGCATCCGCGGACAAGAACGCTCGGGCCCTCGCAACCTATTCAGGTGACCGACCGCCGGTGTGGCGAGCGCCCCATCGGCGCCGACCTGCCGGGTCCAAGTCTTGAGAAGGAGCCGATCATGACGTGCGATACGATCACCCGACAGCGCCTGGCCGCGGCCGCGCTCGCTTCGGTAGCGACGATAGCTCTGGCCGTGGCATCCGCTGTGCCGGCCACCGCACAGCCTCGCGCCGTCAGCGCGACCCAGCCGCCGGTCGACGATGGCCTGCCGATGCCGGGCTTCGATGTCGAACCGGGAAGGACCGCGCTCGTCATCACCGATCCGCAGAACGATTTTCTCTCGCCCGACGGCGTCACCTGGGGTGTGGTCGGCGAGAGCATCACCGCTAACCGTACGGTCGAGAATATCGAGAATCTGTTCCTTGCCGCCGACCGCCACGGTATGCCGATCTTCATCTCGCCGCACTATTATTTCGAACACGATCATCGCTGGCAGTTCGAGGGCACGCTGGAAACGCTGATGCACGGTATCGGCATGTTCGATCGCCCGCATGCGCTTACCCTCGAAGGGTTCGCAGGGTCGGGCGCGGACTGGCTGGAGCGTTACAAGCCGATCATCGAGAATGGCCGCACCGTCGTGACCAGCCCGCACAAGGTATACGGGCCCGACAGCAACGACCTCGTCCTGCAACTGCGCAAGGCGGGCATCTCCAAGGTGATCCTGGGCGGCATGTCGTCGAACCTGTGCACCGAATCGCACATGCGCGCGCTGATCGAGGCGGGCTTCGAAGTGATGGTCGTGACCGACGCGACCGCTGGCGCGATCACCGAGCATTACGATGGCTATGCCGCCTCGCTCGTCAATTTCCGCATGATTGCGAGCAAGGTCGACAACACCGCCAGCACCCTGCGCGCGATCGCCACCGCATACGAGTAGCGCGCCGCGCTTCACCGGAAACCGGCCCGGGCTTCCTGCCCCAGCCCGCACCCGGCCCGGCCCGGCCCGGCGGCAGCCGATTGCATCGCTCACCGACCCCTGCAGCGCGGTCGGCTGCCGTCACCCCCGTCCCACCGACAGTCTAGAAGGAGACCATCAATGACCAAGAACCTGCGTCCCAATTCGATCCTCGTCGCGGTCCTGCTGGCCGTCGCGCCAGCCGCGCCCGCGCTCGCCGACGACGAATACAATGTCAGCAAGGGCTACACGCTCGACGGCGTCGGCCTCGGCGTTCACGGCGTTGATCCGGTCGTACTGAGCACCGCCAATGCAGTGGCCGAAGGGGATGCTGCCCACACGGTCGTCCACGATGGCGTCGCCTATTACTTCGCCTCGGCCATTACGGTTGAGCGGTTCCAGGCCGATCCCGATCGCTACCTGCCGCAATATGGCGGCTTCTGTGCCTATGCCGTCGCGCTGGGACGGAAGCTCGATGGCGACCCGCACTTCGCGGACATCGTCGACGGCAAGCTCTACCTCTTCGTCAATGCGGCGGTGTTCGAGAAATATCTCGCCGACAGGGATAACATTCTGCGAACCGCCGAAGAGAAGTGGAGCAGCATCAAGCACGTGTCGGTCGAAGACCTGTAACCCCTGAAGTATCGAGCGACGGCAGGTTCTGCCGGGCCTGCCGCCGCTCCCATCCCTCTGCCGGAGACATGAGATGACCGAGCGTCCGCCGCTGCCGCCCTTCACATTCGAAACCGCCACACAGAAGGTAAGGCTGGCCGAAGACGGCTGGAACAGCCGCGATCCCGACAAGGTTTCGCTGGCCTATTCGCCCGATACGCGCTGGCGCAACCGGGTCGAATTTCCAGTCGGACGCGAAGAGGTGCGCGCGTTCCTCGCACGCAAATGGGCACGCGAACACGCTTACCGGCTGGTGAAGGAGCTGTGGGCGTTCGACGGTGCGCGGATCGCAGTGCGCTATGCCTACGAATATCGCGACGACAGCCATCAGTGGTTTCGGGCTTATGGCAACGAGAACTGGGAATTCGACCCCATCGGCCTGATGACCGCGCGCCACGCCAGCATCAACGAAACGCCGATCGGCCCCGAGGAGAGAAAGCTGCACTGGCCGCTCGGCAGGCGCCCGGGCGATCACCCGGGGCTTTCCGAACTAGGCCTCTAAGCTCTGCCGTCTCAAACGCAGGATGATGAGGCTGTCGGTCACAAGTGGACTGCATCGAACCGCCTTGTCCCCATCTTTGACCGACGATGCTGCTGAAGGAATGGCCTGTTTCCACCATTCGCGTGTCTGATGCACCATAGAAGCAAAGATGGGCACTCAAATCATTGACGAAGTGCGACATTATTACGCTGAGAGAGCCAGCTCTTCCTCCAAACCCCGCCATATAGACTAAGGCCAGGGTGCGCGAAGGGGAATATTCCGTCACTTCGCCGCCAACCGTCGTCAACGGTGTCGTGGTGGTGGGCTCGTCGATCGGCGACAACGGCTCTGCGCGCCTCGAGGATGGAACGGTCCGGGGTTTCGACGCGCTCACCGGAGATTTGCTCTGGTCCTTTAATCCGATTCCGCAAGTTCCGGGCGATGATGGCGCAGATGGCTGGCCTGGCGCGAGCTATCGCCAGACAGGCGCAGGGAATGTCTGGAGCGTAATGGCCGCCGACCTGGAACGCGATCTCGTGTTCTTGCCGACCACCTCGCCTTCGCCCGACTTCTTCGGCGGCCATCGCCCCCGGCGACAATCGTAATGCGAATTCCCTTGTTGCGCTGAAAGCGACGACCGGTGAATTGGTTTGGGCCTACCAGATCGTTCGCCATGACTTGTGGGATTATGATCTGGCCTCACAGTCGCTTGTCGCCGACATCGAAGTCGACGGAGTGTCGACGCCGATCGTCGCGCAGGCGACCAAGATGGGATTCGTATTCGTCCTGAGTCGGGAGACAGGCGAACCGATCCATCCGGTCGAAGAAAGGCCGGTTCCGCATTCCGACCTGCCGCGTGAGACAGCTGCCCTGACACAGCGTTTTGCAGCGATACGTTTGCACGAAATGGGGAAAGACCTGCCGCCGATCTTCGCTCTTAGCGATGCGCATGTCACGAAATGCGAAGAGATGCTCAAGGGCACTCGCTACGCAGGTATCTAAACTCCGCCGAGTCTGGAAGGGACCGTCCTTTTTCCCGGCAATCCCGGCGGAGTGAATTGGGGATCGATGGCTGCGGTCGAGGCGGAAGGAGTTGCCGTCGTAGCAGTGAATCGTCTGCCTACGACCGAATGCTTCGGGCTTCTGATCTGCGAGATGGGAAAGTCGTATGGAGCAGCGAGCTGCCTGCGGGCCCGCAGGCCACGCCTATGATTTACCAATGGGATGGCGCTGTCCATGTGACGCTGACTTTAGGCGGCCTAAAGGCGGATGGAGAAATCGGGGATTACGTCGTTACATACCGCCTCAGTTCAAACCGCAACCAGTGAGGATCTCGGCCTAACCAATTCGGGGAGTCATTGCGCCGTCCGGAAAGACCGCTGGTTTGTCCGACCTCAGAAGCAGGCGATGGTCAAAGCGTCACATCAAGATTCGCTATCGCGAGCCTGGAACGCACCGGCAGCAGGTTAACGACACGAAAGCAGGAACGCGTCGACTATGTCGTCAACGTCCCCTCACCGCCATTTTGACCGCCTCTAGGTTTTGCAGAAGTGGGCCCTGGTGATCGAAATGAGGGGCTCGAACCAACGTCTGACGAGCCTTTCTTAGTTGAAAGTTCTTAACTGTCTCGAATGGGGTAGCCGCGAAGTGTCGGTTTTCCGCCAATCCTGAAAATGGTGCGCCCGGCAGGACTCGAACCTGCAACTCCAAGCTTAGAAGGCTCGTGCTCTATCCAGTTGAACTACGGGCGCGCTCCGGGAGTGCCATAACGTGCCTTTCGCGGCTGGCCAATCGGCACTAACCGTGTTTGCGATGGAAAACGCTCCGACGAATACGCCCGCACCGCATTTTCGCTATTACGATCTGGTGATGGCGGCCTTCGTCACCATCCTGTTGCTGTCGAACCTAATCGGCGCATCGAAACCGAGCTACGTCATACTGCCGGTCATCGGCGAATGGTCGTTCGGCGCCGGGGTGCTGTTCTTCCCGGTCAGCTACATTATCGGTGACATCCTGACCGAAGTATACGGCTATGCCCGTGCACGGCGGGTCATCTGGACGGGCTTTGCCGCATTGCTGTTCATGGCTTTCATGGCGTGGGTCGTGGTGCAGTTGCCGCCGGCGGAGGGCTGGCCCGGACAGGAAGCCTACGAGTTCGTGTTCGGCAACAGCTGGCGGATCGTACTCGCGTCGATGGTCGCCTTCTGGGCTGGCGAATTCGCCAACAGCTACGTCCTCGCCAAGATGAAGGTGTGGACGCAGGGGCGCCATCTGTGGATGCGCACGATCGGGTCGACGGTGATCGGCCAGGGTCTCGACAGCCTGATCTTCTACCCGCTGGCCTTCTGGGGCCTGGCCGGATGGCCGGTCGAGCTGCTGTGGCAGGTCGTGCTGTCGCAATGGGCGATCAAGACGCTGTGGGAGGCGCTGCTGACCCCGGTCACCTATGCCGCGGTCGGCGCGCTCAAACGCGCCGAAGGGGTCGAGCTGTTCGACACCGATACCGACTTCTCGCCTTTTGCATCCAGCAAGCGCTGAACACGGCGGGAGGCCGGGACCTTCACGAAAAAGGGGCGACCCGCAGGCCGCCCCTTCCCTCTCCCCCCGCTCTTGCGGGTAGCTTAGAACTTCGCCCCGATCGCGATGCCGTAACGCCGCGGATCAAGCGTGAAGATGTTNGTGAAATTGCCNGACGAAGCGTCGGTGACATAAAGGCCCGTTACCGAGTCGCTGTCAAAGATGTTCTGCACGAAACCGCGTACGAACCAGCGGTTGTCGTTCCCGTTCAGCGTGATCGAGGCGTTCGCCTGGACGAACGGTTCGATCCGGTTGACGTTGCCGTTGAACACATTACCGTATTGTTCGCCCGTATAGGCCAGATCGAACCGCGGGACGAGCGACATGCCATTGTCGAAATCGGCAGTGTACTGCACGCCCACCGAAGCCTTGTATTCAGGCGCCTGAGGCAGGCGATTGCCCCTCAGATTGACCTCCACGCCCGGGCTCAGCACGTCGATCGGACCCAGAGCTGCGAAAGCCGGGTTGGCGGTCTGCGCGTCGAGCACGCTGCAGATGCTGAACGCACCGGTCGAGGCAATCCCCCCGTCGGCGGGGAAGGCGGCCGGGCCCTGCAGTCCCAGTCCGGCGTTCACCGCCCCGACGAAAGCGTTGGCCCCCGCGCCGGTCACCGCGCACAGCGAGCCGTTCGACAAGTCCTTGATGATCACGGCGTCGGGATCGCCGCCGCCCGGATCGCGCGGATTGCTGAAGAACTGGTCGCCTGCCACCTTCGCATTGAGGTAGCTGACGTTCATGTTGACCATCCAGTTGTAGCTGGGCCGCAGGATGGTCTCGAGCTCGACGCCCCAGATATTGGCATCGATCGTGTCGTTGACCGAAGTCCGAGCAACGATGCGGCTAAGCTGCAAGCCCTTGTACTTGTAGTAGAACCCCGTGAGGTTCACCTGAGCCGCACCGTTCAGGAAACTGTTCTTCGAACCGATTTCGAAAGCGTCGATCTTCTCCGAATCGAAGCTTTCGGAAACCGCGAAGACCGGTGACAGCGGCGGGTTGATCCCGCCCGACTTGTAGCCGCGCGAATAGGAGAAATAGAGATTGTTGTCGGGCGAGATCGCGAAGTCGAGGACCGCGCGCCCGGTAATCGCGTCGAAACTGACTTCGCGTTGCTGCAACAACTGGTTCCCGGGTGTCCCGGCGTCCGCATCGAAGCTTCCGACGAATGGCGACGTGAACGGTTCGCCATTGCCGAAGGGATTGAGGAAGCTTGCGTAGGTCGTCCGCGCGGCAACGCTCTTGCTGTCGTCATTGTAGCGGATGCCGCCCGTGAACTGGAGCCGGTCGGTGATGTCGACATAGACTTCGCCGAAGATGCCGAAGCTTTCCAGTTTGAAGTCGGTCGTGTTGTTCCGGTACATCGACGTCGCGAGGTAGGATGGCGGTGCCCCTGCCCCGAATGCCGAGAATGTCCCGAGGATCGCGCTGGCGTAGTCCAGCCCGAAGTTGTTGACGTAATAGCTGTTCTCGCCGACTTCGGATTCGGCGTAGATACCGCCCAGCAGGAAGTTGAACGGTCCGTCGAAATCGCTGGAGAGGATCGCCTCGCCCGACCACGAGGTCTGCTCCTGGCTCGACCGGTCGAAGGCCAGCGGTACATCGGCGCAGATCGAATTGCCCTCGAACGCCCCCAGATTGCCCGCATCGTTATCCGATGTGCATAGCACGCCATTGGGCCCGTTCGGGATCAGCGCGTTTGCGATCGGCGCGAAATAGGCGTTCGACCCCGGAACGAAGGGCTGGGCCGGTACGCCCGTGGGAATTCCGTTCGCTGCGAAGAAAGCCAGCGTGTTCAGGGCGCCGGCATAACCGCTGCGATCGAGGATACCGAGGTTGTAGTCCTGGCGGGAATCGACCGAGGTTTCCTGATATATCCCCGTAAGCGACAGGTTCATGGGCCCGATCCGCTGATCGAGATGGGCCTGCAACTGCAGTTCGTCGGCGAAGTATTCGGGCGTGAACGCGGTGTTGACCGTGCGCACATCGTTGGGCTCGTCGAAATTGGCGTATCCGTCGGGGCCATAGACGCTGCCTAGGGCCAGCGCCTCGGGGATGCCCTGGATGCGGAACAGTTCTACCGAAGACAGGACCGAACCAAGCGTCGAATTGGCATTGGTGCTGTCGAAATCGCGGCGGTTGTTAAGGCAGCCCAGCACGCCGGTGGGATCGCGCTGGCAGGCCTGCTTCTGGATCCGCAACCGGTCGTCGTTCTCGCGGAAGTAGAACGCCATGAGGTCGAGCGTGGTGTCGGCGGTGGGCTCGAAGCGCAGCGACCCGCGCACTGCATACATGTCGCGTCCGTCGATATCGGAGTTGTCGTAGAGGTTGTCGGTGAACCCGTCGCGATTGAGATAGAACCCGGCTGCGCGCAGGGCCAGCGTATCACCAAGCGGCACGTTCACCATGCCCTTGGCCTTGATGCTGTTGTAATTGCCGTATTCGAATTCGGCAGCAGCCCCGAAAGTACCCAGTTCGGGCTTGGCGGTCACCACATTGACCACGCCCGAAGTCGCATTGCGACCGAACAGCGTGCCCTGCGGTCCGCGCAGGACTTCGACGCGCTCGAGATCGAAATATTCGGTTTCGAAGAGGCGCGTGCCGAACAGCGGCGAACCGTTGGTATGGATCGCAGTCGCGCTATCGCAAGTCACGCCCACGCAAAGGTCGCCGATCCCGCGGATCGTGAAACTTGCGCTGGTGAAGTTCGACTTGGTGAAGGAGACATTGGGCAGGGTCAGTTGCAGGTCGCTGGCGTTTTCGATCTGCTGCGCCTCGAGCGCCTCGCTGTCGAACGCGCTGACTGCAATCGGCACTTCCTGCAGCGACTGGTTCTGACGCTGCGCGGTAACGATGATGACGTTGTTATCGAACCGCGGATCATCGAAGCCATCCTCGGCAGCGTCCTGCGCAAATGCCGGGAACGAAATAGCGCTCGCGCAGATACCCGCGAGCAGGGAAACCCTTACCCTCATTAACCCTCTCCTCTCCATGTGCCGTCTTTGCGGCTTATGGCGTATTGCTAACACACATTCGTATGCACGCAAGCATGGGCGCATGATTGTTGCGCAAAAGGACGGCGAATTTTGGCGAGTGTTGTTTTAGGGACGCTAGGCGAGCGATCATTGACGCTACGGCACCCGACGCCGCGCAGGGTGTGTAAAAAATACCGCTGTCAGATGAGAGTATGGCTTTCGGCCAGTTCGATAATGCCGCGCCTGCCCGATTCATCGCGTCCAAGCTGCACGAACACGTCGATCACGCTGGCCGCATAGGCAATGGTATCGCTCCGCGTCAGCCCGATTCCCGTCTGCATGACCATCAGGGACAATTGCTCGAGCGCGCCCCGCAGCGAGTTGGCGTGGACGGTGGAGAAGCTGCCCGGATGGCCGGTGTTGATCGCGCGCAGGAAGCTGACGCTTTCCGCACCGCGCAGTTCGCCCAGCACGATGCGGTCGGGGCGCAGGCGCAGCGCGGCCTGCAGCAATTCGTTGGCGGTGACCTTGGCTTCGCCCAGTTCGCCCTTGACCGCGACCAGCCCGACGCCGTTTTCGCCGGGCAACCTGAGCTCGGGCGTATCCTCGACCAGCACGACGCGTTCGTGACGCGGGATTTCGCCGAGCATGGCGTTGAGGAACGTCGTCTTGCCGGTGCTTGTCCCACCCGAGACGAGGATGGTGCGCCGCTGGCGGATCGCCTCACGCAGAAAGGCGATCGGCTGAGCCTGCGCATCGGGCATGGCGTCCCGCCCCTGTGGCCTCAGCGGACCGGTGTCATAGGCATCGAGCGGCAGGTCGAGCCGCCGATGGCGGCGGATCGCCATGGCCCAGTGCTTGCGCGCCGCGGGCGGACCACAGAACTGGACGCGCGCGCCGCCGGGCAGCGTCGCACCGAGCAGCGGATGTTCGCGGTTGATCCCCTGGTGGCTGACCCGCGCAACCTGTTCGGCCAGGCGCTGGATCAGCCGGTCGTCGATATCGGGCCGCACCACCTTGTGCATGCCGCCCCGCGCCGCATCCTCGACCCAGACCTCGCCCGGCCTGTTGACCAGGATCTCGGTCACCGTGTCGCATTCGAGCCAATCGCGGAATGGCGCGAGATAGGCGTCGAGATAGACGCTGCGTTCGCCGTGCAGATCGACCGGCGGGGCATCCGCTTCAGGCTGTCCGTCGGGTTGGAAAGGGTGGATATCGGCGCTCACGGCAGGGCTTCCGGATCAGCTGACCGAAGAGAAATCGAGATCGCGCGCGGTAAAGATGCGGATCGGTTCGCCCTGTCGCACCCGCACGGTCGGCCCGCGCTGGCCGTCCTGCTGGGCTGCAGTAGCTGCGGCCGAGGAACTGGCCCCGCCGATCAGCACGCCTGCCGCACCGCCGGTGGCGAGCGAGCCGACGCCGCCGACGACCGACAGCAGCAGGGCCGAACCGAACCGCCTGAAGAAACCGTCACCCGAAACCTTGCCCGCAAGACCCGTGGTCCCGTCGAAACCGATCGCAGGCGAAGCCAGGTTGACCGAGGCTCCGTCGGGACGGATCAGCCGGGTCCAGATGACGTAGGCGCGCTTCTGGCCGTTCTGCAGGCCCGACTGGTACTGACCGATCAAACGGCTCGAACGCGGGACGAGNACCTTGGTCCCNTCGAAACTGCGCACGTCCTGGCTTACCACGGCNCGGACATAGCCCGGGACATTGGTGTCGATCGCCGTTTCGAGGATCGCCGGGATCAGCGTGCCCTGCGTCACCGTGGTNGTGGGATTGCCCATCGCCTTGGCCTGCGCCGGCGCCCCGCCCACGCCGCCGATCCGGCTGGCGAAATCGCTGGCGCCGTTGCCGGAAGCTCCGTTTCCGGCCGCTTCGCCGGCCGCGCTTGCCTCGCCCAGCGCCAGAGTAGCGGGGGCGTTGCCGGCATCGAACACCACGGTGGGGCTGGCATAGGGATTGGCGGCAAGTCCCGGTTGCGGCTGCGCCGACAGCACAGG
>FUFK010041412.1_pt1 | contig 44102 bp, 55 predicted proteins | sample 1021851 | NCBI WGS metagenome assembly FUFK01 (sample SAMEA51879418, study PRJEB19060) | metagenome
GAATGACCAGCGGCGAGCTTGCCCGCGAAATCGGCGTGACGCAGAAAGCCGTTTATTACTGGCTGCGCGAGGGCCGCTCCCCTCGCCCTCATAATATTCGCGCCGTCTCCAAGGCAACGAATGGTGCCGTCACCGCGACGGATTGGTTTGATGGCGAATAAAAATTACGTGCGCGGTTACCAACTAGAAGCCGAAACGGTGAAGCATTGGGAAGCGCTCGGGCTTGAGTGCAGCCGCGTCGTCGGCAGCGGAAAATTTAAAAGGTACGGCAAGCAGTATGCGGGCGATCTAATGCTCGCCGGTTTTTCCGTCGAGGCTAAACGAAAAAAGAGCGGCTTCAAATTTCTGCGAAAATCACTGGCTCAAGATGACTGCGATATGCTGGTCATCCGCGAGGACGCGCAGCCCGGTGAAAAGATAGAGCGCCTTTACGTGATGCCCGAAAAAACGGTCGAAGCAATCTTCCGGCAACTTGGGCTGATCAGATGAAACAGTCGTTTTTCGAATGGTGCGCTGAAATCGAACACCGCTTTGACCGGCTGCCGCATTGGTATCGCAACACCAGTCGCCGCATGGCCGCATATCGCGAATACGAAAAGCGTTACGACGAGGCGCATCCAAAGCGAGCAATCGAACAATCAATCGAAAAAGTAGAACTCAATGACTGCTGAACCGCTGCCCGCGTCAACAATAGAAGAGATCGCAAAGCGCTTCGGGCTGCGGCACTTCAGTCATAGCAGCCTTGACCTCGCCCGAAACGATCTCGGCCTATGGGTGCTGCGATATCTGTTTAAGGTTTACGATCCAGGCAACGCGGCGATGGAACGCGGGAAGGCCGTAGAACATGGCTGTTACATCGGACACACCGGCAGCGAGTTCGACGACCCCATCGAAGAGGCGGTGCGCGAGTTCAATAAGGCAACCGCGCTCGGGGTCGCTGGCGAAGCCCGTGACCGAGAGCGCGAGAATATTCCGTTGATGGTTCAGCAATACCTTGACCTGTTCGACGGCAACCTCCCAACGCTGGAAGGCTTCCAGCGGCGCATCGAAGTCGAGGTTCCAGGCTGCCCTATTCCAGTTATCGGCTATACGGACTTCGATTTTGAAGACGTAATTGTTGACCTTAAAACGACGACGCGGCTGCCTTCTGCCATCAGCGCAGCCCATCGTCGCCAGGGGGCGATCTACAGCCGGGCGAGCGGAAACCGTGGCGTCGACTTTATATATCTGACGCCTCGGAAGGCCGCGCGATACCAGCTTGAGAACAGCGATCAAGACTGGTTGGAGGTCTGCGAGACGGCGCATCGGGTGCTGCGGTTTCTGGACAAGTTCGAGACGCGCGAAGAAGTCGCGTCGGTCGTCATTCCAAATTTTGACACGTTCTATTGGTCGTCGGCATCAACGCGCGAAAAGGCGCGGGAGGTGTTCGGTTACTAAGCGCCCACCGGCACCGCGCTTAATAAAATGTGCCTTATCAAACGGAAAAGGAAAAAGTAAATGCCATTAAATCTCAGCAACCCATCCGACGGCAGTGGCGGAAAGTTTTTGGATAAACTTCGGTTCAACGCACAAGGCGGCGTTTTCTACACTGGCAATAAAGACAACGAAAAGAGATTTTCATCGGGCTTCACGGCTGTGTTCGACATGGCCGGTATGGAGACAGGATGGTCCAGATACAACGGCATGTATAAAGAGTTTGTCGCTGATCCAGATGTCGAGAACAAAAGCGCCAAACCGGAAATTACAGACGGCAACACCGACAACAAATGGAAGCGCGGTTTCCGGGTTGCGGTCTTCAGCGGCGAGGCGTTCGGCGGCACAGTAGAGTTTCTCCATGACGCAATAACCGTTTGCCAAGAATTCAGCGCACTTTATGACGAGTATGAAAAAGGCAGCAAAGACGGGATGCTGCCGGTCGTTGAAGTCCAGGGTGATCCGAAAAAAGCTGGCGAATACTACGCACCGGTCTGGAGCATCAAAAAATTTGTGAAGCGACCGGACGCAATGCAGCCACTGCCTCAAGAGGACAGCAAGCCAGCAGCGCCTGCGGTTGGCGAAGATGTTCCAACCGACGATGAATTTTAAGTAACCGTAGGGCGGGTTTTCACGCGCCGCCCAACCTGCGGGTGGGGGGAGGAGACGGCCATCTCCTTCCCCCCGTCGCCCGCACTAACAACGTTCTACCACTGTGAGGCGCGAGCGATGAGCGAGCATAAAGACAGTAACGAGCCGCTGCACATAATAAGTCTAGGTGCCGGTGTTCAATCTTCAGTCATGGCTTTGATGGCAGCGCGAGGCGAGTTAGAGCCGATGCCGGCGGCAGCCGTGTTTGCAGACACCCAGTGGGAGCCAAAAGGCGTTTATGGGCATCTTGATTGGTTAGAGCAACAAGTGCCGTTCCCAACTTTTCGCGTCACGCAAGGCAATCTTCGCGCCGATGCGTTATCCGATGAACGATCAGCATCGATGCCGTTTCATATCTTAAACCCTGACGGCACGAAGGGCTTCGCGCGCAGGCAATGCACATCAGAATATAAGCTGCGGCCTTTGCGCAAGAAAATGCGCCAATTGGCGGGATTAGCGAAGGGTCAGCGGAGCAGAGGCATCGCGGTCATTTCGTGGATCGGCATCTCGACCGACGAGGCGATTCGCATGAAGCCATCTTTTGATAAATGGTGCGAAAATCGTTGGCCGTTGATTGAGCAAAGAATGTCACGCGGAGACTGTATGGCTTGGTTTGCTCGAAATTATCCCGGACGAACTTTGGCAAAGTCGTCCTGCATTGGTTGCCCGTATCATTCCAATGAGCATTGGCGAGCCTTAAGGCAAACAGACGAATGGCATGACGCTGTTGAGTTCGACCGGCTTTGCAGAACGAACGAGCGGATGCGTGGTCAATTATTTCTCCACAGTTCGCTGGTGCCGTTAGATCAAGCGGACCTTGAGCATGAGGGTCAAGGCGACCTTTTTGGTGAAGATTGCGAGGGTCTTTGTGGTGTTTAAACGCAAGAAATGGACCGCCGCAACGCTCAACGAAATGCTGCAAAGATACCGCGACGGCGTCAGTGTCGCTGACCTAGCAAAAACTTATAACGTGACGTCCAGCGCGATCAGGCAGCAGGCGAGCAAGTATGGCGTAACCAGAACAGCCGAATATTTGTCAAACGTCAGGCGGGAAGCCAGCGGGTTGCCGGGGGTGGGCGATGGATGAACTCATTTACAATATCCCCGCTATCGAAACGAAGTATCGCGGCATGATTTTCCGGTCCCGCCTCGAAGCGCGCTGGGCTGCGTTTTTCGACCGGGCAGGATGGCACTGGGAATATGAGCCGTTTGACTTGCATGGCTGGGTTCCGGATTTCGCGATACGTGCCCCTTCGGGCCTAGGCCGCAAGCCGGTCTTGGTCGAGGTTAAGCCAATTCTCGAAATGCATGGGCCGACCATCAAGCGCATCGAGCGCGCAATAAGCGCCTCGGGCCTTGATTATGAGGCGTTGCTGTTGGGCAGCGGTATCGTCACCGATAATTTACAGAAATATGCGTATCTCGGTTGGCTTGGCGAACATAACCTAGATTTTAACGGTGAGATGGTTGGGGTGCTAAATTTCGCGCCCGCGTTGCTGGTAAATCACAGCCAGCTATCGAGCCGTGAAAAAAACGCAAAGCGTTGCGGATCTATGGATCTCGACTTTTACCATACGGAAGGGTCTTGGTGTTGCCGAATGTCAGGATACTACGACGGCAACGCCGTAGAGTCGTACCTTTTGCCCTACGACCATGCCCTCGAAGAGTGGAGCCGCGCCCACGCCGCAACGAAGTATCGACATAGCGTGAGAGCTTTAAAATGAGCGCCCGCTACGCCCAATATGGCCCCGCCCTCGTCGAAGCCGGGTATGATATTACGCCGGTAAAAGGCAAAGCGGCATATCTACCAGGCTGGTCAGACAGACCAGCGGAAGCGTTGGACTACAAAGCGCACGCAGATGCCAGCATCGGCGTTCTAACGGGTGGCGCGCATAACCTTGTCGCCGTCGATATTGATGTCCTAGATCCGTTCACCGAAGGACAGATTGAGACGCTGATTAGTGACGAATTGGGCGAAGCACCGCGTCGGGTTGGTAATGCGCCTAAATCGTTATTTCTGTTCCGCTGTACGCAGCCGTTCTTAAAAACGAAGACCGGCGTCTACGACATTGACGGCGATGATAGTGCGGTTGAAATTTTGGGCGAAGGGCAGCAGTTCGTCGCCAGCGGCATTCACCCAGACACGCACCAACTTTACCGCTGGCCTGACGACCGTCTTATCGATCTGACGCCGGGCGACCTCACAGAAGTCACGCCGGAACAGTTGAACACCTTCCTCGATGGGTGCCGCAATATTCTAGGGCGGGTCGGGACGCTGAAGGGACGCGTTAGCGAACGCAAGCCAGCGGTCAATGGTACGTCGCTGATGCTGAAAGAATTGGATGGCGAGATGCGCGAGATCGACGCCGCCCTCGCCTTTCTTCCTAACAATGATGAACACTATGACGACTGGGTTGCCACGTTGCACGCAATTAAAGGTGCGCTGGGTGACGGTGGCAGAGATCTGGCGCATCGATGGTCGAAGCGGTCAGAAAAGTATGACGAGGCAGAGACCGACCGGGCTTGGGACAGCATCAAAGATGTGCGGCATATCGGGGCCGGGTCTATTTATCATTGGGCCGCGCAGTATGGGTTTAGTCTTCGCGACATCAGGGACGAGGCGAAGGAAGAAGTAAAAGCCGAAGCAGCGCAGGAAGCCGTGAAAGGCCGCATCTTGTCGCTGGGGCAGCTTGCATCCCTGCCGCCACCATCGCCGCTGGTCGATGGGCTTATCTTTAAAAATACACTGGTCAATGTCTTCGGCCCGCCCGCCAGCTTCAAATCATTCCTGGCGCTGGATATCGGCCTTTCCGTTGCTCACGGCGGATCGTGGCACGGCAGAGAAGTCCACAGCGGACCCGTTCTATACATCGCAGGCGAAGGTGCCGCTGGGATCAGAAAGCGGGCGTCGGCGTGGATGATGAACCAGGGCGTCAGTGACAATGGCGAGCCATTTTTCGTCCTGCCGCAAGCCGTGAACATAAGAGACGAAGCAGAAGTCGATGCGCTTATCGCCGAAGCCGGTGAGACGATGCCGCAGCCGCCCGCGTTGGTCATCATAGACACGCTGGCACGATCCTTCGGCGGCGGTGATGAAAATAGTAACGTCGATATGGGTGAGTTCATTATGCATTGCGACCGCATCAAAAAGGCGTTCGACGGTGCAACCGTGATGATTGTGCATCACAGCGGCAAAGACACAACGCGCGGAGCGCGGGGGCATTCCAGCCTCTACGGTGCCGTTGATACCGAGTTGGAACTGAAGCGCAGCCAGGGCAGCGACAGCGTCACGATTAGAAACAGCAAGCAGAAGGATGCCGAAGAGACGGACGGCATCCGAATGACGGCGCGGGTTGTCACGTTGCCGCCGGGAGATGGCCTGTGGTTGGAAGAAGAAACCAGTATCGTTTTGGACTATGACGCGGCACCGGAACCCGTTGACCGGGAGCGGAAGCTGGGCGGCAACCAGCGCGCCATCATGCAGCAGATCGAAAGAGCCATCGAACAAATGGGCGAAATGAAGCATGTCGATGGCAGTGAGCGAATGGTTATTTCGGCGGAAACGGCCCGCACTTTTGCCTACATGGTGATCGAAAAAACGGCGGGCAAAGACCGACGATCCGAGACGTTTAATCGGGCCATTACGACGCTGCGCGATAGAGGGATGATCGGCTTTTACAATCAATTTTATTGGGTAAATCGGTGATGAAATACTCGTTTTTGGAACCCCGCAAAACCCCACAAAACCCCATAATGTGGGGTAGCGCCAAAATGCGGGATTTTACCCCACAAAACCCCACAAAACCCTCTAAGGGTTTGTGGGGTGGGGTAACCGCATGGATTTTGACATGAGGAAGGGGAGACGGCGTCCTGATAAAATCACTGCGCCGGAAACATACTGCGACCCGATCTCCGACGCGATCTTTCACGCGGTTCAGACGCTGGATCATGTCGTCGTGCAGATGGATGAAAAGTGGGGCGTCGATAGATTGCCCGCGCTAGTGTCTACGGAGACGGCTGCGAAGTTCGGGTCCGCACGGGCGAAGCTCGATGCAGCGCTCGAACGCAACGATGATGCCGACGTAGTGCGGCGGTGTTCGGTGCTGGCGAGAGGGTATGCCGCGATGGACGCTGAAGCGGAACGACTGGGACGCGAAACGATGAAGCCGCAGGCTTGGGTGTGGCGCGATGAAAACGGCCACGCACATGCTTTTGTTCGCGGCAGCGCCGAAGCGATTGCGTATGGCAAAGAGCATCCAGGCGTTGCGGTTTACACGATGGCGGAAATTTCTCGGCTTGCGAGATTTGTGAAAGAGGAAAGCGGCAAGCTAGCTGACAAAGTCAAAACGACATTCCCCGGCGCGGAAGTTGTCGACATCCGAGACAAAGAGGTGCCGAATGACGAATTACCATTCTGAACTTCCGACGACCGAAGCCATGCATGAGATGGCTTTGGAAGCCGCGCGAACGATCATGCGACTGCCCAGCGCCAAGGTGCAAGGCTACGGCAGCGGGTGGCCGGATTGGTTAAGGGACGCGGATCTGGCCTACGGCTACAATCAGGAGCGCGCGCGACTTGGACCGCCGAGCGGTCGCGAGATTGACCGGCTAGACCGCTTCATTGATCTAATCTGGTCGCTCGAAGATCCGGAAGACTCAAAAATTGTAATGACGGTCGCGTTTAGCGCTCAGAAAAACGGATGGCCTCGCACGAGGGGGCCACAGTGGTCGAAAGTTGCCAGGAATGTGTTCGGCGTTCACGTCGATACGCTCAAAACGCGCTACGGAGCGGCTCTGGAGCGCTTCAGAGTGGCCGCCGGTAGGGTACCCGCCGAATAAAATTGTTACCTATTCTGCGGGCTTTAAAACAAGATATAGGGGGTTCGAAACAATTGGTAACAATATGTTGTTACATCCCCAGCGCAACGGCAGCGAAAAGCATGACGGCGAGAGCGACTGCGAATAGCAAAGCTTCTCCGATTGTGGTGAAAATTCTCGTCATAATTTATATATTGCTTCAAATTTGTTGAGGTAAGCGTTAAGCGCAGCCGTGCCCCTTATAACGCTTTGATAAGCGTCACCCGTTAAGCCAGATTTGCATTCATAAAAATTCTGCCCTTTGAACTCTTGGTAAAAAGCGACGCACCTTCCGTTATCATCGTAGGTCTCAGTGACTAGATATTCTTTCACGTTTCCATCTCCTCTGTTGATGTCATGGCGGCCAGCCGCCGTAGCGGCTGACCGTCTCCACTATTAGGCGACGTCTGGCGACCATTGGATGATCCAACGGCTGCCACGTTTAATGACGCGGTGTTGGCTCCATTCCGCCTCTGGAATAATGCCTTGTAATGTAGCGACGGCTTGGCGCTTGGTTGCCTTTGGCGGCGCGGCGTCTACCCATCGAACTCTAACGCTGTCTTGATTTTTCATGTTTTCATCTCCTCTGTTGACGTCATTATAGTAACATACTGTTACGTTATATCAAACAAAAAAGTGGCCTGACGTGCAAAATAATTACTTTTTCTTGCGAACCGTCTCAAAACCGGGTAAGGCAAGGAAAACTTGGAACAACTCACGGCGGCGGAGAGGCCGCTTTTTTTATGCCGGAAGCGAAGACGCCTAAGCTAACTATCAAACAGGAACGGTTTGCGCGTAAATATGTAGCACTCGGAAATGCCAGCGAAGCGTATCGGCTTGTTTACAATGCCGAAAATATGAAAGACGCAACGGTTTGGCGAAAAGCGAAAGAGTTACTCGATAACGGCAAGGTCGCGGCAATGATAGATAAGATCAAATCGGAGCAAAGCGACTTCCAAGCAATCACTTTTGAGGAAATCGGCGGCTATCTGCGGCGCGCGGTGGAAGGCGCGGCAGCGGCTGGACAGCACGGCGCAGCCTCGCAGGCGGCGGTTGCGCTAGGCAAGCTGGCCGGATTATATGTGGAAAAACAAAAACTTAGCGTCGACGACACCCGCGAACACCTCGACGCTGTCCGCGATCTGGCTGAGGTCGAGGAAGAGGACGGCATCGAGCCGCCTAAAGTTGTCAATTTGCGCTGATCTACCCAGCAAAACGCACATTTTATGTACCTTTTTGCTGTAACCCATTGATATCTCAAGCCTTTGGTCAGGCTCCTAGCCTGATCGGCGACGATCCGCAGCAGAATCAAGCCGAGACCCCCCCGTCTCGCGATGGTCGGGGGCGGTTGTAGTTGTGATACCCCCCCCTACCCTATGGGGAACAAATATGGACAATGTCGGAAAAAAATAAAAATTCTGCATGGGCCGCTTTTATCAAGCGATATAGAAACGACCCAGCGGGCTTCTGTAAGCACGTAGTCGGCATGGACCCGCTGCCCTGGCAGCGTGAAGTGATGCAAGCCGTAGCCAACGGCGAACGCCGCATCAGCGTCCGAAGCGGCCACGGCGTCGGAAAGTCAAGCTGCGCCGCCGTGCTTCTGCTCCATTATTTAACAACTCGATATCCATGTAAGATCGTCGTCACCGCGCCAACCAGCGCCCAACTCTACGACGCCCTATTCGCCGANGTNAANCGCCGCCTCAAAGACCTGCCCCCAGCGGTCAGCAAGTTATTCGAGGCGACCAGCGACCGGATCGTCCTCAAAAGCAGTCCCAGCGAGGCATTTTGCAGCGCCAGGACCAGCAGCAAGGAACGCCCCGAAGCATTGGCGGGCGTCCATAGCGAGAACGTGCTTNTTAATNGTNGACGAAGCGAGCGGCGTCCCAGAAAGCGTATTTGAGAGCGCCGCNGGATCGATGAGCGGCCACAATGCTGTCACTCTGTTATTGGGAAATCCGGTCAGGGCCAACGGCTTCTTCTACAGAACGCACACAGAACTTAGCCAAGATTGGTGGACGAAAAAGGTATCCTGCGATGACAACCCTCTGGTCAGCGATGACTTCTTGCGCGACATGGCTTCGCGATATGGCGAAGAAAGCAATGCGTTTCGCGTCCGAGTGCTGGGCGAATTTCCGCAAGCGGATGAAGACACTCTTATCGCGTTGAACCTGTTGGAAGCCGCCCGCGACCGCGACGTGGAGCCTAGCCCCGTCTCNTCGGTNGTATGGGGTNTNGANNNNGCNCGNTACGGNNNNGANNGNTCAGCCCTCGCAAAGCGCAGCGGCAACTATTTATTAGAACCGCCGAAAACGTGGCGCGACAAGTCAACAATGGAACTCTGCGGCATCATNCANGCNGAGTANGAAAGCACGCCATTCATGGAGCGNCCNGAAGANATCTGCGTNGANAGCATCGGCATCGGCGCGGGCGTCGTTGACCGNCTTATTGAACTTGATCTACCCGCACGCGGCATCAACGTCGCCGAGAGTGCGTCACTCAATCAAAAGTATGTGCGNCTCCGCGACGAACTGTGGCACCGCGCNCGTGAATGGTTNGANAGCAAAGAAGTCCACATTCCTGACGATGAGCAACTCATACAGGAATTGGCTGCGCCCCGCTTCACATTCACGTCTTCAGGAAAAATTAAAATTGAAAGCAAAGACGAGATGCGTAGGCGCGGCGTAGGTTTTGGCAGCCCCGATTTGGCCGACGCCTTCTGCCTCACGTTTGCATCCAACGCAGTCGTCGCCGCCCACGGCACTCGCTATGCGTGGGGCCGCTACTATGAACCTGACACGAGCTACGTCGTCTGATGGCACTTTTAGTCCAAACCCCACGCGGCACCGTCTCGCTGCCGCCACAAGGCTTCTTTCAGCAGCAACCAAGCCCGTTTCAGTCCTTGCTGTCTCCGACCGGCTTGCCGCCGCGACAGCCAGCACAATTCGGGTTGCGCGTCCCGGTGCCCGCAGATTTAGATTCGGCGAGTCTTGTTGTACCAACGGCGGAAGCACCGCCCCCACGCTCAACGCCAATACCGCCATCGGCTTCGCGCAACGCGAACCGCCCGCCACCCGCCAAGCCGTCAGAAACTTTTTTCGCACGAGACCCGTCAGACCCATTCGCCAACCCCGGCCCTGACCCATCAACTGTAGGGTCGGTTGTCGGGACTCTTCTAGGTCCGCCTGGGGCTGGCGCGATAGGTGCAGGTCTTGGAAACCTTTACACATATGCAAAAGAGCCGGAAGCGGTACAAGAAAGAATAAATTTTTTCGACGCATTTCTCGACAGCGTTGTCCCTCTCGGCTTGTTGGGGAAAAGCGTTGAAGACCAAGCAAACGAAATCGCCGCTGATATCGAACGTTCAGCGTTTGAGGACTCGTTGGGCATCGATGTCGGAAATATAATACAAAATAGCATTGGGTCTTTGAGTCCGCCCCCCTCAAAACGATTCAAAGGCGGCGGCAGCCAAGCAGACGCCGGATTTGAGGGCGGCGGCATCGGCGGAACACCGGGGCAAGACGATACGTCGGAAGCGCCGCCGAAGGGTCAAATACGACAAAGCGCCAGCCGAGGCCGAGGTAAAAGCAGCAGAGGCACAGGCGGCGGCTCCTATATCTGCACTGCCGCATGGGACACCGGCATCAGCGCCCCTGAAACGTGGAGCTTGAACCGTCGCTTCGGCGTTTGGATACGCCGCAACGATCCGCTCGCGTATGAGGGTTATAGCGTCTTCGGCCCCTGGATCGCCGACCGCATCCGTGACGGCAAGTTGCGTTGGATTGGCAAGCTAAAGCCGCGATGCTGGGCCTATGAGATGGCGCAGCGAAGCGGCAAGGATACGAGCGGATATTCGCTTGGCGTGAAAATTCTAAACCGGGTGCAGCGNGTNACAACGCGCCCGCTCATACGGCTTCTAGGTTGGTATGCTTCGAAAGTAATTTTGCGGCAGTNAAAGCGCTTTATTATGCNAACATTCTTGCGACGGTCGCTTANCTNATNNNATTNGGGCCGACGCTATTCGGGATTCTGCTGACGGCTCTAATTTTCTTTTTGATGAACCCAATCGGCATTGTGATTGGTTATCACCGCTATTGGACGCACCGCAGCTTCGAGTTCCGCAGCCCGATCATAAAGTGGTTTATCACTACCCTGGCCAGCGTCTCTGGCGTCGGCTCCGCGATTGGCTGGGTTGGAATACACAACNAGCATCACAAGCATTCCGACAGTGATGGCGACCCTCACGCGGCAGCGCGTGGGTTTTTCGGCATGATGACGATGCGCGGGTATTGCTCTGACATCTCACCGCGTTCGGTCGCGCCGCTGCTGCGGTCAAAGCCTCTGCGGCGGATGCATGAATACTATTTCTTGTTTCCGGCAGCTTACGCCGCCGCGTGCTTCGCATCGGGCGGCATCGACCTATTGGTCGCCGGTTTTTGCGCGCCTGCGGCGATGAGTTTGGCCGCTCAAAATTTGACGAATTACGTCAACCATTTTGGCGGCAAGCCGCGAAACGTTGCTTGGATTAACGTCTTTAATTTCGGCGACGGTTGGCACGCTAATCATCACGATGACCCGTCTAATTTCACAACTTCGCATAGTCGGCGTCAGTTCGACCCGGCGGGTTGGTTAATTAAAAAGGCACTTGTAAATGGCTGAAAGCGTAAAGGCGATCCAGTCGGAGATGGTCGCGAATTACATGGCTTTATCGGAAGACGAGAAAGAAGTCATCCGCGCGAACCAGGATACCCCTTACGCGCAACTGCTGCGTCGGGTCATTCCGGCAGAAGTTTTTGACGGTCTTCCGAAACTCAAGCAAGCGCGCGATCTAGCCCCCGCTGGCGGCTTGTTCTCCAGCGGCCAAGGTGACAACCCGAGAAGAGGACTAATTTAATGCCAAACGTCGGCGGTAAGAAATTTAGCTATACGAAAGCTGGTAAGATGGCGGCGAAAAAATACGCCAAAAAGACCGGCAAAAAGATGAAGAAAACGCGCCGTGCGTAGCGTTGAAATTCCGCTAAACGCTAGCCCCTTCCTAATTGTTCACCAGCGCCCTCGCAAGGTTGAGCCGGTGCATGAAGCGGCAACCGGTAAGAAGCGCGGTCGCCCTCGCAAGAAAGCACAGCAGGAACTTCTGTAGTGCCGAAGGACGCCTGCTACCGGAAAGTGAAGCGCCGCTATCGCGTCTTCCCGTCAGCTTACGCTTCGGGTGCAATCGCCAAGTGCCGCAAGGTTGGTGCGAAGAATTACGGCGTGAAGCGTAAACGGAAAAAACGCTAATGGCTGTTCGAAAGACAAAAAAGGGCGCGAACCTGCGTCGATGGTTCGACGAGAAGTGGGTCGACGTCCGCACCGGCAAGCCCTGCGGTCGCAAGAAAGGCGAAAAGCGTGGGACGCCGTATTGTCGTCCATCAAAGCGGGTTAGCAGCAAGACGCCGAAGACAGCTGGCGAGATGTCGGCGTCGGAAAAGCGTCGAAAGATTAGAGAGAAAAAGCGTCTGGGCCAACCAGCGGGCAAGCCGCGCCGCGTTAGCCCCACGCGTCGTCGGAAAAAATAATGCCAATAAGACGAACCACGAAGGGCAAGGGCGCGAATTATAGGCCGACAAAGCAAGGGGCAGGCATGAGCCGCAAGGGCATCCGCGCCTATAACAGAAAGACCGGCGGCAATCTGAAAAGCGCGGTGACGGGTAAAGTTAAGCCCGGAAGCGCCGCTGCAAAAAGACGAAAGAGCTACTGCGCTCGCAGCCTGGGGCAACTCAAGAAAGCGAGCGCGAAAACGCGAAACAATCCCAACTCACGCATACGCCAAGCGCGTAGGCGTTGGAAGTGCTAATGGCAAAGAAAGACGATATCGCATTCCAAAGCATCGTCCGCAGCGAGATACAGTCGGCAGTCAACTATACCGACCAGGAACTCGCTTCTGACCGCGTCGAGACGATGGACTTTTATCTCGGCGAGCCGTTCGGCAACGAGCAGCCCGGTCGCTCTCAAGTCGTCATGACCGAGGTCGCCGACTGCATCGAAATGATGATGCCGTCGCTGATGAAAATTTTTACGGCGTCCGGCGACTTCGTCCGCTTTGCACCCCGCGGCCCCGAAGATGTGCAAGCCGCCGCGCAGGCAACGGAATATGTGAACTTCATTCTGAACAGCGACAACAATGGTTTCGTCGTTCTTCACAATATGTTCAAGGACGCGCTGCTGTTCAAAATGGGCGTCGTCAAAAGCTACTACGACGAAACCGAAACAGTCACTGAAGACGAGTATGAAGGTCTGACCGAGGACGAACTGACCGCCCTTCTGTCCGACCCTGACCTGGAAGTCGTCGAGCAAGAAAGCCGCCCACTCGGCGAAGATGTTGAGATGCCAGACGGCAGCTTTATGCCTGCCCCGATGGTGTACGACATTCGCGTCAAGCGCACGCAGAAGGACGGTCGCGTCAGAATTGAGAATGTCCCGCCGGAAGAGTTCTTATTTAACCGCCGCGCCAAGAGCATCGACGACTGCCGCTTCGCTGCCCATCGCACGAAGCTGTCGAAGTCCGAATTGATTAGCATGGGCTACGACCGCAAGGTCGTCGAGGAACACGCGGGCTACGTCGACAACGACACGGTCGGCGAAGTTCAGACGCGCTTTGAAGATGTTGAAAGCGGCGCGAACGACGACACCCACGATCCAAGCGAACAGGGCGTCTTATATACCGAAGTCTACATTCGCACCGACTATGACGGCGACGGCATCGCGGAACTGCGCCGCGTCTGTTGCCTTGGCAGCGGCTACGAGGTCGTTAAAAACGAACCCTATTCGATGATGCCGTTTTCGGTCGTCAGTCCGATCCTGATGCCGCACCGAATGGTCGGTCGCTCGGTCGCGGAACTGCTGAAGGATATTCAGCTTATCAAGTCGAGCTTGATCCGGCAGCAACTCGACAACGTCTATCTGACGAACAACGCACGGGTCGCCGCTGTCGAGGGCCAAGTAAACCTCGACGATCTGACCAGCAACCGACCCGGCGGCATCGTGCGAATGCGAGCGCCAGGAATGGTGCAACCGATCTCGCCGCCTTCGATCAGTCAAGCTGCATTCCCGCTGATGCAGTATATGGACGAGGTGAAACAAAACCGCACCGGGCTGACAAAAGCATCGATGGGCCTCGACCCTGACAGCTTGCAGTCATCGACCCGCGCAGCGGTTGCGGCAACGATATCGGCAAGCCAACAGAAAATCGAAATGATTGCTCGCGTCTTCGCCGAGACTGGTGTGCGNCATTTGATGCAATCGATTTTAAAACTGGTCAGTCAGTACCAGCAACAGCCGCGCATCGTTCGGCTTCGCAATCAGTTTGTCCCAATGGATCCACAGAATTGGGATACTGAATTTGATACGATTGTCGAAGTTGGACTTGGCACTGGCGACAACGACCGCCGCATTGCTGTGCTAACGCAGATTGCAGCGAAGCAGGAAGAGATTTTAACGAAGCTCGGCGTCGTCAATCCTCTTTGCACGCTGCAACAGTATCGCGACACACTCGGCAAAATTGTCGAGTTAAACGGCTTCAAGGACAGCAGCGCGTTCTTCCTCTCGCCCGACAATCTTGATCCAGAGACACAGCAGAAAATTCAGCAGCGCGCCGGTAAGCAAGAGACGCCAGAGGACAAGGTTATCGCGTTAGAGAAAGCAAAGGCGCAAGCCGAGATTGAGAACGACCGCATGAAGTTGCAGGCCGAGATTGAAATGAAGCGGGAGAAGGCAGCCGCCGAATTAGAGATCAAGCGGCAAGAAATGGAAATGAAAATGCAGATGCGAATTCGCGAGATGCAACTTGAGGCAGAGTTGCGCGGCGTCGAAGCCATCAGCGGCGTTGACGTTTCGACCAACCTACCGCGAGCGCAATGACTTGTGTTCATTCCAGAATATTCGGCTTTTTGCAAGAAACAGAAAGACGGCACCGTCACGCTGACCATCTGCGTCGAGGGATTTTCAGACGTTGTGGAAGCGCGAGAGTTTTTGCGCTTTTTTCTTGATGAAGATGTCGCGGACGAAATGCAAGGCGATCTGATTTGATAGACGACGAGCTACAGCTACAGCGCGAAATGAATCGCGCTGCGAAAGCATCCGAATTGTTTCGCAACGAAATATTCGAGGAAAGTTTCGACATTCTTCTCGACCAGTACAAAGCAGAGTGGGCAGCGACTGCCCCATCAGACACAGCATCGCGCGAGCGGCTATATTATATGTCGCAAGCTGTCGATGCCATCCGCGCGCATCTTCAATCCGTTATGGAAACGGGGAAGATGGCAGAGCGGCAAATGAAGGAATTGAGGAAAAAAACTTTCCTTTGACGACTAAGGCGCTGGCGCGTCAGTCACCTATAAAATTTGGAGATTTGATATGAGTGAAGCACCCCGCGAAGGGACTTCAAACCTATCCATTGCGTCCGCAGTGGAGTCGCTTCTTGCCCAAGATGCCCCCGTCGAGGAAAAGGCTGAACCGCAGGAAGTTGTTGCCGAAACCGATGAGGTTGAGGTTGAAGCTGAAGCCGAAGAGCCGGAAGCCGAGGACATCGTCGAAGACGATGAACCCGAGGAAGCCGACGAAGAGGTTGAAGCTGTCGAAGCCGTTGAGGAACAACCGGAAGAAACTTTTCGGGTTCGCATCGGTGACGACGAAGTCGACTTGACGTTGGAAGAGCTTCGGCTCGGCTATATGCGTCAAGGCGATTACACGCGCAAGACCCAGCAAGTCGCGGAAGGCCGCAAGGCAGCAGAAGCGGAACTGGAAGCGCTCACGGCGCAGCGAGAAAGCTACGCCAACCAGCTTGCTCAACTTGAGACGGCTTTAAATCAATCGGAACCGACCCAAGAATATTGGGACGCGCTCCAAGCTGAAGACCCAATCGAATACGTCAAGCAACGCGAAGCGTTGCGCGACCGACGCGATGCATTAGCGCAAGTGCAGAGCGAACAGCAGCGGGTTCAGCAGGAGCAATTACAGCAACTGCAAACTCAGACGCAGGAGCGTCTGAAACAGGAAGCTGAAAAACTCCTAGACGTTATCCCAGAATGGCGTGACGCGGACGTAGCGACCAAACAGAAGAACGCGGTCTATACCTACGCACAGCGGCATCTCGGTTACAGCGAACAGGAGTTGAGTCAAATTGGCGATCACCGCGCGGTCAATGTTTTGCGGAAAGCGTATTTATACGATGAGCTTATGAAACAGAAGCCAGCGGCCACCAAGAAGACGAAGCAGGCTCCGAAAATGGCGAAGGCCGGTCAGCCGACGAGTAAGCGGGAAATCTCAGCAAAACGGAAGCGACAACAGCTTTCTAACATCAGCAAAATGAAAGGCCGCAAATCAATGGATGCAGCCGTTCAGTACTTACTCGAAAAATAGGAGAGCCTTATGGCTACTTTTAAAACCAGTGACGCGGTTGGAGAGCGCGAAGACCTCTCTGACGTCATTCAGCGTATCGACCCAGACGAGACGCCCCTTTTCAGCAACGCCCAAATCGAGACCACAAGTGCGGTGACGCACGATTGGCAGGTCCAAGAATTGACGGCTGCCGCTGACGATAATCACGTTAACGAGGGGGCAGACTTCAGCTATGTGAACCCCACGGCGACGGTTAGATTATCGAACGTACACCAGATAGCAGCGCAAGCCGCGTCGGTATCTGGCACGCTCGACGCCGTAGACAAGGCGGGCCGCGATAAGGAGACGGCATACGTCAAGGTGCTCAAGGGCTTGGAACAGCGTCGTGATATAGACAAGGGGCTGTTCAAAAACGAAGCCAAATCGGCTTCTGACCCGCGCAAGACCGGCAAGGTTTTGAGCTACATTACGAACTTCGACAAAATCGGCGCGACCACAATTCCAGCCGGAACCGGAGCCGATGTCTCCGACATGGCAGGCACTAACGCCGCGTTGACGTTGGCGAAAGTCGAAAATGCGATGAAGCTCGCATATGACGATGGTGGCCAGCCCGACATGATGGTCGTCTCACCGGCGAACAAGGTTGCGTTTTCCGATTTGTCGTCGGGCAGTGCAGTGACGAACCAGTTGCACATGACAGCCGGTGCGCCACAAGACGCGGTCATAATTGGGTCGGTCAGTATGTTTTTGACTGACTTTGGCACGCTCAATGTCGTTATCGACCGAAACGCCGCGAACACCGAAATCCTGCTGATGGATACCGATTACTATGCAATCGGACATCTGCCGGGTCGTATGTTCGCGACAAGCGATATCGCACCAACCGGCGATGCGACGAAATTCAGCATCATTTCGGAATATTGCTTAATCATGAAGGCACCGAAAGCCCACGCCGCGATTGTCGATCTTTCGACGTCGTAGCATCGGCTGACAAAAAAGAGGAAGGGGGAGGCTTCGGCCTCCCCTTTTTTATGCATGAAGAAAATACTTAGCCAGTCACCCGGCAAGCGCACCTATGCTCAGTGGGAAGGTGACGACATGAGCGTCGTGACAGAGCAAGAGGTCACGCCGATCCTGGAGCAAAACAAAACTTTCGCGAACGAGTGGAAGCCCGGTGACTACATGACCGGCAGCCATCACACCCACAAGGTCGCGGAGTTTCCGGCGGTTCTCTACTACGACCTCGTTAAAAAACTCGGCGAGCCGCAGAAAAATCCGCAGGGCTGGAAGCGCTGGCTAAACGATCCGGAAAACAGATTTTTTAGGACGACGGGCGGAAAACTCTGATGGCAATTACGACCTACACAGAGTTGAAAACGGCCGTCGATAATTTTCTCGCGCGCACCGATTTACAAAACCGCGCGCCAGAATTCATCGCTCTCGCCGAAGCGCGAATGAACCGCGAAATCGAGACGCGCAGTCAAGAGAAGCGCATCACGGCTTCGCTGGTTGCGGGCGATCAATACGTCTCGCTACCCAACGACGTGCGTCGTATTCGTCACGTGCGGCTAAACACTTCGCCAATCACAAATCTGTCATTCATGACGCCACTCGCGATCGATCGGGCGCACTCTGCAACAGGTCAGGCAAAGCCGCAGAACTATAGCGTCATCGGCACCGAGATTTATTTTCGACCAATTCCTGATGACGCTTACGTCGCAGAAATTGCATACGTGGCAGGCATTGACGCGCTGTCCGACAGCGTTGCGACGAACAACATTTTGACGCGCCACCCAGACATTTATTTGCATGGCGCGTTGGCAGAAGCCTTTGGCTTCCTAATGGACGCGACCCGCCGCGCGCAACATGACGCGCTTTTCTTGCAAGGGTTGAAGGACATTCAAGACGATGAGGACCGCGCTCGTTTCGCAGGCGGCGCACTGTCAATGACGACAGATTATGGAGAGCTTACATGAGCGCGATGAGCGATTTTTTAGAATTAGAAGTGTTGGACCATGTTCTCGGGACTGGCGCGTATACGATGCCGTCGACTGTTCAAATTGGTCTATCGACCGGCAGCTTCAACGACGACAACAGCGGCACAGAGTTGACGGGAAATGGCTACGCGCGAGTTGCCATCACATTCGCCGCTGCATCGAGCGGCAGCGCTGCAACCAATGCCACGGTGACATTTCCGACCGCGACTGGATCGTGGGGCAGTGTCTCACATTGGGGGATCTTCGACGCAGCCAGCGGCGGCAACCTTTTAATACACGGCTCGTTTGCCACTCCGAAGACAATCACCAGCGGCGACGTTCTCCGGATCAACAGCGGCGACTTGACGGTGACGGCGGCTTAAAATGCCAGAAGTCGTCGGTCCAAATCTTGAACAGCTTGATAGCTGGGGGACAATCGACACCCTCGACATTTCGCTCGATAGTTCGGATTGGAACACGCGCGCGATCCGAGAGGTTGCGAATTTTCGCAACGCGCCGACGCTTGAACAGCTAGACGCTTTTTCATCGTCGCTCGACGCAATCACAACGTCGCTTGACAGTTTAACGAGCTTCGGCAGCCCCGCCTCGATTGCTTTAACTGCGACCGGATCGCTTGAGGCAACGACGGGCGCGTCCGGTAGTGCGTCGATTGCAATGACGGCCACGGGCAGCGTGCAGCGAGTGCAGGCTGTTAGCGGCACAGCGTCGATTGCGATAACAGCAAGTGCGACTTCCGCGTTTGTTTTATCAGCGACAGCGTCGGCATCGATTGCCGTCACGGCGAACACGCCAAGCATGATTATGGTGTTCGACGGCGCAGCAACGGCGTCGATTGCCATGACCGTCACCGCAAGCACCGTGATGTTACGGAATGCAACCGGAACGGCAGAGGTTGCAATTAGCGTTAATGCGACGAATGAAGTGCTTGGTGAAAGCTGGAGTGAGGTTGCCGCAGGCGGTGAGACCTGGACCGAAATCTCGGCTGGCTCTGAAACGTGGACGCCGGTTGCAGCAGGTGGTGAGACTTGGAGGCTGGCGGCATGATAAACTTTGGAGAATGGACGCCGGACCAACCTGCTTTTGAAAACGCGGGCGCGACCGAAGCAAAAAACGTCATTCCAGCCGTGCGCGGTTATCGCTGTTTGAAAGATATCGCGCCCGTCAGCGGCGCAGCCACAAATGATATTCTTGGAATGTTCGCCGGCAAAGACGACGACGGAACGTCAGCGCTATATGTGGGCGACAGTGGCAAGCTCTACCGCTTCAACGCGGCTGATAGTTCGCTGGCCGACAAGTCAAAGGCGGGCGGTTATAATACCGTTGGTGATAATGTTTGGCGCTTTGTTCAGTTCAGCGAGACCTTATTAGCAACAAATTTTGACGACCCAATCCAGACGGCGACCGTCGCATCAGCGGGCGCTTTTGCCGATGCAAGCGGCACCCCGCCCCGCGCAAAGTTCGTCGCGGTGGTCCGCGACCAAGTGATGACCGGCTTCACGCATGATAGCAGCGACGGCATCAAACCGTATCGCTTGCGCTGGTCCGCCATCAACGACGCAACAAGCTGGACGGTTGGAACGGGTCTTGCCGACTTCCAGGACGTTACGGATCTAGGCGACTGCACCGGGTTGGTCGGCGGTGAGTATGCGATTGGTCTATTTGAAAAAGGCATCGTGCGCGGCAACTTCGTTGGCGCGCCGCTGATCTATCAGTTCGACAAAATCCACACCTCCCGCGGCTGCGCGGTTCCTGGATCAGTCGCGGCGATAGGACCGGAGCAAGTCTTTTTTCTCAGCGACGACGGCTTCTATATGCTTCGCGGCAGCGAGTTGGTGCCGATTGGTGCCGAGAAGGTAAACAACTATTTCTTCGCGCGCCTCAAAACCGCTGACCGCGAAAACATGCGGGCGGCGGTCGATCCACTCCAGCAGATCGTGATTTGGGCGTTTCCATCGGTCGACAGTGCGGACGGCAGCAACGACGAATTAATAATTTACAACTATTTTCTGAACCGATGGAGCCGCGCGGTTGTTGGTTGTGACGCGCTCGCTCCAATGTTCACGGCGGGTTATACGCTTGAGCAACTCGACAACATCAGTAGCAGCATCGACGCGCTGCCCGCATCGCTCGACGACGGCGTATTCATGGGGGGAACGTTCTTTTTTGCCGCTGCCGCCGATAAAAAAATTCAATCGTTCACCGGCACTTGCTTATCCGCGACTATTGATACCGGAGAGTTCCAAGTGACAGCGGGCCGCCGGTCTTTAGTAAACACCGTCATCCCTTACGTGGAGGGCGGCAGCGTAGCGCCGACGATCAGCGCCAGTATAGGCAGCCGGTCGTTGCAGCATGAAGATGTCACGTTTGGCACGGCGTCGACGGTCAACAGCGAAGGCTTTTGCCCCGTTCGAGCCGAAGGTCGTTTTCACCGCGTGCGCGTCAATATTGTGAATGACTGGACGCAAGCGCAGGGCATCGACGTCGACGCACAAGCAACGGGTCTCCGCTAATGCCGACGACCAGCTTTCGCGGCATCACGGCAATGAGCGACCAGCGCGAGAATGCCGAGGTTGTAAACAACATTTTGCAGGGCAAGCTGAACGCGACGGCGTCGGTGACTTTAACAAACAGCGCAACGTCAACATCAGTGACCGATTACCGCGTTGGTGCCGAAAGCGTCATTTTGTTCATGCCGACGACAAGCGCCGCGGCAAGTGAGTTAGCAGCGGGCGGCATGTATGTCAGCGCTCGCGCAAAGAACACATTTACGATCACGCACTCAAGCGCATCGACAACACGCAGCTTCGATTATGTTGTCATTGGATAAAAAATGGCCGCTTGCCATAGCGCACATTAAAGACGCGCTGAAGCACAGTGGCGATATGCATTCGACTGAAGACGTTTATGAGAGAATAAAAGATGGCCGCGCAGAGTTGCACGTTGGCAACCGAAGCGCGGTCGTCACGCAAAGCCTGTCCAACGGAAAGCATCTGCATTTTTGGCTGGCAGGCGGCCATCTCGACGAACTGAAAAATATAGAGCGCGACATTACGGAGGTCGCGAAGAAACGCGGGTTTGAAAAAGTCACAATCGCCGGTCGGCGAGGCTGGCTGCGCTCGCTGGACAATTACAAAGAGGCGGCAACCATTATGGTGAAAGAGCTATGAGCTTCATCGGAGATCTATTTGGCGGCGACGACACGGAACAGGTCAGCATTGCTCAGACTGACACTTCTACAGAACCGCCTGCATACGCAAAGCCGTTTCTTGAGCGCGTATTAAAAGAGTCGGAAACGCTTTTCGAAGCGCCGTCGACATTTTTTCCGGATCAGACGTTTATAGATTTCAGCGCTCCGACCCTTGCGGCGCTAAATGCTGGCGAAGCCCGCGCGATGGCTGGAACGCCGCTCAATCCGGCAACGACAGCTTCGGTCTTGCGTGGCCTAGACTTTAGCAACCCGGCAACAGACATGCTTATGCAAACGGCGCGCGGCGATTTTCTCGGCGGCAACCCGTTTCTCGAAGCCGCATTGCAACCGGCCATTGATCAAATTCAAGGGCAATTTTCCCAAGCCGGGCGGCTTGGCAGCGGCGCGAATGTTGCGGCGATGACCAACGCGCTTGCGCCGATTTACGCACAGGACTTTGCTAGAGAGCGCGCATTGCAGCAGCAAGCTCAAACTGCGCTTGGCGGTCTTGCCCAAGGCGACGTTCGGCTTCAGCAGCAAGCGGCAGCGCTCGCGCCGCAAGCCGCCGCCTTCGACTTCGATGACATTGGGCGGCTCGCACAGTTCGGACAAGCTCGCGAACTCAAGGCGGCTGAACAGCTTGCCGACGAAATGGCACGCTTTGACTTCCTGCAAAATGAGCCGTTGCGACGGTTGCAAAACTTTGCTGGCCTTGTACGCGGTGGCACGATTGGCAATCAACAGATTTCGACGCAGCCAATTTACGCGAACCCGACGACCACAGGGTTTGGCAATCTTGGAACGCTTGCGACGGCAGCAGGCACAATCGGTCAAATGTTTGGTTTGGGAACTAAAGGTAATTAAATGGTCGATCCACGAATTGCTGGCTTGCTTGCACCGTCATCAAGGTTCAACGCAGGGCTTCGCGCTCTCGCTGAATTGTCGTCGCAACTCGTTGCGCGCGGAGCGCCGCGCCTAACGCCAACGCCGCCGCCGATGAACCTTGGGCGCGTTATGCAAGCATACGATCAAAGTATTCAGAACGACCTGCAACGCGGCTTGGCGCTACGGCAGTTTGAGCGGTCGGAAGAAGAGTATGCGCGGAAGCAACAACAGCAAGACGCCATTTCCAACATGCTGGCAGATGTACAGGTTCCGGTGACGGTTGGGGAGCCAGTCACCGGAGAGACAACGACAGTGATGCAGACGCAGCCGTCTCCTCTCATGCAGACTTTACCGGCAGCTTTGCGGCCAAGCGTCACTGCGCTCGTAAAGTCTGGACAGGGACCGGCTGCGATAAGCGCTTTGTTAGGGGCTGCGATTAAGCCGCAAACTGGTTCGTCACTTATGAAAGAGGCGCAACTTCTATATCCAAACGACCCTGCTGCACAAAAAGCATTTATTGAAAAGTCGAGGAACCGCCCGCCGCTTTCGATAGAAATGAAAAATAACCCCGCCAACATAGTTGCGAAGGTGGCAGCCGAAGGCTTTGAAGCAGCGGCGGCGCAAGTCGGCCCTGCTGGGCAGAAATTATTCCAGCTTAACGAAATGGAAAGTTTGATTTCTTCAGGTGCGCCGACTGGCAAGGTAGCAGACGCAACGCTTGGCGTTCGTAAAATTTTAAACGACTTCGGCGTTAGTGATCCAAACGTACCTATTCAAACAGCTATAAAGTCGCTCGGTCGCGAATTGGCTTTATCGAAACACGGACCCGGTATGGGTCCGATGACCGACGCCGATTTTGTCATTTATCAATCAATAGTTCCGAAAATGGGGAACACGGTCGGCGGCAATAATTTACTGCTAAAAAGACTTAAGCGAGAATACTTAGGCCAGCAGATGTACGCGCAAGTCTTGCAGCGCCAACTTTTATCTTCCGCAGGCGCCGCAGCATATGACCCCGCCGCAGCTTGGCGCGAAGTAGCCGCTGAACTTGACCGGCAAGTGGGTCCATTAGTCCCGAAATTTGCGACACAGGCGGACTTCAAAAAAACCGGTAACACATATGTCGGGCAGATTGTTTCTGTCGCGGGGCAAGTGTTTGAGGTCAGACCATAATGGCGACTCTCGTTCCTATAACTGAAGAAAAGGTAGAGGAGCCGACCAGCTCCCCGACATTGGTTCCGCTTGGCGGCAACGAAGAGCCTGTCGACACGCCTGCGTTCTCATTTTTTACTGGAGAGGGTCGGACCGAGTTCCCCGACATGCCAGAGTTCGGAACGGCTGCGATAAGCGAAGACAAAGGCGCTTTTAGCAGTGAAGCGTTGAAGACGCTTGCGGGTTATGTCTCAACCGCCGATCAAAAAGAACTCTCGAACATTATTAAAAAAGCGGTTCCAGGCGCAAAAATTAAAGCGGATAAATTCGGCAACTCAATTATCCGTTACAAAGAGAAGGACTATTATGTAAATAGACCGGGTGCGTCGGAAGTTGATGCTTTTCAATTTGTCGCCGACGTTGCGGCGTTTGCGCCAGTGGCAAAGTTCACTAATTTATTGCAAGGCGTTGGGCGTTATCTGGGACTTGCTGCTGGGGCAGGAGCTACACAAGGCGCAAAGGAAGTCGCCACTGCTGCATTAGGGGGCGAACAGCAACCAATCGATGCCGCCGCTCGTATTGGCACGGCAACCGTGGCCGCTCCGATTGCTGATAAATTAACGCGGGTTGTCGGGAACGCTCTAAAAGGCAGTTGGAAATTTGTAACAAAAAATGGCGCAGTTACAACGACAGCGAAAAAAATACTTGAGCGCGAAGGCGTCGATGCGCCTGACGAAATGCTAATTGCCGTGCAAAATTATCTCGACCAAGTGCCGGGAGATGTTTTGAAAAAAATAAGACAAGGCGGGGCAACGGCGCAGGCGTCTATCGACAAAGAAGCGCAGCAAGTTGTTGAGGCCGCTTTGGCTCGCGGTCGTCAGGCGGTCACAGGCATTCCGAAAACCGCAGGGCAAGAAAGCGGCGACCTTACTGCATTGCGGTCAGAGCAAAGGATGCGCGAGGGCGCTTTCGGACCAAACGCGCAGCAAACAATGAGCGAGTTCGATGCGCGCCAGACTGCCGCGTTAGACGACGCCGTTTTGAGAGCGCAGCAACAAGCAGGCGGCGGCGCTTCGGTTGTTGCAGATGAACAGGCAGCAGGGGGCAGAGTTGCTGATTTGCTCGGAAGCGCTCGGTCAAAGATGGAGCAAAATATAAGTGACGCCTACGACTTAGCGCGGGAAACTTACACCGGGAAAAATCAACCTTTAATTAGCGGCAGAGATATGCAGACGCTGCCGCGTCGAGTTTTGAATGCATTCCGTAATAAGTCTATGGTCCCTAACTCTCAAACCCCGGCAACTCAGGAAGCGTTGAAGTTAATTCAAAGCTATGCAGACGGCGAAAAGATTAGACGCGGTGCATCAATGCGAATGTTCGGCATGGAAGACTTGCGTCGAACAATCGGACAGATGGTTGAACAAGGAGCAAATCGCTCCGACAAATCAATGGTAATGCAGATTAAAAATACCCTGGACGATTTTGTTGGCGAAAAGGTCAAGATACCAGAAATGGAAGCGGCCCGAAGCGCCCGCGCAAAATTGGGCGATGCTTTTGAGCCAAGAAAGGGTCGTGGAACGAAGGTTGCCGACAGAGCGCGAACGGTTGCCAACGATCTATCGCTCGGCGATGTCGCAAGCAATCAAAAAGCGATCAATTCTGTACTCGGCGCAAGCGGACTTAACAGCGGCAACTTGCCGGTCGTAAAGCACTTGGCTGAAAAGTTCCCCGAGACAACGCCAATTATTAAGGAAGCCGCGATATTGCGCGCTGTTTATGGATCGAGTGCAAGTCGCGCCAAGCAAATCGGCGCGCAGCGGATGCTGTCTAATCTGCGGGATGCTCTAGATGGAAGCGGTAAAGAGGTTGTCGACGAATTATTTAGCAAAGCTGAAAAGGTTGTCCTTAAAGCTCTGCGCGATGACTTAGAGGCAATCGTGCCGAAGCCGGGGGTGGCAAACCCAAGCGGCACGGCTGCGGCGTTAGCAGATGTCGTCCGCAAATATGGTTCGCGCGTCCCGTGGCTTGCTGGCGTCTTTGGCGCTGCTGGCGAACCTGTTGCGGCGGCAGTAGCGGCAACGCGAGCGGTACAGCCGAGTGTATCAAACCCGGCATCTCGCGTTGTGCAAGGTTTCCAGCCAAGGACGCGAGCTAACCCAGCGTTCGGCGGCTTGCTTGGTGATGCAGTGAGCGGCGCGCCGCCTTTAACCGATACCGCAATAGAGTTACTAAGAAATAATTAACCCGCCCGCCGAGGCGGGTTTTTTAATGGAGAAATAGAAGATGGCGAAAGCAAACTGGAACCAATATTCGGCGACGGCAGCGTCGAACACAGACATCGATAGCATCAACATCGATGAAGGCATGCCGCCGTCGAACGTCAATAACGCGATCCGCGAGTTGATGGCACACACGGCTGATGTCGTCGCTGGCACGGTTGCATTGTCGACGATCAACATCGACGGCGGCAGCATCACCGGCATCACAGATCTCGCTGTCGCAGACGGCGGAACGGGCAGCAGTACAGCCTCGGGTGCCAGGACGAATTTAGGACTGGTAATCGGAACCGACGTTGCAGCGCATAATGCCGATACGCTATTCGCCGATGTTTCGGATAATTTAACCGCTGGCTTTAGTTCTGACTTTGAGGCGATAGGCAACAGCGGTACTGGCACACAGACACTTGAGATTTCTAGCGCAAAGGAAAATCTGAAGACGCTGACGATTAACGGCAGCTTTACGCTCGCGCCTCAAACTGTGAATTCGGTCATCGCCCTCATTGCAACGAACGATGGAACCGGCGGGTATACGATCACTACCAGCGGCTATGACAAGGTCAGCGGCACTTACAATAACGCAGCCAGCGCCAAACACCTTTTCCGCTCAACCGTCATCGACGGCACGCAAGTACTTGAGATTTTGGAGATTGCCTGATGGCTCTGATACAACCACTGATCGGCAGCAATCTCGTTACGGGTGCCGCTGATTTTGACTCAACGCTGATTGGTAATTCTATTTGGTTGGATGGTTCTGCTGATTTTTTAAACAGACAAAATGGTAGTGATTTTGCTAACCGAAAAGAAGTTACTTTGTCATTCTGGGTACAAAGAAATAAATTTGCTAGTCAGCAAGCAATCTTTGCGGGTTTAGAAGGTGGCACAGGTTTTATTATACAATTTAGGTCTGATGATACATTTCAATTATACTTAAATGGCACAGCTAACCTTGCTACAGATACTGTTTATAGAGACGTTGGCTGGTATCATATATTAGTGAGCATTGATACGTCACAAGCTGTGTCATCTGATAGATCAAAAGTTTTTATAAATGGCGTGCAGCTTTCATCTTTCACACATGAATCTTACCCTGTGCAAGATTCTAATATATTCGGTATTTCTGGTCAGATGACATCATCAGAAAATATGAGAATTGGAAACTATAATAACGGTTCTTCTAATTTTTATTTTCACAAAGGTTATGTTACTCAAGCCTGTATGATTGAAAGTAAGTCTATACAACAAGGTGACTTTGCTGTTAGTAATTTTTTAGATACGTTTACATTTGACACTAACGGCTCACAATTTATCCCAAAAAAAGATAGTGACATTGCCGCACTGGCATCTGCTGCTGGCGGTAATAGTTTTTGTTTAGACTTCGCAGATAGCTCTGATCTCGGAAATGACATCAGCACCAATAATAATGATTTCACTCCTACAAGCATGGCTAGTGCTAATCAGTCAAATCATTCGCCCAGCTTAGTTTATCCAACGATGAATCCTCTGAATGATGTCTCCACTGTGGTTTTAAGTGAAGGCAACACAAGAGTTAACGCACAATCAAGCGCATCAATTCGATCAACCGCGTTCGCTGCGGCGGGTAAACGCTACGCAGAATTGACAGTCACTGCGGTTGGGAACAGCTATTTAGGCGTTGCAGTCAATGGCACCAATCCAACAAGTTTCGCAGCCACCGGAGCCGTTGCGTGCCAGCAAGGCGGCGATATCTATGTAAGTTCAAGCAGTCCATCCGGAAATAAATGCCCTGCATACACCACTGGTGATGTTTTAGGTATATTAATTGATGTTGACGCCGATAAGTTTTGGGTTTCGAAAAATGGCACGTTTCATTCGATGGACCGCAACCCAACGATCACCTTAACAGCTTCACAGGTGCTAGCTGGTACAGGAGGCTTTGATCTTACTGCACTTGGCTCCGGTGGATCATACGCGATTCATGTGGGTAATTCCGATGGCACGGCGGCAAATGTTTTGGTGAATTTTGGGCAGTATACATTCAGTCATACTCCACCAACTGGATACTTAAATTGGGCATCAAACAATTTTGACACACTCACATTTAGCAATCCCGCAACCGGCAGTTTCACCGGAAACGCAAGTACGGACGGCTCTTTTGTGTTTCTTGGGTTTCAACCGTCGCCTAGCGATGCGCTGACGATTAATTCAAACAGCGTCACCTATGGCACAGATGTCGACCTGTGCAACAACGGTTTTAAGGTACGAAGCAGTTCGTCGAATTTTAATTCGACAGGAACAAATACCTATTCTCTTGTCACAACAAATGCTCTGCAAATTAACGGCGAATTACCGCCGTCATACGGCATAACTAACTAGGATTTAAATTATGATTGTACTAGAAAATGACGGCAACGTCCTCTTTCAAGGTAGTTGGTCGCGTCGACTGCAAGAAATGACCGGGTTGCTTGGAAACGCACAACCGCCGCTGCCGCACCCGACATCCGCTGGCACGCTACGCGCTGTTGAGATCGTCAAGCCGTCTTTGCAACCTTATCAACGCGACGGCGGTGAAAGCGGAGAGCTTGCCGGTGATGTCTGGAAAATTACCGTAACAGCGAAAGACCTGTCGCTTGATCAAGCCAAGGCGCAAGCGCTGTCGGAGGTTGCAGCGGCACGTTACGCGGTCGAAACCGGCGGCGTGATTGTCAGCAGTAAGTTCTATAGCACGGAGCGCGACAGTCAGGCGGCGATTACGCGCGCGAGTGGCACGGTCAGTTGGAAATGTAATGCGACTGTGACACGTAATATTGATGACGTTGACACGGTTTGCATATCGGCACCAGAGTTTGCCAGTAGCGACATGGATGCCGTAAAGACCGCAGTCGCCTCGCACGTTGCCGCTGCATACGCGAGAGAGGCTGCGCTTATGACGGCGATCAACGCCGCCGACAGCGTTGCGGCGCTACGTGCAATCGACCTGACGGCAGGCTGGGCTTCGGTGCCGCCGCCTGATCCTGGCGAGTGATGAAGCTTTTAAAAATAGCCGCTTTCGCCGCGGCTTTTTTTATGCTCGCGGCTTGCCAATCGGCAACAATACAGCAGCAGCCGGTCAAGGTTGCCGCCCCGCCTTTTCCGCCACCTCAAGCAATGCGAAAAATGCAATATCCCTGCTGGCGCGGCGTCGGGTTAATTGATGCCTTACTTGAAGACGGTATGGAACCAACAGCGCGAGGCGTCCTGCTGCATCGCATCGACCCCAACACACCGCTTATCGAATTTTGGGAGAACGATGACAAGTTTGCGATTGTCGCCGTCTATCCGCAGCACGGCGTCGTTTGCGCGGTGCTGGTTGGAGACGCGCTCGATGGAACTTGACGCCCGCCTGATTATTACAATCGGCGGAATGCTGGCGAGCGTCGTTACCTCTTTTATCGTCGTTCGCCAAAAAGTCGCCGAGTTAGAAGCCGATGTGAAGGAGACGTTGGCGAAGCTATCAAAACTTGATCGCCGTCTCGACCGTAACGATACCCAGACAGATTTAGTCGCACAGCGATTGAAGGTAATTGCTGATATGAATTCGCCGTCAGAGCGAGACAAATTGAGCCGCGCATTCGAGCGCGTAGAAGTCCAGGTTCCGTTATTAGACAAGCGAATTTCGAGATTAGAACACATGCACAACGGCAAACACCCGGTCGTTCCAAATGATTGAACGTCTCCGAAAAGACCTACGCCTTGATGAAGGCGAACGGCGTGAAATTTATCTTGATCACCTCGGCCTTCCAACAGCAGGCATCGGTCATCTGATTTTGGAAAGCGACCCGGAGCATGGGCAGCCCGTCGGCACTAAAGTCAGTCAAGAGCGCGTCGATCAATGGTTCGCGGTTGATTTGAACAACTGCCTGCAAGATTGCCAGAATATTTTCATTAACTGGGAAGAGTTGCCCGACGAGGCGCAATGCATCTTGGCGAACATGTGCTTCAATCTCGGTGCCACTCGGCTGCGAAAATTTAAAAGAATGATTGACGCGATCCACCGCGAGGATTTTGCAGCAGCAGCCGCAGAGATGCTAGACAGCCGATGGGCTGACCAAGTCCCTAACCGCGCGCAGCGCCTCATCAGGCGGATGCGGCAACTTGACGATGAACGTTGACACTGGGAGAGCGGGTGACTTCATCGCCGCGGCGGCGCTGTCGCGGATGGGTGTTCAAAATGTAATTAGCCAGCAAACAGGTTTCGACCTTGTTGCGTTTGTTCCACAGCCAATTCGTATCGAAGTTAAAACGGCGTCAAAGCCTGCCGTGGGCTACAAGGCAAAATACAGCTTCATCACGTCGCGCGGCACCACCAAAAAAATCCGTCTTTCGTCAGAGGTTGCCGATGTTGTCTGTCTTGTAGCCTTGCGTGAGCGCTGCGCTCTGTTTCGACTTATAGAAGATATCACCGGCAGCAATACGCGCGTTCATATCAAAGAATTTACGCCGCGCAACGAGACGGCAACTTGGCTTGAGGTCTTGGAGAAACTGAAATGATGCCATTAGTAAGCGCCATCTTGCCGATTGTCGGCAACGTGATGGACCGCATTTTACCGGAAGACAAAAACAAAAGAATGGAAGTTGAGCGCGAATTAAACATGGCGCTCATGCAAAATTCTGCGGCTATCGAACAAGCTGCCGCGAGCGTTATTAAAGCCGAAGCAGAGTCAGAGCATAAAATTACGGCGACTTGGCGACCCATACTCATGCTAACCATCACAGCTATAGTTGGGTGGAACTACCTAGCCGCCCCGTTAGTTGAATTGTGCGTCAATTTATTTGCTGGAGATGCAATCCCGCTATCAATCCCTCTGCCGGAAGAGTTGTGGAATCTTCTGATGATTGGCGTTGGAGGTTATGTTGTGGGTCGTAGCGGTGAAAAGATTGCAAGGAACATGAAGAAATGAACCAGCCCCAACGCTGGCGCGGTTCGCCGTCCTCACCTTTGGGCGCTGTAATATTCGTCGGGATGCTGCTGGCACTACTGCTGACCACGAGCGGCTGCGTCCACATTGCGGCTCTTGGCGCGATGACGAACGCGGTCCAGATGCATCAAATAAATAAGATCGAAAAAAGACTGACCGCTATCGAGGTTGATAGCGGTCAATTAAATCGCGCAGTTCGGCGCTAAACTTTTCGGCGGCTTTTGCATCGTCAAAGCAAAATGAAAATTTGCCGCCCGCGTCGTTCTCAATCAAAACGTCGCTATATTCGTCAGTTTTTTCTTCACGCATTTTCATACGTTATTGTTCGAAAAAACCGACGATAAATACCAGGTCTTTGGGCGACCCATCATGGGTCGCGCCGCGACCCACAGCAGGTTGTGCGGCGACCTACTCCAGCATCTCTTCAATGTCGCCGTGATAAATTTGTTCGGCCAGTGTTCTTCTCGACTTGCCCAATCGATTTTGTCTTTCAAGTTCGGCAACAACGCCCGCATTCTCGCGCAAATTCTTGAACATAATGACGAATTCACAAAACTCTATAACGTCAGGATCAAGCAATTTAAAAATGCATCGATCAAACGCTTCATCAATGCATAGCTGGCTCGCGCGATAACCTTCACATGTATTTTCAAGCAACCCTAATTCTACACCAGATTTGAGCATCGCCTTTATTGCGGTTCGTTTTGCGTGCTTGGCGCAAAGCACTTCAAGTTCCGCCAGCGTTACGACCGACTGCGTTGCAAGCGTTTTCAAAATAACGCGCGTTACCTCTTGACCAACTTTTGACGACCGCCGCCAGTCTTTGATGGTCGTCCCATAGTTAGCGCCCGTAATTTTTTCACTCGGCGATTCGCTTAACCATAAGCCCATACTAGAAAACAAATAGATTGCGCGATAGCGGAGTCGCCAGATCTGAATTTGTGGGTTAACCGAAAACCGTTGCCCGACAAAATCATAGATCTCTTTCCATCGGTTTAGATAAATCCGACTATTTGCAATCCTGTCGCGAAATTTTTCCATTATCCCCTCCCAAATGCAGCGCCTAGCTTTGCCGCGATTTTTTCATCACGCTTCCGATCCTTATACCAACGCGCATATTCTTTTTTACTGAATGAAATGCTGCTGTGCCCAAGAAACTCGGTAATTGTCGCATCGTTGAACTCACTATTAAAAATTAAGACCGACGCATAGAAATGTCGAAGATCCTGCCATGTGATGCGTTCAACCTCTGCCGCTTTGCAAGCCGCACCAATGCCGTTCACGCGCCAGCCCCAACCGGCTGCCGGTTCTCCGACTTCATTCGGAAAAACGAGATTGTTGGCGCGTTGCTCAAGCGGCTGCGAAACTTTCCATTCGCGGAGCGACTGCACCAAGAAATCCATTAGCGGTATTGAGCGCTCACCGGCTTCTGTTTTTGTTTTACCGACGCCCGCGCGCGATTTAATAGCACGCCGCACATGGACAACGCCGTCGTCAAAATCGATATCGTCCCAAGTGAGTGCGCGTTGCTCGCCCTGCCGCAGCCCCGTGTATGCGGCAAACTCAATTGCCAGACGATACCTTTCTGGCGCGTGACTAATGACGAACTGCATCTCCGCTGGCGCGATCCGGCGCAGCCGCTTGCTTTCTTCAACCGTTGAAATTTTTACGCCTGACGCCGCGTTCCCGACGCACCATTTTTTACGGGCAAAATAATCAAACGCCTGTTGCACATTGACGACCAGCTTCCGCACCGTGCGATTTGTGCGGCCCGCCTTCAGCTTCGGCACAATCTCATCGATGACGAGGTCAGAGCTAATCGCGGTCGTCTTCATTTTCCCAACTTCGACGCCGTTAATCTTCACGCCGCAGAATTGCCGCGCGTGCCTTTCTTTATTTGCGCACTCGGCTTGACCTATTTCACCACTTTGCACGCGCTCGTCTTGCGTTTTCAAAAATTCGTCAAACGCCTCTCTAACCGTTGGCGCTGTCGCTGGGTCAACGTATTCCGCTCCACTCATAAGCACCCTCATACGTTCAAGTTCTTTTCTGGCAGCGCGTTCGCTGCCCTCGACGATGCGCGACTTGCGCCTACCATCAACTTGTGCGAACACCCGGTAGCGCTGGTCGCTGATTTTCTCAATTGATTTTTTTCGCATGTCATCCCTCTCTGTTCGTAACACGATGTTACTATACTAGACGCAATTGTCCAGTGACCTGACGAGGAATTACAAGATGCGCGAAAAATAAAACGCACATTAACGCACATGAGAAAGGGGAAGCCATTGACGGCTTCCCCTTCATCTCATTGATTTCATTTGAAAAACTTGGTTGCGGGGAGAGGATTTGAACCTCTGACCTTCAGGTTATGAGCCTGATCGCTCCAAATTTTTTAATACAATGAAATCAACAACTTGTAAGTCCGTCAGTTACTTATTAGCCCATCCTCTCCTTCCTTGTCCAGCTTTATCCCGCCTAGTAACGCACATCTGACGCACATTCCCTTGCTCGTCAGTGTACCAATCGGCGAACAGTGGTTTACCGCACGCAATGCAGCGATGATTAATCATACGAGTTACGGCACCACAAAAATCGCAATTGATCATTTGCGGTGCCTCGCGGGTTTCAAAAGTAAATCGTATGAGCCGGGTCCGAGACGGCGCTGCGCCATAATCATCTGCCCGTCCTTAACCGCTCGGCGAACAAAGAAAAGAGGGTTCGCGCTGTCTTGAAAGGGGCAGCACGGGTCGACATCCCAGCAGCCCGGCCTCCGCTGTCGAGCGATGACGCGGAAGTCGTCCACCCGTACTTGATGTTGACGATTTTCGTTGTCGGGCGTTTTGACAATCTGCATGTCATTCTTTCCCCCCGACTAAATTGACCTCTCCGGTCAGCGCAAGATACCCGGCACCGTCAACGTAATTGTCCCTATGCGCCGGGTTAGTTTTCGTCCTGGCGATCTTCAAAAGCGTCAGCATGTTGCCGACGTCTAAGAGGGAAATTTCTTTTCCCAGATAAGAACTCCACAGCGCTCCGATGTTTTGAAAATTTTGATCGACCGGCCCGTGCGTTTCGCTACGGTCACCAGTGATCAGCGAACCGGCTTCTTGAGTAATCGATTGGCGGATCGAGATTTCGCCGCTACCGCCGCAGTTCGGGCAATCAACTTGCCCGTCATCACTTCGCAGAAAACCGTTTCCGTTGCACATTGGGCAAATCATCCGGCTTGCTCCTTTATTGCTTTCACCAAGCCGCCCGGTATCAAGTAGCGGTTTCCGCTTCGCAGAATTTTATATCCTGACTTTTCTTCGATTGGCGCAAAGACATCGTTTTTTAAAAAACGATAAATTTGGTGCCGTTCCCTGTGACCATATCGCCCCCAAATTTCTTTAGCTGCTTCGGGTGGAGAATAAAAAATTTGGTCACTCATTTCAGACTTTTCCTTTTTCGTACTGTTTTGTTCCCTTCTGGTCTTATTTTATCCTTGTTCCGTTTGTCAACAAAAAAAGCCCCGCAGAGTGCGAGGCTGTTACTTTTTATATGTAGTCGTTTTTCAGACGGCGCGAACGCTTGCCACATAATGGACGGCGACAACGTCGACTGCGGCGATTTCAATATCGCGATCTGGGTTCAGTTCATGCAAGGTGAGCGTCTTTTCGGTGTGCCGAACGAAACGCTTCGCGATAGCCAGCAAGTCATTATTTTTCCGATACTGGACAACAACAAAATCATTTGAGCGCGGTGCGCGAAACGGGTTAACGATAAGAATTTCGCCAGCAAAGAAACGCGGCTCCATCGAATCGCCGACGACCATTAAGGCATAACAATCATCAACAGCGTCTAAATATCCTGGCTTTTCAATGTGATCTATAGGTGGCTGATCGAAATTTACGATGCCGCTACCGCCCTCTGCGCGACCAAACACGGGTATCGTCGTTCGACCAACTAGCAAACCGTCGCCGCGCTCTTCCATTCCTAAAACAGCTTCAAGCGTCACGCCGAAAAACGACGCAATCGCCCCCGCCGTCTCATGCGGCGGCTGAACCTCGCCGCGCTCCCAACGCCGCAACGTATGAGCTTCGACGCCGATGCGGCGCGCTAACTCACTCCCCGAAATACCGCGTTCTTTCCGCAGTGATCGTATGTTGTTTTTAACAGGCATACCCGCCTTGTCCTTTGTTATCCTGTATATTCCCACACTTGCCCACCAATAACCAGTAACAATATTCGGAACATTTTGTTACGATCTGAATGTCAGCATGATGCTGGCAGTTTCCTCCCTGTGCACTGGCGGGCGCTTTTTGCCCTTTCTTCAAGCGCCCGCCACTTTTTTGAGGTCGGCGTGAAGCTCCAAAAATTCCTAGACGACAGCGGAATGACCAGCGGCGAGCTTGCCCGCGAAATCGGCGTGACGCAGAAAGCCGTTTATTACTGGCTGCGCGAGGGCCGCTCCCCTCGCCCTCATAATATTCGCGCCGTCTCCAAGGCAACGAATGGTGCCGTCACCGCGACGGATTGGTTTGATGGCGAATAAAAATTACGTGCGCGGTTACCAACTAGAAGCCGAAACGGTGAAGCATTGGGAAGCGCTCGGGCTTGAGTGCAGCCGCGTCGTCGGCAGCGGAAAATTTAAAAGGTACGGCAAGCAGTATGCGGGCGATCTAATGCTCGCCGGTTTTTCCGTCGAGGCTAAACGAAAAAAGAGCGGCTTCAAATTTCTGCGAAAATCACTGGCTCAAGATGACTGCGATATGCTGGTCATCCGCGAGGACGCGCAGCCCGGTGAAAAGATAGAGCGCCTTTACGTGATGCCCGAAAAAACGGTCGAAGCAATCTTCCGGCAACTTGGGCTGATCAGATGAAACAGTCGTTTTTCGAATGGTGCGCTGAAATCGAACACCGCTTTGACCGGCTGCCGCATTGGTATCGCAACACCAGTCGCCGCATGGCCGCATATCGCGAATACGAAAAGCGTTACGACGAGGCGCATCCAAAGCGAGCAATCGAACAATCAATCGAAAAAGTAGAACTCAATGACTGCTGAACCGCTGCCCGCGTCAACAATAGAAGAGATCGCAAAGCGCTTCGGGCTGCGGCACTTCAGTCATAGCAGCCTTGACCTCGCCCGAAACGATCTCGGCCTATGGGTGCTGCGATATCTGTTTAAGGTTTACGATCCAGGCAACGCGGCGATGGAACGCGGGAAGGCCGTAGAACATGGCTGTTACATCGGACACACCGGCAGCGAGTTCGACGACCCCATCGAAGAGGCGGTGCGCGAGTTCAATAAGGCAACCGCGCTCGGGGTCGCTGGCGAAGCCCGTGACCGAGAGCGCGAGAATATTCCGTTGATGGTTCAGCAATACCTTGACCTGTTCGACGGCAACCTCCCAACGCTGGAAGGCTTCCAGCGGCGCATCGAAGTCGAGGTTCCAGGCTGCCCTATTCCAGTTATCGGCTATACGGACTTCGATTTTGAAGACGTAATTGTTGACCTTAAAACGACGACGCGGCTGCCTTCTGCCATCAGCGCAGCCCATCGTCGCCAGGGGGCGATCTACAGCCGGGCGAGCGGAAACCGTGGCGTCGACTTTATATATCTGACGCCTCGGAAGGCCGCGCGATACCAGCTTGAGAACAGCGATCAAGACTGGTTGGAGGTCTGCGAGACGGCGCATCGGGTGCTGCGGTTTCTGGACAAGTTCGAGACGCGCGAAGAAGTCGCGTCGGTCGTCATTCCAAATTTTGACACGTTCTATTGGTCGTCGGCATCAACGCGCGAAAAGGCGCGGGAGGTGTTCGGTTACTAAGCGCCCACCGGCACCGCGCTTAATAAAATGTGCCTTATCAAACGGAAAAGGAAAAAGTAAATGCCATTAAATCTCAGCAACCCATCCGACGGCAGTGGCGGAAAGTTTTTGGATAAACTTCGGTTCAACGCACAAGGCGGCGTTTTCTACACTGGCAATAAAGACAACGAAAAGAGATTTTCATCGGGCTTCACGGCTGTGTTCGACATGGCCGGTATGGAGACAGGATGGTCCAGATACAACGGCATGTATAAAGAGTTTGTCGCTGATCCAGATGTCGAGAACAAAAGCGCCAAACCGGAAATTACAGACGGCAACACCGACAACAAATGGAAGCGCGGTTTCCGGGTTGCGGTCTTCAGCGGCGAGGCGTTCGGCGGCACAGTAGAGTTTCTCCATGACGCAATAACCGTTTGCCAAGAATTCAGCGCACTTTATGACGAGTATGAAAAAGGCAGCAAAGACGGGATGCTGCCGGTCGTTGAAGTCCAGGGTGATCCGAAAAAAGCTGGCGAATACTACGCACCGGTCTGGAGCATCAAAAAATTTGTGAAGCGACCGGACGCAATGCAGCCACTGCCTCAAGAGGACAGCAAGCCAGCAGCGCCTGCGGTTGGCGAAGATGTTCCAACCGACGATGAATTTTAAGTAACCGTAGGGCGGGTTTTCACGCGCCGCCCAACCTGCGGGTGGGGGGAGGAGACGGCCATCTCCTTCCCCCCGTCGCCCGCACTAACAACGTTCTACCACTGTGAGGCGCGAGCGATGAGCGAGCATAAAGACAGTAACGAGCCGCTGCACATAATAAGTCTAGGTGCCGGTGTTCAATCTTCAGTCATGGCTTTGATGGCAGCGCGAGGCGAGTTAGAGCCGATGCCGGCGGCAGCCGTGTTTGCAGACACCCAGTGGGAGCCAAAAGGCGTTTATGGGCATCTTGATTGGTTAGAGCAACAAGTGCCGTTCCCAACTTTTCGCGTCACGCAAGGCAATCTTCGCGCCGATGCGTTATCCGATGAACGATCAGCATCGATGCCGTTTCATATCTTAAACCCTGACGGCACGAAGGGCTTCGCGCGCAGGCAATGCACATCAGAATATAAGCTGCGGCCTTTGCGCAAGAAAATGCGCCAATTGGCGGGATTAGCGAAGGGTCAGCGGAGCAGAGGCATCGCGGTCATTTCGTGGATCGGCATCTCGACCGACGAGGCGATTCGCATGAAGCCATCTTTTGATAAATGGTGCGAAAATCGTTGGCCGTTGATTGAGCAAAGAATGTCACGCGGAGACTGTATGGCTTGGTTTGCTCGAAATTATCCCGGACGAACTTTGGCAAAGTCGTCCTGCATTGGTTGCCCGTATCATTCCAATGAGCATTGGCGAGCCTTAAGGCAAACAGACGAATGGCATGACGCTGTTGAGTTCGACCGGCTTTGCAGAACGAACGAGCGGATGCGTGGTCAATTATTTCTCCACAGTTCGCTGGTGCCGTTAGATCAAGCGGACCTTGAGCATGAGGGTCAAGGCGACCTTTTTGGTGAAGATTGCGAGGGTCTTTGTGGTGTTTAAACGCAAGAAATGGACCGCCGCAACGCTCAACGAAATGCTGCAAAGATACCGCGACGGCGTCAGTGTCGCTGACCTAGCAAAAACTTATAACGTGACGTCCAGCGCGATCAGGCAGCAGGCGAGCAAGTATGGCGTAACCAGAACAGCCGAATATTTGTCAAACGTCAGGCGGGAAGCCAGCGGGTTGCCGGGGGTGGGCGATGGATGAACTCATTTACAATATCCCCGCTATCGAAACGAAGTATCGCGGCATGATTTTCCGGTCCCGCCTCGAAGCGCGCTGGGCTGCGTTTTTCGACCGGGCAGGATGGCACTGGGAATATGAGCCGTTTGACTTGCATGGCTGGGTTCCGGATTTCGCGATACGTGCCCCTTCGGGCCTAGGCCGCAAGCCGGTCTTGGTCGAGGTTAAGCCAATTCTCGAAATGCATGGGCCGACCATCAAGCGCATCGAGCGCGCAATAAGCGCCTCGGGCCTTGATTATGAGGCGTTGCTGTTGGGCAGCGGTATCGTCACCGATAATTTACAGAAATATGCGTATCTCGGTTGGCTTGGCGAACATAACCTAGATTTTAACGGTGAGATGGTTGGGGTGCTAAATTTCGCGCCCGCGTTGCTGGTAAATCACAGCCAGCTATCGAGCCGTGAAAAAAACGCAAAGCGTTGCGGATCTATGGATCTCGACTTTTACCATACGGAAGGGTCTTGGTGTTGCCGAATGTCAGGATACTACGACGGCAACGCCGTAGAGTCGTACCTTTTGCCCTACGACCATGCCCTCGAAGAGTGGAGCCGCGCCCACGCCGCAACGAAGTATCGACATAGCGTGAGAGCTTTAAAATGAGCGCCCGCTACGCCCAATATGGCCCCGCCCTCGTCGAAGCCGGGTATGATATTACGCCGGTAAAAGGCAAAGCGGCATATCTACCAGGCTGGTCAGACAGACCAGCGGAAGCGTTGGACTACAAAGCGCACGCAGATGCCAGCATCGGCGTTCTAACGGGTGGCGCGCATAACCTTGTCGCCGTCGATATTGATGTCCTAGATCCGTTCACCGAAGGACAGATTGAGACGCTGATTAGTGACGAATTGGGCGAAGCACCGCGTCGGGTTGGTAATGCGCCTAAATCGTTATTTCTGTTCCGCTGTACGCAGCCGTTCTTAAAAACGAAGACCGGCGTCTACGACATTGACGGCGATGATAGTGCGGTTGAAATTTTGGGCGAAGGGCAGCAGTTCGTCGCCAGCGGCATTCACCCAGACACGCACCAACTTTACCGCTGGCCTGACGACCGTCTTATCGATCTGACGCCGGGCGACCTCACAGAAGTCACGCCGGAACAGTTGAACACCTTCCTCGATGGGTGCCGCAATATTCTAGGGCGGGTCGGGACGCTGAAGGGACGCGTTAGCGAACGCAAGCCAGCGGTCAATGGTACGTCGCTGATGCTGAAAGAATTGGATGGCGAGATGCGCGAGATCGACGCCGCCCTCGCCTTTCTTCCTAACAATGATGAACACTATGACGACTGGGTTGCCACGTTGCACGCAATTAAAGGTGCGCTGGGTGACGGTGGCAGAGATCTGGCGCATCGATGGTCGAAGCGGTCAGAAAAGTATGACGAGGCAGAGACCGACCGGGCTTGGGACAGCATCAAAGATGTGCGGCATATCGGGGCCGGGTCTATTTATCATTGGGCCGCGCAGTATGGGTTTAGTCTTCGCGACATCAGGGACGAGGCGAAGGAAGAAGTAAAAGCCGAAGCAGCGCAGGAAGCCGTGAAAGGCCGCATCTTGTCGCTGGGGCAGCTTGCATCCCTGCCGCCACCATCGCCGCTGGTCGATGGGCTTATCTTTAAAAATACACTGGTCAATGTCTTCGGCCCGCCCGCCAGCTTCAAATCATTCCTGGCGCTGGATATCGGCCTTTCCGTTGCTCACGGCGGATCGTGGCACGGCAGAGAAGTCCACAGCGGACCCGTTCTATACATCGCAGGCGAAGGTGCCGCTGGGATCAGAAAGCGGGCGTCGGCGTGGATGATGAACCAGGGCGTCAGTGACAATGGCGAGCCATTTTTCGTCCTGCCGCAAGCCGTGAACATAAGAGACGAAGCAGAAGTCGATGCGCTTATCGCCGAAGCCGGTGAGACGATGCCGCAGCCGCCCGCGTTGGTCATCATAGACACGCTGGCACGATCCTTCGGCGGCGGTGATGAAAATAGTAACGTCGATATGGGTGAGTTCATTATGCATTGCGACCGCATCAAAAAGGCGTTCGACGGTGCAACCGTGATGATTGTGCATCACAGCGGCAAAGACACAACGCGCGGAGCGCGGGGGCATTCCAGCCTCTACGGTGCCGTTGATACCGAGTTGGAACTGAAGCGCAGCCAGGGCAGCGACAGCGTCACGATTAGAAACAGCAAGCAGAAGGATGCCGAAGAGACGGACGGCATCCGAATGACGGCGCGGGTTGTCACGTTGCCGCCGGGAGATGGCCTGTGGTTGGAAGAAGAAACCAGTATCGTTTTGGACTATGACGCGGCACCGGAACCCGTTGACCGGGAGCGGAAGCTGGGCGGCAACCAGCGCGCCATCATGCAGCAGATCGAAAGAGCCATCGAACAAATGGGCGAAATGAAGCATGTCGATGGCAGTGAGCGAATGGTTATTTCGGCGGAAACGGCCCGCACTTTTGCCTACATGGTGATCGAAAAAACGGCGGGCAAAGACCGACGATCCGAGACGTTTAATCGGGCCATTACGACGCTGCGCGATAGAGGGATGATCGGCTTTTACAATCAATTTTATTGGGTAAATCGGTGATGAAATACTCGTTTTTGGAACCCCGCAAAACCCCACAAAACCCCATAATGTGGGGTAGCGCCAAAATGCGGGATTTTACCCCACAAAACCCCACAAAACCCTCTAAGGGTTTGTGGGGTGGGGTAACCGCATGGATTTTGACATGAGGAAGGGGAGACGGCGTCCTGATAAAATCACTGCGCCGGAAACATACTGCGACCCGATCTCCGACGCGATCTTTCACGCGGTTCAGACGCTGGATCATGTCGTCGTGCAGATGGATGAAAAGTGGGGCGTCGATAGATTGCCCGCGCTAGTGTCTACGGAGACGGCTGCGAAGTTCGGGTCCGCACGGGCGAAGCTCGATGCAGCGCTCGAACGCAACGATGATGCCGACGTAGTGCGGCGGTGTTCGGTGCTGGCGAGAGGGTATGCCGCGATGGACGCTGAAGCGGAACGACTGGGACGCGAAACGATGAAGCCGCAGGCTTGGGTGTGGCGCGATGAAAACGGCCACGCACATGCTTTTGTTCGCGGCAGCGCCGAAGCGATTGCGTATGGCAAAGAGCATCCAGGCGTTGCGGTTTACACGATGGCGGAAATTTCTCGGCTTGCGAGATTTGTGAAAGAGGAAAGCGGCAAGCTAGCTGACAAAGTCAAAACGACATTCCCCGGCGCGGAAGTTGTCGACATCCGAGACAAAGAGGTGCCGAATGACGAATTACCATTCTGAACTTCCGACGACCGAAGCCATGCATGAGATGGCTTTGGAAGCCGCGCGAACGATCATGCGACTGCCCAGCGCCAAGGTGCAAGGCTACGGCAGCGGGTGGCCGGATTGGTTAAGGGACGCGGATCTGGCCTACGGCTACAATCAGGAGCGCGCGCGACTTGGACCGCCGAGCGGTCGCGAGATTGACCGGCTAGACCGCTTCATTGATCTAATCTGGTCGCTCGAAGATCCGGAAGACTCAAAAATTGTAATGACGGTCGCGTTTAGCGCTCAGAAAAACGGATGGCCTCGCACGAGGGGGCCACAGTGGTCGAAAGTTGCCAGGAATGTGTTCGGCGTTCACGTCGATACGCTCAAAACGCGCTACGGAGCGGCTCTGGAGCGCTTCAGAGTGGCCGCCGGTAGGGTACCCGCCGAATAAAATTGTTACCTATTCTGCGGGCTTTAAAACAAGATATAGGGGGTTCGAAACAATTGGTAACAATATGTTGTTACATCCCCAGCGCAACGGCAGCGAAAAGCATGACGGCGAGAGCGACTGCGAATAGCAAAGCTTCTCCGATTGTGGTGAAAATTCTCGTCATAATTTATATATTGCTTCAAATTTGTTGAGGTAAGCGTTAAGCGCAGCCGTGCCCCTTATAACGCTTTGATAAGCGTCACCCGTTAAGCCAGATTTGCATTCATAAAAATTCTGCCCTTTGAACTCTTGGTAAAAAGCGACGCACCTTCCGTTATCATCGTAGGTCTCAGTGACTAGATATTCTTTCACGTTTCCATCTCCTCTGTTGATGTCATGGCGGCCAGCCGCCGTAGCGGCTGACCGTCTCCACTATTAGGCGACGTCTGGCGACCATTGGATGATCCAACGGCTGCCACGTTTAATGACGCGGTGTTGGCTCCATTCCGCCTCTGGAATAATGCCTTGTAATGTAGCGACGGCTTGGCGCTTGGTTGCCTTTGGCGGCGCGGCGTCTACCCATCGAACTCTAACGCTGTCTTGATTTTTCATGTTTTCATCTCCTCTGTTGACGTCATTATAGTAACATACTGTTACGTTATATCAAACAAAAAAGTGGCCTGACGTGCAAAATAATTACTTTTTCTTGCGAACCGTCTCAAAACCGGGTAAGGCAAGGAAAACTTGGAACAACTCACGGCGGCGGAGAGGCCGCTTTTTTTATGCCGGAAGCGAAGACGCCTAAGCTAACTATCAAACAGGAACGGTTTGCGCGTAAATATGTAGCACTCGGAAATGCCAGCGAAGCGTATCGGCTTGTTTACAATGCCGAAAATATGAAAGACGCAACGGTTTGGCGAAAAGCGAAAGAGTTACTCGATAACGGCAAGGTCGCGGCAATGATAGATAAGATCAAATCGGAGCAAAGCGACTTCCAAGCAATCACTTTTGAGGAAATCGGCGGCTATCTGCGGCGCGCGGTGGAAGGCGCGGCAGCGGCTGGACAGCACGGCGCAGCCTCGCAGGCGGCGGTTGCGCTAGGCAAGCTGGCCGGATTATATGTGGAAAAACAAAAACTTAGCGTCGACGACACCCGCGAACACCTCGACGCTGTCCGCGATCTGGCTGAGGTCGAGGAAGAGGACGGCATCGAGCCGCCTAAAGTTGTCAATTTGCGCTGATCTACCCAGCAAAACGCACATTTTATGTACCTTTTTGCTGTAACCCATTGATATCTCAAGCCTTTGGTCAGGCTCCTAGCCTGATCGGCGACGATCCGCAGCAGAATCAAGCCGAGACCCCCCCGTCTCGCGATGGTCGGGGGCGGTTGTAGTTGTGATACCCCCCCCTACCCTATGGGGAACAAATATGGACAATGTCGGAAAAAAATAAAAATTCTGCATGGGCCGCTTTTATCAAGCGATATAGAAACGACCCAGCGGGCTTCTGTAAGCACGTAGTCGGCATGGACCCGCTGCCCTGGCAGCGTGAAGTGATGCAAGCCGTAGCCAACGGCGAACGCCGCATCAGCGTCCGAAGCGGCCACGGCGTCGGAAAGTCAAGCTGCGCCGCCGTGCTTCTGCTCCATTATTTAACAACTCGATATCCATGTAAGATCGTCGTCACCGCGCCAACCAGCGCCCAACTCTACGACGCCCTATTCGCCGAAGTTAAGCGCCGCCTCAAAGACCTGCCCCCAGCGGTCAGCAAGTTATTCGAGGCGACCAGCGACCGGATCGTCCTCAAAAGCAGTCCCAGCGAGGCATTTTGCAGCGCCAGGACCAGCAGCAAGGAACGCCCCGAAGCATTGGCGGGCGTCCATAGCGAGAACGTCTTGTTAATTGTAGACGAAGCGAGCGGCGTCCCAGAATCGGTCTTCGAGAGTGCGGCAGGGAGCATGTCCGGACACAATGCTGTCACTTTGCTACTGGGCA
>FUFK010037795.1_pt1 | contig 44100 bp, 40 predicted proteins | sample 1021851 | NCBI WGS metagenome assembly FUFK01 (sample SAMEA51879418, study PRJEB19060) | metagenome
GCAACGACAGGTTTAGAATGATCTCCCCATTTTAGTGATTGCCATGCTTCCACACTAGATTCAAACGCCAGATAATTATTCTCGATAAAAGAACAAGTGAATAATATATTTTGAATTTTCTCCATTCTTACCTCCTGCATGAGAATGCTTTTCTGACTTTTTCTTGAAACTGCCTGTAAGTAATCCCTTCTTCGTAATACAAACGGTTACCACCAACGTGGATTTCGTTGGGCGATGTATTGGGAGCATCAGCATCACCCATTGTTGATACATTTACAGGTGTTCTATCAACAGTCTTGTTATTGAGTTTGTTTTTGGTTTTTTTCTTTTTCATTTTTTCGTAATTATCTAAAAATACGTTTTTGTAGGTAATTCCTTCTTTCGCTTTGGAATCTGCATAGAGAAAGGCAAACCATTTATCAGCAAATGCTTTGTCATGTATTTTGCCTGTCGGTTTTTGGAAGTATTTGCTCATAAAACCTTCCTTCCTTTCTTTTTCATCAGTTCATAAGTATCAGAGATGAACTTCTCTAAGATCTCACTCTCTTTCATGGGAAAATGTTTCCTCGCTATCGCTCTCAGTTGATCTCTTGATGCAGTAGAGATATAAACCTGTGATGTTGCCATATCAAACTCCTACTAAGTTTTTGTATATTCTTTCGTTTTGAAATCGTAGTTTGCATTCTTCCTCTCTAACCAGATCTTTTTGTCGGTTGAAGTGCCTCAGTTGTTCAGCAATAACAGAATGAGCAATTCCAATACGCCTTTCTTCTTTACTATCCGCAGTTGAGAGTTGTAACTCATTCAAAAATGCGGACATATTCCTTAGATCGGAAATTATCCGAGATAAATAATCACATGAATTGTTTGATTTTTGCATTTGCCTGCCCTATCTAACTAATTGTTTAGGTAGGGTATTTCATTGTTCGTTCCTCAAACAAATACCCTAAAGTGTACTGTTACCAATACTTTTGCCCATTTCATATATCTTTGGAACTGATATATTTAGCACACTTATTCCCCACTAAATTTTGAAAATATAAGAAATTTTCTAGGCAATGCAAACTGAGACAACATTTTTTAGATACTTTTATTTTTTTGCGTTTTTATTGAATCAAATAGTTTTGAATAAGATCAAATATCTTCTGCTCCTATAAACATCCATTCAGGAATATCTTGAGGATGATAATATTTCCATTCACATTTTGTACATGCCCAACGACTTCTTACTGGTTCCATACAACATCCCATAATTGCCCATTCTTCAGACTCAAATGCTTCTTTAGTTGGATGTCCCCACAAACATTTTTTTACAGTTTTTTTAGCACCACATCTTTTACAATTTTGAACTTTATGCCAAAGATATTCACCATCTTCTAATAGAGGTAAATTTTCCATAAACTTACCCCGAAAGTACCAAGTATCGTCAATTTTAGGTGGGGTATTTTTCTCCATAATCATTCGTCAGAATCATATCCAGTAATTTGCTCATATCGAATAAGAACTTCTGCCCAAGTTTTGCATTGACCTGCAGCAAAAAGAACCTCATCCCACATTTCTACTGAGAGAGGATTTTTATTTAGTAGTCTTGCCATTTTTCTTGAAGCATCAGGTCCATTTAGTTCATTCATAAGAAATCACCCTCAACTTCAAAAGGTATATACATCTCAGGATTCTTTATCCCATGTTTCTCTGCAGTTTCAAGCATGACTTTATGATCACGCACTAATGATTCATATGCTTCCTTTTCTTCCTTTGTAGCATCATTGGGTAATTTTTCACCTGTTGTTGCAAGTGCTAATAATTGCTGCCATTTCTTATTACTTATCATTAGATTTACTCTTTACTCAATTAGAAAAATAACAAATCTCATGTCACAAAGTCAGCATTGAATCAAACAAAATAAAAACTAGGTATAAAATAAGAGCAATTATTTTTCATTGATCATTCCTAAAAAGAAAAAAGATACTCCAAAAGATTTCAAAGCAGTCCTCTGGGCAAGTGCTGATAAGTTACGTGCTCAAATGGATGCTGCTGAATATAAGCATCTAGTCTTAGGGATGATATTTCTCAAATATATTTCAAAATTTTTTTCGGATATGAAAAAACTTGTATACCTTTTTTTGATACTATGTGTGTTGACCTCTGGTACTTCATACTCAAAGGGTCGTTCTCCTTGGAATATCTATGAAAACTTTGAAAATGAAAAAGTAGGAAGATTAAGAACAAATAAATTTACGACGAATAGTAAAGGTAAAGGTCGAAAACCATTTGAAATTAAGGTAGATCCTGATGGTAATCAGTATCTCTCAGTAACTGTGAAAGATGGATGGAATGTGGATCGAAAGGGAAGAACAAAAGAATTCACTGAAAGAGCAGAATTTCAACCGTTTCCTAAAAAGGCATTAGGTAAAGAAATATGGATCAGTTTCAAAAAAAGACTTCCAGAGGATTTTACTCATATTGACGATAGAGTTCTATTCTTTCAGTTCAAGAATACGATGCATTATGATGGACCGAATGGTCCTTTGTTAGGATTACGTTATTATAAAAATGGAAATGAACTGAAAATAGGTGGAGATACTGGAGGAAATGACAGGAAAATGAGTCGGCAGAAAGAAGACAAGTATCGTATTGTATCAAAGTATAAGAACTATGCAGACAAATATTGGGTTCAGAAGTGGGAAAAGTTCAAAAGTCGATATAAAGACAGAGATGTTGATGGTACAGCGAGTGTCACTCCATTAGGGGAATGGAGTACATATAAGATTGGAATCTATAATACAAGAGATAACGATGGTTTTGTCAGAGTCTATAAGGATGGGGAATTGATATTTGATTATAATGGTGTCACTTATGATTGGCGTGGACAGTATTATCAAACTCATGTCAGAATCGGTCTCTATCGAGATCGAGTAAATGGAATTAAATACCCCGACCAAACGATTCACTTTGATGATTTCATTGTTGTTTCAGATGAAGAGACATTAGATAGATATATAAAATGATATTACGTTTTCTGTGAAGAGTACTGAATCTCCTTGGAATTTCTTTGAGGACTTTGAAAATGAAGAAGAAGGAGAATTGAAGAGAATACTGTTGGAGAAAGGTTCTGATGAAATGTTGTATATAGATGAACAGACAAAGAAGTTTAGAAAGAGATATATCAATAACAATTTGACAATCAATGATAAGGGAGTAGGTTCAGAACCATTCCGAATTAAGAAAGATCCTGATGGTAATCAGTATCTGGAAATTAAATTGAAACATGGATGGAATTGGGATCCAGAGCAACCGGAAAATGGAGCGAAGGATACTGAGAGAGCACAATTACAGGCAGTGCCAAAAGATGCTCAAGAGAAGGAGATGTGGATCAGTTTCAAGATGAGACTTCCTTTAGATTTTGTGCATATCGACAAGAATAAGACAAAATATGACGAGAATGATGATAGAAATTCTGGATCTGAAAACAGTCGAGTCTCAGTCTTTGAATTTAAAAACTTATTTAAAAAAATGAAAAAGAGTCCTCTTTTAGGAATCAAGTATTATAAAAATGGAAATGAACTGAAAATAGGTGGAGATACTGGAGGAATCGCATATGAACCTCAGAATAAGAAGGAAAGAGTCTTACATCACATCGCAGCAAAGTATGAAAAGATAGGAGAAAATTGGATTGCTAAGTGGGAAGAGAATCGAAGATTTGGTAGAAACGGACTCAAGGAGATGAGAAAGATCACAACACCCGAACCAGTGAGTGTGACTCCATTAGGGGAATGGAGTACATATAAGATTGGAATCTATAATACAAGAAGTCAGAAAGGTTTTGTAAAGTTATGGAAAGATAATCAATTGATGTTTAATTACCATGGAATCACCTTTGATTGGGAAGGAACCTATATGGGAACTTATATCCGAATCGGCATCTATCGAGATTCAGGAAGTAATGCAGGAACTGAATTTCACGATCAAACGATTGACTTTGATGATTTTATTGTTGTTTCAGATGAAAAGACTTTAGATCAGATACTCAGTAAGTAATCTGCGATCATTTGATGTGCCTCTTCAAGTGGGTGCTGTCTCGCTCCCAGTAAATGCTGACTTTTATCCCAATCTCCGATGATATCGTCATATAACCATATGATTCTCTTTTCACAAAATTCTTTCCAAAGACTACTTGAATGAAAGTGTCGTTTATCTGGTCGATTTTCTCTGCAGCAATCAAGACCTAAGAATACCAACTCAGTATCATTTACGGCACTCTCAATGATAAATTTATTCTTATACATGTTCTCAATACCATGTTTGATATTGTAAAATTTCATATAATGTCCGGAGAGTATTTCTCTTTTATCGGGAATCCACTCTCTCATCTGCATCGCATTCGCTGACCTGCGATTGGGCAATCTCATTGGACCATTTCTGGGAGTATATAATTCCGTTCGGACCACTGCTGTCAGTTGAACATATACTCTGTCATATTTCTTATTTCGAGTCTCATCAACAGTTCTTCGAGCGATCCAATCATTACTCGTACCACACTCAGCAACGTTATGTTCATTGACTCCCAAAGCATCACAGAGTAACTTACTATAACGAGAATTCAAGGGATCCTTGAGCTCATCACCCCATGTATTACTACATCCTACAAATAAAAAATCCATTAAAAAGACGCCTCTTCAAGACAGACCTCATCGGTACATACAGTGTAAGTCAGTTCTTCTTTCCAGTATGAAGTATAAAGTTTATTCCAGATCAGAGTAAACTCTTCAAGTGTCAGATTTTTGAAGAGAACTTTTTCTTGAAAGTATATGTGATAAGTCATTGTTTCAGTTTCTTTCTCTCTTTTCTTTTATCTATAAAGAGTGATTCATCTCTTGGTCTGAGATGCTCAATTCCCCACCACCTTGATGAAATCACTTTCTTAAATCTGACGCCGATCTCTCGTGCCATCTGAACACAAGTGTCGATATCATTCTCATTATAATTGAATGGAATATACTGCCAAGTCACTCTATGACCCATTGCAGCACATGTCTTCATGATTTCATATAATTTCTCACCATCTTGATTGACTCGATATTTGTGACTATCTTGAGGTAAACCATCAATACCAAAAAACCACTTAATGTTTGGATATCCCTGAGTCAATTGAAACGCTTGAGTATACCATTCATGAGATCGGTAACTTGCTGCAGTATGTATGTTCAAACTTACATTTTTTTTCATGGCAATTTCCAGAAGACCATGAAAGTCATGATGAAGTGTTGGATCTGAAATTTGACCACACATTAAAATTCGATCAAAATAATCTGTGATCATCTCCCATGTCTCAAGACTGATCTCCTGTCCGGGAAGTTCTTTACCATCCCATTCCGTTTGTCTGGCACATGCCGGACATTGATTCGTACACTTATTCGTGACATCAATACTAATTTCTTTGATGGGATGAGACATCATTTTCTTTTCTCTCTCTCCTCTCCATCTGGAGTTGTGTAAGTTACAATCTTTCCTGTGACGCCAGAACAAAACTTATGACAGAGCGATGGTGCCTCTTCTGGTCTGTTGATCAAGGTATCGTAAAAGTCTTGCCACTCTTTTGAGTGAATAATTGATTCAACTGAATTCACGTTTGTGATCTTCAAATGCTCTTGCATCAAATTTTCAAACTCTTGATGATATCTTGGTTTATCACACCAACAACATGGTAATATATAACCTCCTTTGATATTACTAAATCCATAACATTGACTTCCATTCAGACATTTTGGTTTGATCATTTCTCATCCTCATCATAGACAAATGGATCCTGCTGACGGAGTTTCCAAAGTCTATATTCGGTTTTTATCCAACGAATCAATCTTCTCATGAGTCTTGCCACTCCTCTATCATATCGATCAAATATTTAGCGATTCTTTGGTGACCTTTTGCTGATGGGTGACCATTGGGAGCATAACGATCTGAGTGTTTAGAATGACTTTCAAGAATACTGCGATTCCACATCAAATTAAGAGTCTCTTGTTGAGCACATAATGTCTTCCAATTACAATCTTGTTTCTCATAGTGACGATGAGACTTCATGTCAACAAAAATATAAGGTATCTTTCTGAACTTAAAAAAAGTTTCTAAGATATATTGATTCTTCCATCGGTTTTGAATACCCATCAAATCACTGTATATGGATTTGTAATAATCTCGACTTGCTCGATATTCCTCTGGATAATCTGAAAAGTTTTTGGTTTTTTGAATACATATCCGCCTCTCTCTATCATTAGGATCATACCATATCCATCTTGATGGTTCTGTAAATTGTATGATTGCAAGATCAGCATTGTGATCAGAAAACCAACTAATTGTCTTTTCTACGATCCAATCATTTGAAACTCCTGCTTCTGCAATGTTAACAACATCTGCATCGAGTTGATGACCTATGAGAGTGCTATATCTTTGATCTTCCTTTTCTTCAAGTTCATCACCCCATGTAATACTACAACCATTGAAGAAAATTGTCATGCAAGTCATCCAAATCCCTTCGATTTCTTCTTTTCTACTTTATCTATGACCTCCACGTATTTCAACATTGATGAATCATAGTTCCACCACATTTGTCTGACTTGTTCATAATCATCAAAAATATATTCACCAGTGGTCGTCACAACCTTGTAGTTGTGCCTGTCATAGGGTAGATCTGATGTTTGCTCGAAATAATCAGGCATTTTGTTTAGGGTAATAGACTTCTACATACGAATTGCATTTGGGACAGGACAGATTAGTTACAAAACTATACTGCTCATCATAGTCACAATCATGATCACCACCCCAAATGAGTTCAGTCTGACAGTGCCAACAGTTCAATTGCTTTCTCCACGTAAACTTTTGCTTTCATGAGGTCATCCAGTTCCGACTCTCCTGACTTGGAACCTGCACGACATACGTATTTTACCACATTTCCCTTGAAATAGTCAAGTTTTTGATCGGCGATAAAGTCCCAGACCTGTATTTGACCTTTCTGATAGTGAGGTGGGTCGGTTTTTTGAACGTAAGGGTCAGCAGAACAATCCTCAAACAGGTCAAGTGCTGTGTTACCAACACCTATATTCTCAAATTCCATTTTTTTCTTCGCAAGTTGGTAAAAATTAAGTTCTTTCATGACTATATTATACCCAAATACTGCAAAAATGCAACTATTTCAAAAAAACAGACGGTCGCTGCTGCAATAATCAAGAATTTTAGAGTTTTTATCATGTTATTGGTCAATTACGGGTTTTTCTTCCTTGAGTATTTTATACAATTTATCATTTTCAGCAGCAGAAATCGGTATAAACTCAGTATTTGAGTCAAAACCGGGATATCTTTGTGCCTGATTGATCACAATCGACCCTTCTGGTCCCGAAACTGACCGATGAAAGGTGCCACGAGGTATAAAAAGTGCTCCATGACTACGATCAAGACGAACAATATGATAAGGACACTTCCAATTGGTGTTCACTAACTCAAAAGTTCGCGTTCCTGATACAACTCTGTTGTAATCATCTTGAAATGAATGAATATAAAACTGTTTTGCACCCACACAATCGTTAGGAGGAGACACAGCAGGACCTTCATGCACTACAAGGTCAGCAGCATTTGACTCTTCAACTGAAATATCGTAGAAAATAACATCTTCCGTCTCACGAAACACGCGGTGCTTCCTAAAACTGACACTGCTCATTGAAACATTACTATAATATGTTTATTATAACACAAAAAAAGTCTTTTGCAACTAATTTTGCTCATTACCTTTATATAAACAACAGAGAATATTTTCTACAAACTTATCAGAATTTGGTTGATTACAGAAACCAAAGTTTTCGAGGTCCCATTGTTCGTTTAGCGGTTCCCATTTGAGATTATGTTTTCTTACCCATGCAAGTTTGGCATTATTTTGTTTGGTAATTTCTCTCATCATTGTAGGTTCATCTTCATAGAAGGAATAATCTGGGTAATCAATATAAAAACCACCACACTTAATCCATTGTGTATAGCATTCAAAATCGGGTCTGTATATTAACCAAATCCAATCATTAGGGTACATCTCTTTGATGGTATCAAGAATAAAGGCATATTGATGAGACCTATGAATCATCGTGCCTGCACTTGGATCTGCATAGGTAGCATCGAGTTTTGCTTCATCAAGTGTGACTGGTAGAGGGGTATTGTGTTCAAAGTATGATCCGTGATGAAAGTATTTTAGAATTTTCTTTTTTCTTGCGTCATAACGATCATATCTGGTATGAAAATTTATATCTGTTTTATTAAAGTTTGGCAGTGCCCATAGTCTTTGAGTAATGGCAGACCATCTTGATCCCGGTGATCCACTACAAAAAATACGTTTTGGCAAGTTCATACTGCTCATGATTTAGTTCTTCTATGTCAGACATCCATTGGTCTTCGAGGTATTTATGATGGATAGCGTTCGACCCTCTGAAGGGATAATAGCAATTGTGATATAGGTTGTCAATAGGATAATCAAGAAAGTCGGATAGATTTTCTTTACCTTCCCATAATCTCTCCATTGATATTTCTAAAACTGATGAAAATGCCTGAGAATAATTTGATACGATCTCCTTATGATAGGTCAAATAGTTGACATCTTCATACATTCTATGAAGACCAAAGTCTTGAGTTGGGTGATTCAGAATATGAAAGAATAATTCAATGGCAGATGAGAACTTGCGTTTCTTTTTCTGAAATTTCCGATTCACTTCACTGAACAAACGACGTACTGGGTCTCTGTTAATGATGATTACCTTTACATCAAAATATTCTTGAAGTATAGGGGCGATTGATTGCAGGAACCATAATGGTAGATTGCCATTATCTGTGGTAAAGTCACAGACACTCTGATAAGTATCTTTGATGTTATGATAATGTTCTTGGTAATACTGAATATACTTTTCAAGTGTGATTGGATCCTTTAAGTAATATTCCGAGTCTAAGTCTGTGTAAGGATTGTTGAAGTCTACAAGTGGGTGTCTCTCTCTTTTAGCACCGGATTTCTTATAAACTCCACTATCATTTGAGAGTGTGTGTTTTCTGAACCAATATTTGTAATAATACTCATACCTTTCTGTATCTTTTGTTTGTTTAAAGTAAAGTAATGGAAGAAGTTGATATTCCTTATCAAATCCACCGTGACAATATTGAGAATTTACTGCTAAAGTATAGTATAACGGTGTGGTAGCAGAATATCCTGTACCGGGACATAATAATAACTTAGGTTTCACTATTTTCTGACGATTACAACGTCTCCTTCGCCATTATCTTCGTCTTCATCTTCGGATGCATGGAAAATTAGCAGTTCAGTACCGCTTTGAACGTCTCTCATCTCTGGGTGAACGTTAGATTTCATCGGTTTTCCCATTTCACTGAAAACAAACGTCATACTTCTCCACATAAAGACGAGTGCAGAGACCAAAGTCACCATGAAAAGTAAAAAATAGAGAAAAATGACGGTTGAGTTCATTATTTTATCATTGTTTTGAGTTTGAGAAGCATATCTCCTTCGATTTTGTCCAAAATATTAACATTGAGATCCATAAAAGGTGGAATGATACCTAACATTCTGAGCAAACCGTCTACAAACAAGGCAAGTGTTGTAAATCCAAGTATCATACTGATGACAGTTGCTTCTCGATTGTGTTTTTTCATCGATGCTTCGTCAATTTCTCTTGCTTTTGCCACCGCACCGGCAATCAGAGCATCAACCTCTTTGGTTGTGTACACATTTTTTGGTATTTTGAACTCGACATTAGCAAAGTTGTCTGAGACCGGAAAATGTTTGACGATTTTGTGAATCATAGTTACTTGAGAAGGAGATTTGCCCACGCTGCAATCACTAAGAGTGTCAGACAGAGTTGATTATAACTCATCGAGGTAATTTAGGGAAACTGCCGAATAGTTGTACGGTTTTCCCCAGTATAGAGGTAAACTACCATATCTGTCTACCCATTGTTGGTAAATCGGCATCAATTGTAAAAATTGATCGTATAATTTGTCTGGTAAAAAATATTTATCAGATGACCACTGATCTTTCAGACCGAAATACATCGGAGAGTTGGGTCCACGATCGGGAGAATAGACATTTGTATGTATATTTTTGATGTCATAGTCTAGGAAGTCGGATAACCGTTGCTTTTCTTTCTCTTGTTCGTCACCCTCCCACAATTGTTCCATTATGATGACATGATATGGACAAACCTTTTCCCATTTATCAATAATACTAAAATATTGAGATTGATGGTATCCCTTAATACGCTCTAAAAAGAGTTCTTTATATATTTCAAAACTAGGTAATTTATCTTCGTCATGCAAATTATAAAAAGCATTAACTTCTGACCATAAACGACGAATCGGGTCTCTCACGACTATAAGTGCCTTGACATCAAAGTATACAGAAAGTTGCTCAATTATATTAGGTAAATATTGCGGTAATATCCATCCATTTGCATTTGAAAAATCAGCAACTCCTTGATATGGACAATTATTCTCTTGTAAGGTTTCCCAAAGTCTTTTATAATAAGCGATATACCTTTGGAGGTTAAATGGAGATTTAGTGATCAATGAACAATCTTCCTCAGTCAAGTAAATATCATGTCTGACTTCTGGAATACGTTTTCTGATTTTTAATTTTTTTCTCTCAAGTTCTTTCTCTGCCTCTTTCCTTCCTGCGATATGTTTTTTAAGTAAATTTCTCTTCGTATCTGAAATGTCAAGAAGATATTCAATTTCCTTTTCTATACCAACATGTACAAATTTATTAGATACCTGTAGAGTATACCAAAGTGGTGTGGTTGCAGACCACCCAACACCCGTACCCATCACAAACTTCGGTTTCAAAATAAATAAAAGAAATACCAAATATATATGCTTCTTAGCAAACCTTCAGACTACGTTTTTGAAATGTTGGCGAGTAATTATGGTAAAGCGAAGAAAATGTGGCGAAGACATATAAAGGAGGCATGGGATTACAAGTGTGCCTACTGTGGTAAGTACGGAGATACGATAGATCATATACACCCTCAAACATACGGCGGTATAGATGAGTTACCGAACATGATATGTTGCTGTAATCATTGTAACAAAGAAAAATCACACGAACCAGTCGAAATTTGGTATTTCCAACAAGATTTCTTCAATCAGGAACGATGGGACAAAATTGAAGAATGGAGAGATAATCGAGCACCTGCTCAACGAAAACGCTATATAAGAGGTAGGGGAGGAATTCCTACAAAGTGTATAGTTTTATGAGTTATTCCGTATATCTCAACGAAAAAAGAATTTATCACGACATTAGTGAAGAAGAAGCATTACGACGACAGAAAATGTTTCGTCAAATGATACATGCCGGTGTTAAGAGTTGTTATTCACCAGAACAGGTGACAATTAAGTATGATTCTGTTACAATAAAGTAAACAAGTAAAAAAAATGGAAAAAGACTCACTTCTTGATGAACTAGCAGATGCGATAGCACAAGGTCCTGTAATTTTCACTCCTGATGATTCTTGGGAGGAAAAACTTGAGGAGAAAAAAAGTGAAACTTAGGAATACTCCATTTACCATACAGCATGCGAAGAAATGGCGTCCGATTACTTGGATCAAGTCGATTGTTGCGAAGTTAAAACAAAATAAGACATAGATAAGATTTTATATAACTAACTCTGTGAGTTTTCGCCGAGGGGTATAACTTAAATTTTTAAGATGAAAAAAACACAATCACTTTTCCGGAAATTAAAGAGTAATAAACCAAAAAGAGAGATTATTGAAATTAAGTGTGGTGGGGGACTAGGAAATAGATTAGTTAATTTAATATGTGGTCTTGAAAGTGCTCGAATGAAAAACCTAGAACCAATCATAAGTTGGCCTACTTCTTCTGCATGTCGTGCCTCATCTTCTGATTTATTCGACAGTTATATGGAAATTAAGGAGGAATTTCAAAACCTAAAAATAAAATATGCAAAACAACATCAAATACCTAATGATTTTGATGTTACAAGAACAGTTAATCATCTTTTGAAACTGAAACCAAAAAGAGAGATCCTTGATAAAGTTTCAGGTTTTGTCAATCAATACAATATTGACTCTAATGTTTTAGGACTCCATATTAGAAAAACAGATTCTTCTGAAGAGGTAGATGTAAATTTTTGGATTGATACAATTTTGTCAAATCCTAGTAAGAGGTATTTTGTATGCAGTGATAGCGAAGTAGAAGAGAATAAATTTAAGTGTTTTCCAAATGTTATTGTTCATCCTAAACAGGAGTATGTAAGAAAAAGATGGAGAGATAAACCATGGATTTTTAGTAACGAGGAAGGTAAAAATGTCGTACGCTCCAAAGAAAGTGTCATAGAAGGATTACATGATTTATTAATACTCAGTCACACTAATATACAAGACACAAATAAGTATAGCACTTTTTTACAACTAGCAAAATATTATCAGACTATTTTAGATAAAGTCATGAATTGACACATACTAAATAAACGAGTATAATGAATTGAAAAGATTTTTCTGTAATGGCAAAAGGATTTAAGGTGGTGACNACTCCACCAAAAACAACAAAAAAGGAAGACACTGAATTCTCGATAGAGAAGGCAAGAGAACTCATCAAAGGTAAAGCAATTGTATTCTGTCTTCCCGGTCGTGGAGTATCATACACCTTTCTAAAGAACTTTGTACAACTCTGTTTTGAATGTGTGCAGCAAGGAGCATCAATACAGATCTCACAAGACTACTCTTCAATGGTCAACTTTGCTCGATGTAAAGTATTAGGAGCAAACGTGCTCAAAGGACCAGATCAGTTACCATGGCAAGGTAAACTTCAATATGACTATCAATTATGGATTGACAGCGATATCGTATTCAATCTAGAAGCATTTTATAAACTTGTATGGATGCAAAAAGATATTGCTGCAGGATGGTATGTGACAGAAGATGGTAGAACTACATCTGTTGCACATTGGTTAGAAGAAGATGAATTTGAACAGAATGGTGGAGTCATGAATCATGAAATGGTTGATGGTATACAGAAGAGAAGAAAACCATTTACATGTGATTACACAGGGTTTGGATGGGTAATGATTAAGAAAGGTGTGTTTGAACATCCTGATATGAAGTATCCATGGTTTGCACCACAAATGCAGGTTTTTGAATCTGGTGCAGTGCAGGACATGTGTGGTGAAGACGTTTCTTTCTGTCTTGAAGCAATCAAAGCAGGATTCGAGATTTGGTGCGATCCAACCATAAGAGTGGGACACGAGAAGACAAGAATTATATAAGTAGGGTTGTAATGTTAAATATACAACCAACAAAGATGGAAAGATACGATATATACTTGCAGGGTGAGAAAATCCGTTCTGACATTGATGAAGAAGAGATGCTTGATGTAACTCAAGAACTTGCAGAACAATTTTATCGTGACGGAACTCCACACCCTGACGATATCGAAGTCAAATACCTTGGTTTAGACAGAGAGGACTAATGTCCTCTTTTTTTGTATAATTATTATTAGCGATAGTTTATTATGTCAACATTAATCTGCAATCTACCCGCAATCCATGTGTGGGTAAGAAAAGAATATCTAAGAGACCATAAAGACGGACATGGTGAGTTTGTAAAAGGAGTGTGGGTATCTGCAAAGTCAATGCCCGGTCGTGCTTTTTACTTTGAAACGTATTTGTATGAATATGCTGCATTATTTGATAAACTACCAATCTCTGCTTTTGTCTCTTCTCCTAAGACACCTGATCCTGATATGAATTTAATAAATTTGCAATTTTGGAACTGTATGGACTATGGAGTTACAGCAATTACAAAATCAATCATCGGAAGTGCAGATTACGAGATTAATACTCGTGATTTCGGAAGCATTAGAGGAGAATACATTTGCACACTGGACAATTACCATGACTCTACAGATAGCATTGACTGTTCTACTGCTGAGACTCCTGCAGAACATAAAAGTCATAACCTGATTGCACTAAACAATGGTCAGTTCGCTCTGTATCCCAATAACAGGATGAGAATCTATGATAACAGTATGACACCCCCCAAACCTAAAACACCAGACTTCAAGGTCTCTACACAGTACTATCAGGTTGAGTGTGGACATGATAATCTAGGTCTTGGTGATCAAGAAGATTATTTCTGGAAGACTCAGAAGGACAGAGAAGTCATGGCAGACATAAATGATCAATATTATCACCATTTTCAAGATCAACATAAATCGGATGAAAGATAACTCGTAGAAACTGTCTAAATAGCACTAAATATACGAGTATTGTATAAAAGTGCCTGTCCGCAAAATATCAAGAGGTTTTAGGGACATTTCATTATCCTTCAAACGTCACCCTATTACAAATGATTTACTTCCTCTAAAGAATGAGGATGCGATCAAACGTGCTGTACAGAATCTTGTTAGAACAAAAATTGGTGAAGTATTTTTTAGAAATGATATAGGTACAAGGATTACAGGATCATTATTTGAATTAGCGAATGATGATTTAGTTGATCCTATTTCTACCGAAATTGAAACTGTTATAACAAACTTTGAACCTAGAGTTAATCTTAAAAATGTAAATGTGAATTCTAGACCTGAAGATAATGCATTAGATATTGAAATATCATACAATATCGTTGGGTTATCTTTACCAATTCAAACCATCAATTTTATACTAGAACCGACTAGACTATAATGGCTCTCAATCAATTCACAAATCTAAATTTTGAAGATATAAAAACTTCAATCAAAGATTATCTGAGGCAAAACTCTAATTTCTCAGATTTTGACTTTGAGGGATCTAATCTGTCTGTACTTATTAATACACTAGCATATAATTCTTATATTACAGCATATAACACAAATATGGTTGCCAATGAGTCATTTATTGATTCGGCGACACTTAGAGAAAATGTAGTATCATTAGCAAGAAATATTGGTTATGTACCTAGATCTAAACGTGCAGCAACAGCACTTGTGCAATTTGTAACAACAGGTATATCAACAGAAAACACATCTATAACATTACAACCCGGAGTATTTGCTAATTCAGGTATAAATCAAACTAATTTTATATACTCACTTCCAGAAAGAGTGCAGGCTCCTTCTTTCTTAGGACAATCACAGGGTATGGTTACAATCTATCAGGGTCAATACCTAGAGAAAGAGTGGACAATTGATACATCACAACCAAATCAAAAATATGTATTACCTAATGATAGTATTGACACATCTACTTTACGAGTGTTCGTCAAAGAGAGTTCTTCAAGCAATACACGAACTGAATACAAGTTGCTTGATAGTATAGTAGGAATAACTTCGGTAACTAATATGTTCCTCATTCAGGAGACGTCTGATGAAAAATATGAGTTATTATTTGGAGATGGTATTTTTGGTAAGAAATTAGAGTCTGGTAATGTAGTCACCGCATCTTATATAAAAACTGATGGTAAAGATGGTAATGGAGCAACTAATTTTAATTATGCAGGAACTATAAAAGACGAAAGTGGTGGTGATATTACCACTGCCACTACTAGATTAATTACTATGATACCATCTCAGAATGGTGATGATATAGAATCAGTGGAAAGTATTAGAAACTACGCACCTAGAAGATTTGCTGCACAGAATCGTGCGGTGACTGCTACTGATTATGAAGCATTACTCCCATCAATATACCCAAACATTCAATCAGTTAGTGCTTTTGGCGGTGAAGATTTGAATCCACCTCAATATGGTCGTGTCTTTATTGCTGCAAAACCAAGAAACGGTAATTTCCTTGCAGATTCGACTAAGAAAAGTTTACTCAAATCACTAAAAAACTATTCCGTAGCAGGTATTGTGCCATCTTTCGTAGACTTAAAGTTTTTGTACGTTGAATTAGATAGTTACATCTATTACAATACTAATTTTACTGGAAACGCTGATACTTTGCGATCAAGCATTGTAAATTCAGTCATACAGTATGGTGGATCAAGTGAATTAAACAAATTTGGCGGTAGATTCAAATACTCTAAGATGATTTCGGTAATCGATAATACAGATTCCTCCATCACATCAAATATTACTAACATCAAGATTAGAAGAAACTTAAAAACTCTACCAAATATTTTTTCACAATATGAATTATGTTATGACAATGAATTTTATAAAGAGTTAGACTCTTATAATATCAAGAGCACTGGATTTACAGTATCAGGAATTACAGGCACAGTATATCTTGCTGATAAAACAATCGAGGGTTCAGATATTGGTAATCTCTTCTTGTTTAGAATTACGGATGACGTTGAAGTTGATATAGTGTCATCAAACTTTGGAACTGTAAATTATAAGAAAGGAGAAATCTTAATTAATACAGTAAATATCACATCAACTGTACAACCAGAGGGAATTGTTGAAATACAAGCGATTCCATTATCAAATGATGTACTAGGTAGAAAAGAATTATACTTACAACTGAGTGTAGAAAATAGTAACTTCACTATGAGACAAGACTTGATCGCTTCGGGTGCGAATGTGTCTGGAACAAGATTTGACGTGCAATCTAGTTACAGTAATGGAAGTAAGGTAAGAGGTTCCATAGTAACAAGTTCAACGGAAAGCACTTTAGTTGGATATGTCAATGGTCAAGCTTATTATGGTGAGTTTCATACTATGCCAGATGGCACTAAAATGACCGGTTCTTCTCACTCAGTAAATAGTGTACAGATTCGTGATAATCTTAATTTCGTATCTCCTGTGAATACTTCTTCTACCACAACATCATCATCATCTTCGTCATCAGCAAGTTCATCTCCAAGCAATTATAGTAGCGGATACTAATGATAGAAACCTCATTATCTAGAGTCAAAATACATGAAGTAATTGAGAGTCAGATACCTGAAGCAATAGATTCTGATAATCCTTTACTTGGTACATTTCTAAAGCAATATTACATATCACAAGAGTTTCAAGGTGGTCCAGTTGATATCGCTGAGAATCTCAATGACTATAGAAGTGTTGATTTTCTCAATAAAGACAATCTTACTGGATTTACTTCAACCTCTCAGTTCATAAAAAAGTTTGACAAAACAATATATGTTGACTCTACAATAGGGTGGCCTAGTAAGTATGGTTTACTTAAAATCGATGATGAGATAATCACTTATACTGGTTTAGGTTCTACTTCATTTACAGGATGCGTTAGAGGATTTAGTGGTATTGAAAATAGCGAGAAAACAAACTCTCCAGAGTACCTCACATTTTCTAAAACCGGTATTAGTACTCATGCAGAGAACGCACGAGTCAAGAATCTAAGTAATATCTTCTTACAGAAGTTTTATAAGAAAGTAAAGACACAAATATCTCCGGGGTTTGAAGATCGATCCTTTACAGGAGACTTAGATATATCAAATTTTCTAAGACAGTCAAAAGACTTCTATACCACTAAGGGCACAGAAGAAGCGTATAAAATTTTATTTGGAACTCTGTATAAAGAGAAGGTTGAATTAGTCAAACCTCAAGAGTTTCTCTTCAAACCATCAGATGCAGAGTATTCTGTCAATGATGTGCTAATTTGCGAAAAGGTATCAGGCGATCCTGAATCAATTGTTAATGAAACTATAATTCAAGGAGATGCGAGTGCATCAGTGTATGAAGTGGAGAATATTTTTCTTGATGGTAAGACTTACTATAAAATAAGACTATCTTCAGATACAATCATAGGTTCTTTCAAACCTATCACTAGAACTCATATAACTGCTTATGTTGCAGCAGGTTCAAGTGTTGTAAGTGTAGACTCTACAGTTGGTTTTGCTAAATCTTCATCATTTAATGTAGGGAGACAAAAATTTACCTACACAGATAAAACCATTAATGAATTCTTGAATGTAAGTGGTATAGGCACTATAAGTGTAGGTGCAACTGTAGATGCAGGTGATGATGCAATCGCATTTATGAGAATGCCTGTAAGATTAAAAATATTGAATAGTATTACCGGTTTTACAGGGACAGGTATTCTTCAGCAAAAAGGCAGTGAATATAATATTAAGACTCTTGGTATCAAAAAGAAAGATATAAGATATAGTCAGTGGCTGGAGAATATTGCAACTAAACACACAGTAAAAGACTTCAAGACAATATCAGCAGGTAATTTTGAACTTGTATTGACTGCGAAACACTATTATAAGAAAGGGCAACCTATATCCGTAATAGACACCGATGGTCAGAATCAAGATGGCGTTATTACAGGAATATTGAATGATCAAGTTGTGTATATAAGTGCACCATCTCTTTTAGCGGGTAATCAATATTACATTCAAGCAAAATTATATAAACAAAATAATAATGTCGCTAATATTCAAAATACCTACGCACAAGGTGACACTGTTGTTGTAGCATCAAATAGTTTACCTCATTATTCAATAGATGTACAAAAAAGAATTAGAAACTTTAGCACATCTGGAATTTCTACAAGATCTCAAGTAATTACAATACCAGATCACAATTTACAGAATGGTGATATCGTTCTTTATAATCCTAGTGTATCAGGATCCCCTGTAGCAGGTCTCAGCACCGGTCAATCATACTATGTGACCAATCTAACCTCATCTTCTATTTCACTCTCTCTATCGGCAGAGAATGCTCGTAGAAGTCAATATGTTACTGTTTTTGATACTCCTGATATTGGAACTAACACTAATCACAATCTCACTCCATTTGAAGTTGGTTTTGGAACTATTGGTGCCCAAAAAATACTTCGTAAGTTTGAAAAACCAGAATACGGATCTTCTAAAGATAAAACTGAAACAGGTAAAGGTGTAGGACTCTTTGTAAATGGTGTAGAAGCATATTCTTATAAATCTTCTGATAAAATTTACTATGGATCACTAGAAACAGTAGATGTATTGAATACCGGATCTGATTATGATGTAATCAATCCTCCTCGCATTTCAATACAGCAAGATGGACACACTGGTGTGGGTGCATCTGTTATCGCTCATGTTAGTGGTAAATTAAGAGAAATACAAGTAACTTCTCGTGGATTAGATTATAAGATAACTCCAGATGTCAAAATAACCGGTGGTAATGGTCAGGCGACTGCTGAAGCGAAGATGAGACTCGCTCCACACGAAGTATTTTTTGATAGCACTAGTGTTGGTGGTATTGTGAATACTATCACTAATAAATTTACATTTACTGAACCTCATGGACTTAAACATGGAGAAGAAATTATCTACGGAACCGATGGTTCAACGACCATTGGAATTGGCACTACTCCGGGAAATCTTATTGACAAATCAAGTTATTTTGTCAACAAGAATGATGATTTTACCATATCACTCACCAAAACCCGTAATGAGGCACTTGCAGGTATCGCAACACTTACAATTACAACCAATGGTGGAGGATTGCATAAGTTTGAAACAAAAGAGTCTAGACTAAAAGTAGATAATATAGAAATTATTTCGTCCACTGATTTTCAAAATAGAGAGAACACTGTTGATAGTGTAGGTATCAATACCTTCAAAGATTTAATAACCATACCAAATCATAGATACTCATCAGGAGAATTAATAAGATATGGTGGAGGAACAGTAACAGATATCTCTGGTCTTACATCTGGAAAAGATTATTATGTTGTAAAGATTGATGATAATAATTTCAGAGTTTCTATTTCAACTTCTTTAGTTGATTATGTAAAGATGTCTTTACCCGGAACTGGAAAACACACATTTAATTACCCACCAGTATCCGTAACTATTAATGGCACACAAGGAATATCAACTTCAAACGCGACTGCATCTGCTGTCATTCGAGGAGAAGTTGATGGAATTCATATAAAAACAAAAGGTGATAATTTTGGATCTCTCTTTATCAATGACAATTATAAACCTGATGCGATAGTTGTTGAAGGATCTAAATCGGCATTTGATCCTGTTATTATCAATGGAAGAATAGATTCTGTGTCAATTAAGAGTGGTGGTAAGGACTACTTCAGTGTTCCTGACATGATTGTGAATGGTGATGGTGTGGGTGCAAAACTTATTGCAAGAGTGGCAAATGGAAAAATTGTAGGTGTAGATGTAATAACAAAAGGTGCCGGATACACAGCAAATGGAACTACAATCACTGCAAAAACTCCGGGTTCTGGTGTGATTATGTCATCCAACTTGAAAACATGGACTATTAATAATGTTCAACGTTACGCTAATTTTGGAGATGTAAAAGATGATGACGGATTTTATGGCGAATTGAAGATAGCAGAAAACGGATATCCTTACGTAAATTATTATGCATCAAGAAAATTACGCGATTATTTGGATGATAATGGCACTGATCATTCACCAATACTAGGATGGGCGTATGACGGTCATCCAATATACGGACCTTACGCAACTAAAAATTATGATGGTAGTGGACCTCTAAAATACATGCAATCCAGTTATGTCAAGATATCTGGAATATCAAGAAGTAATGGTCCCGCATTGACAGACTATCCTGCAGGATTTTTTATTGAAGATTATGAATATCAAGAAGGATACGGAGATCTTGATGAACATAATGGTAGATTTGCAGTAACACCAGAATATCCATACGGTGTATACGCTTACTACATTACAGTTTCTAATAATCCTGTTACAAATCCTTTATCACCCTTTACTAATAGAAGAGAACCTATTTTCCCTTATATTGTTGGTGATACTTACAATTCTAAGTTATTACAGTATAACAATCAATTTACATCAATACAAGATTCTTTTCCTGAAAATTTGTTAAGAAATACTGAGAAATATAACTTAGAAGAATACTCAGGCGTTGCTGCTAGTGCAAAGAAAAAAGTAAGCATTGCTAAAATAAAAAATACTCAAAAAGGATCTGTTGACTCTATTAAGATTGTAGAAGGTGGGTCAAATTATAATGTAGGAGATAAACTTACTTTTGATAATTCAAACACAGATGGTTTTGGTTCATTTGGTAAAGTTACTGAATTAGTTGGAGTTGCTGCAACTGTTGTCACCTCTACTGTAAAAATCAACAAAAGAATTGAACTATTTGCCAAAGGTAAAACTGTAACAGGTATTGTTACAACAGGTATACATGATTACGTAACTGGAATACCAATACAGATTAGTGGCATATCATCTACATCATTTAGTGGATTAGAAGGAACATTTCCAATCAAAGTCAATTTTGTAAGAAGTGGATTAGGAACATCTCTCCTCGCAAGTGGTCTGACAACTACAATCACTCTTCGAGACGACATTGACATTTTTGATAATAATGATCTTGTACAGGTAGATGACGAGCAGATGAAAGTAATTTCACACGATCGCCTCAATCAAAAAATTACATTACTACGTGCTCAGAACGGAACTACAGGTGCTGCACATACAGATGGAGCAGAAATTTATAGAAGAGAAAATAAGTTTACATATGAAATTGATAGACCAATAGTCACTGCAACACCTATCAATGAATCATTATTCTTTGATGCTACAAAAAATATTGGTGCAGGTCTTACAAGTGGTGTAGGAATTGGTTCTACAGTATCATTCATAGGTGCAGGAAATATATCTACGACCACATTTCTTCCAATCAAGTCAATAAGACTTCCCGGACACCCATTTAAGCATGGTGATCCTCTAACTTATACACCTAATAATGGAACAAATTTATTGTATTCATTTGATGGCACTAACACACACTTTTTACCAAATTCAGGATTATTTGTACAAAAAATTAATAATGATTTAATTGGTATTGTGACAAATGCTTATCAAATTGATAATAAGCATGATAGAGTCTTTATAACTGGAAATGTTGGTGTTGGTAATAGTCATTCATTTAGAACTAATAGAAATGTTGCAACTGCAGATGCAACTACATTTGAGGTTACTGTTTCCACTGCTACAACACATCATCTTGATAGTTTCGATGAAATAGACATGAGAATTGTCTCTGCAGGATCAAGCGAACTTAATATAAATTATGACTCCGGAACAAAATTTATAAGTATTGGTTCATCTAATAATCCACCAATTGTAAGCACAGTTGGTGAAAAACTTATTTTTGATACTTCTGATTCTGATTTGATAGGAACAAAACTTGACTTTTTCCTAGATCAAAAATTTACGAAAATCTTTGTAGGTTCTGGTAAATCTACAGTGGAACGAACTGATGACTTTGTTCCCGGAATTACGTCTTCAAGAACCACCCTTCACCTAACAGAAAATGTTCCCGATGTTTTATATTACAAGTTCTCATCAGTTTCTAGCAAAATCGTAAATGTTGATGAAGATGTTACCGATTATGGTAAGATTATTGTAAAACCAAGTGAATTTACAGGTAGACATTCTCTAACAACATCTACAGGCACAACATTTACATTTTTGGTTGGTGGACTACCAGAAAGAGTCGGATATACAAGTGAGTCAAGTATAACTTATACTACTAATTCTACAAATGCTCGTGGACCTATTTCAAAAGTTACTTTAGAAGAAGGTGGATTAAACTATAAAGATTTACCCAAAATTTCTGTTGCTTCTACTACAGGTAAATCAGCAGTGGTATTAGCAGAAACTGAAACTGCCGGTAAATTACTAACTACAGAAATTTTAGAATTTGGATATGATTATCCTTCAGATTCAACATTATCACCTGAAGCGTCTGTACCAAATATTATTACACTCAAAGATAATTTTAGTCTGAAATCTATAGGAGTCACTTCTACTGGTTCTAAGTATCTAACTGCACCTGATATTATCATTTACAATAGAAAAGATGATGTTGTGAATACAAGTGTGGAGGCAGTAGCAACTCTCAAGGGATCATCTGTTGATAAAGTTAGAATTATTAACTCTGGTGGTAACTTGAAGAGTACAGATACTGAAGTCTTCGCTGTGAATAATACGAATGGTGTTGGTATTATAAGTGCAACATATTCCGATCCTACTGTCACTTTGAGATTACAAACACCTTCAGGTGGATTTACAACAGCACTACCAGTGCCATTCACGGTAGGTGATGAAATATTTGTTGAAAACGTTGGTGTATCAACAGGACACGGTTACAACTCTTCTGACTTTCAATATTCATATTTTATTGTTAGTGGTGTTAATACAAATGCAGGTCTTGTAGATCAGGCAACTATTACATACAATGTAAACACAAATCCCGGATTTCATGATTTCCAGAATTTTGGTATGGTAACAAAGAAATCTGATATCGCACAATTCAATGCTACCTTAGAGGAAGGTTCTTTCTTTTCAGGTGAAGAAGTTTATACAGACAATGCAACAACAAACATCTCAAAAGGACAAGATAGTTCTACAAATATTATTAGAGTTGATTCTATTGATGGATTCAATGTCGGAGATTTAGTATCAGGTAGAACTTCTAGAGCATCAGGTATAGTACAAAGTATCACTCCGAACACGGGTAGATTCAAATTGGGATCTACTTTGAAAAAATCTTTTGGATGGGAAAGAGATACTGGTAAAACAAACGAGTTTTTCCAGAGAATACAAGATAATGATTATTATCAAAATTTCTCTTACTCTCTCAAAAGTATTGTTGGAATATCTAGTTGGGGCGAACCAGTTGAATCATTGGCACATCCTGCAGGATTCAAAAAACATTCTGATCTGTTAGTGCCATCAGTAGGATCTGTTGGATTTGGAACTACAGTTACAGCAAAAGAGCAAGTCATCTCTTCTATTGTTCTTATTGATAATAAAGTAGACACAAATTGCAAACACGATTTTGATTTAGTTAGAGAAATTACTGATGATAATCAAACAAAAAGTGATAAAGTTGTATTTCAGTCTAATAAATTCGGTAATGCTTTAGTTTGCAAAACAAATAGAGTTTTAGAAATAGATGATATAAGTCCACAATTTTATACAGATCCAAATCTTATAAGATCAGCATTTATTGATGCATGGTCTGCTGCTTCTTTTTCAGCAGTAAAATACTATGCTCAAGTTGTTCTTGATGCCACTGCAGGTGTCTTGGTAAATGAAACACAGTATTCAGAATTTGTTGTGTCACATAATGGCGAAGTGGCAATGATCAATCAATATTCAGATTTATCAGATTCTTTTGATCTAGGTGATTTCAATGCAGATATGGCAAATGGTCAGGTTTCAGTATCATTCGTTCCTTATAATAGCACCTTTACTTATGATATAACAGTGTATCGTGAGATGTTGAATCAAGGAGTGGGTGTAGGAACAACGTCCTACGGTGCTATAAAGAAAGTCGGTGTTTCATCTTTTGTCGCAGCATCAGGTTCTCCATCTGTACATACAATTCAATCAATTGATGCTAATTCATTCAAGTCTGGAACTGTGCTCGTCGCTGTAACTGGAAGTCCAAAAGAAATGGAAATTTTAGAAGCGAGTTTTGTTGGAATAGGATCCACAGTTCAATATATTGAATTTGGCAAGATGAAAGAAGATATGGATTTGGGTTCATTTGATATTGGAATGACTGGCACGAATAATATACAATTGAAATTCACACCTGCTGCAGGTATAGGTGTGACAATTGCAACACTGGCAACTCTTGTGGGTGTGGGCACTACAGTGTCGAATGGTATTCCGGGTGGTTCATATGAGGTAGGAGATGCATATCTGCAATCAAATAGAACTGAGATATCAGCATCTGGATCTCCCTCTGCTATTAATGTATCCTCTTTATCATATGGTAATTATACCAGTGTTAAATATTATGTGGAAGTTGAAAACGTTACTAATAACGAATATTCAGCATTTCATGTCGCTGCTAATGCATATGAGGGTGACTCTAATTATGTCAAGTATGGAAATGTCTCTACTGCTCTAACTGCTAAACGAGATATTCAAAATACAGATGTTGCTGTTACTGGTTTCAATGTAATTTTACAATTTACTCCTATGGAAAATAGAGATTATATTGTAAGAGTATCTGAAATAAGAATCGACAAACCTGATGATGTCAATGACGATACTACGATAGAATACTAATGTTTAACATAGGATCAATCAATAGAAAATTTAATAAAGAAACTGAAACCTTCAGGTATTCATTTCATCTAACTCATAAGGGAGATCCCATCTTCCTGAAAACATTTGATGGAGCAGACCCAGATAAGGTTTTACTAGGTTCAGATACAATTGTATTAAAAAATCATTTCTTCACCACAGGTGAGGAGTTAGAATATTTTGCAGATAATTTAGCATTAGGTATAGATCACACAAGTAGTGGTGTTGGTGCTGCGACTACACTACCGACAAAGGTTTATGCTATAAAGGTCGATGAAAATAAAATAAAACTTGCAGCAACACCTGCTTTGGCAAGAGCAGGAACACAAATTGGATTGACAACTGTTGGTGTAGGAGCAAGTCATTCATTTATTGCAACAAAACAGAATAGTAAATGTATTATAGCGTTAGATAATATAATTCAGTCTCCACTTTATGAAAGGGTTGGTGCTGCCACCACAACAGTATCAATTCTTAATAGAGTTGTGTCATTGTATGATGCGAGTATATTTAAACCATATGATCTTATAAAAATTGATGACGAGATCATGAGAATTCAGGTTGTCGGATACAATGGAAATGCAAATGATGTATTTGTAGACAGAGAGTGGATGGGAACAAAAACATCAGGACATGCTAACGGATCTGATGTTCAATTAGTGAAAGGTGACTATAACATAATCAGAGATAAAATAACTTTTGCTGATGTTCCTTTCGGAGGTATAAAGGTAAATGTTGGTGTAAGTTCAAATCAATTTAATCTAGCAACAAATAGTTTCACAGCACTCTCGGATTTCTTAGTTAGTGGATCAGAAGTAAGATTAAGAAGTTTCGATCCTCCTGCACCATTAGTAGGAAATGATAATTACTTTATCATAAAGAATAGTGATAATAATTTTTCTCTTGCAGCAAATAAAGGTGATGCTCTTGTAGGAGCTGCTATTACCTTAACATCTTCTGGAATAGGAACTCACAACTTTTTGTTTGTAGATACTTCAAATGGAAGTTCATTTCAAGGTAGATCCTTCATGCGATCTGACTACACTGGTAATGTAATTATGGATGATATTTCTGGAGGTTTTACCGGTATAGCAAAAACTTTTACTATTACAAGTGCAGGTGTAAATACAACAGGTATTACTAGTGATTTTGGTGCTATACTAGTTAATAATATTTTTCAAAAACCAGAGGTAGATTATGATTTCATAGGTGGATCTGCAACCGGTATAACATCAATAAGATTTACAGGTAATAATACAAATACTATAAATCTAAATGATATAAATGCAAACAATTTACCTAGAAAAGGTCTCATAGTTTCAATAGCAAATTCGGAGGGATATGGATATCAACAACGACAAGTGGGAACAGGAACCGCAGTGGTTACGGGATTTGGTACGATTACAGTTGCAATTGGATTTAGTGGATCCGGATACAGAAATCCTCCTACAACTTATAGAATTTTGGTCGATGGCGGAAATCCTACGGTTGGGAGTGCTGGCACATTTACAGTCGAGGGAGGACATATAAAAGATGTGTTTATGAATCCTGTTGGGACAGGATATACACATACCGATGTACCTAGAATTACTTTTGATAGTCCAGTTGGATATGATGATCTGCAACTTATCAGTTCTTCGACTGGTATAGGTGCATCTGTAACTGTGGATGTAGGTGCAGGTCTAAGTATAACTTCAGTGAATCTTAATAATATAGGTTATGGATTTACAATTGGTGAGCAACTTAGAATTGCAGGAATACCAACTGTAGCAAGTATTGGATCTACATTTCAAAACGCTGTATTTACAGTGACTGAAACGAGAGATGATGAATTTGCAGGATGGGTATTTGGTAAACTACAAGTTTTAGATGATTTTTCTAACGAATTTGATGGTCGTAAGAGAGTCTTTACAATGACTGAAAATAAACAACCATTGAGTGTTGAAAAAGATGCAGGTTCACTTATAGAATTAGAACATAATATTCTTATATTTTTGAATGATATCATACAAGAACCGGGTGTTGCATATGTCTTTAGTGGTGGAACTCAAATTGAATTTACTGAACCTCCCGTAGAGGGAACATCTTTACAGATTCTTTTATATAGAGGAACTGACTCTGATGTTGCTATAGAAGGAGCATTACAAACAATCAAGACCGGTGACAGTATAACAATCAGGAAGAGTAATGCTGAGATTAGTCCTGTAACACAAAATGAAAGAATTGTTGCTGCTATTATCTCAAGAGATACATTAAGGACAAACGTGTATTCACAAAAAGGAATATCAAATCAAATCTCACCCCTTAGACCTGTAATATGGTGTAAGCAACAGGATGACTTAATTGTCGATGGTGCTGTAGTAAGTAAATCAAGAGATCTCTATGATGCGAGAGTGAAACCTGCAGCAAGAATAATAAAAAATATCAGCACAAGTGATAATACTTTCTATACAGGTGGTGGATCTGTTGTATTCAGCACAACAGAAGAACCTAATACAACATCATTCGATATTCAAATTGTAGATACTGATAAAAATAATACTGGGTTTGGTACAACCACATTTATAAACCCTGTTGAGACAATTGAAGGAGTATCAGTTATTGGAGATCATGGTGTAATCACTGGTATTGGAACAACTGCACAAGGAATACAATTCAATGTACATATACCCCTATCGTCATCACTTAGAAATAATGATTTGGGAGGTTTGACTAAGACAGGAATCTCTACTGGAGATTTCTTCTTGGTAAGTAGATCAAATGTTGGAGGTGGAGTAACTGCTTTATCACAAGATAGAACGGTTGCTATTTCGTCATGCTCTGACCTTATAGATACTGTGTACCAAGTATCACATATAGAAGATATCGCTCCGATAGGTTCTGCATCTTCTGTAAGAGTCCATGTGAATGTAGAGACTGGTCATGGTCTAAACTTTACAGGACTAGGTTCAGGGATTGGAAACTATTACGGTGACTACAGTTGGGCAAAATTCAGTTCATCTAGAACCACTGGAATAGCATTCACTTGCAACACCTCAGATGGACTTACAGGTCTGTCTACTGCACCAACAATAGTTCGTACATCGAAACTATCACTAGATTATACCTAAATAACACTATCAAATTGTAGAGAAGAATGCCTGCGATCATTACAGATCAAATAAGAGTATTAAATGCGGAAAATTTTGTCAACGGAATTTCAACGACGACAAATAGTTACTACGTGTTTATAGGGTTGCCGAACGCTACGGAAATTAATTCTGATTGGAATACCAATACTCCGGCACCTATTGACAACTTTGACGATCACGATAACATATACGATACACTTATATCTGCTAAAAAAATAAATTCTAGCGATGTTCTTCAAGTTATAAGAAAAATAACTTGGAATTCAGGAACGATATATGAAATGTATCGTCATGATTATGATATCAACAATACCACACCACAAACTAATTCATCAAATTTATATAATTCAAATTTTTATGTGATGAACTCTGACTTCAGAGTTTATGAGTGTATATTCAATGGAGCAAACCCAACAAATAGTGGTAAGGGTATTGCATCTCTTGAAGAACCAACACATACTGATTTACAACCAAGATTAGAGTCTGATGGATATCTTTGGAAATATCTTTATACTGTAAAACCTAGTGATATAGTAAAATTTGATAGTGTTGATTATATTCCAGTGCCACAAGATTGGTTGAATAATCCTGATACTCTTGATGTAAGAAACGCTGCTGTAGACGGTAAGATTGAAACAGTGGTTATTGAAGATACGACCTCTGCTGCTTATCAATTTAGTGGTGTCAAAAATAATGTGCCTATTAGGGGTGATGGTCAAGACGGACTAGCATCGGTAACATTTGTCAACGGTAAACCTACATCTGTTCAGGTGACTAACGGTGGTTCAGGATACACCTTTGCAACATTAGATCTAGATTCAGTTGTTACAGGATCAGGTGCAGTTTTTTCAGTTATAATACCACCGCCAAAAGGACATGGTGCGAACATATACACAGAACTAGGAGCAAATAAAGTTCTTGTCTACTCTAGAATAGAAAATAGTGATACCACAAACCCTGATTTCCCAGTAGGTAATCAGTTTGCTCGTATTGGAATCATAAAAAATCCAAAAGTAAACGGAACCACTAATCTACTCACAGCATCCAGTGCAAGTGGTGTGTATGGTCTACGTCTTGTAGGAGCAGCATCAAGTACCATGAGTGTGTCTATTGATGGACAGATTACACAAACAATAGGTATAGGATCAACTGCAGTTGGAAAAATTATATCTTATGATCCAGTAACAAAATTCCTGAGATATTGGCAAGATAGATCTCTCGCTACGAAGAGCACTACAGGTGCAAATCCCACCTATGGTTACCGTCTAAATAGGTTCACGAGCACTCCTTCAACAGGAGGTTCTATCAACGTTGTTATAACAACAACCACAGGAACACAAACTGTAGGTATTGAAACCACATTCACAGGTGTATCTACGTCAGTGAATGCAAAGACATATTATTTCGGACAATCCATCAATAGCGGTATTGCTTCCCCTGAAATAGAAAAATACTCTGGAGATATTATTTACATTGATAATCGACCAGAGGTGACAAGAGCACCAAATCAAAGAGAAGATATTAAAATCGTCTTAGAATTCTAAAGATGCCACAGAACACCAACCTAAACGTCAATCCATATTTTGATGATTTCGATAAGAATAAGAATTTTAATAAAGTCTTATTCAAACCCGGAACTCCTGTTCAAGCAAGGGAACTAACAACTTTACAATCTATCTTACAAGATCAGATTGAAAAATTTGGACAACATATGTTCAAAGAAGGATCAGTTGTGATACCCGGATCTGTTGCTTATGATAATTCATATTATGCTGTAAAATTAGAGTCTACATTTTTTGGTGTTCCAGTAGAGTCATATTTTGATAAATTAGTTGGATTAGAAATAAAAGGTAAATCATCAGGTGTGACTGCTGTAGTCAAAAGTGTTCTAAAAGCATCAAAGTCTACACAAAATACTACAACATTATATGTAAAGTATAGAGCATCAAACGCTAATGACAAGACAACGCAAACATTCCAAGACGGAGAAAACCTTGTTACTTTATCTGATTTTACTTTTGGTAGCACTACTATTACTACAGGATCGGATTTTGCAACTTGTATACTAAAAAATGCCACAGCGACAGGATCTGCATTCACTGTTGTTGAGGGTGTATTTTTTGCTCGCGGTGCTTTTGTACAGGTAAATACAGAAACTATAGTATTAGATCAGTATAGTAATAATCCATCTTATAGAGTTGGATTTCAAGTTATTGAAGAGATTATAACTGCGGTGGAAGATGATTCATTATATGATAATGCTGCAGGATTTAGTAATTATACAGCCCCCGGTGCTGACAGACTCAAGATTAGTCTAAGATTAACTAAGAAAGCGTTAGATAACTTTCAAGATGAAAACTTTATTGAACTCTTCAGAACTAATAAAGGTGACATTAAGAAAATTGAAGTAAGAACTGTATATAATGAAATAGCAAAAGAACTTGCTAGAAGGACATTCGATGAGAGTGGAGATTATTTTGTTACACCATTTTCCTTTGAACCCCAAGAAAGTCTAAATGATAGACACTCTCAATTTGGGGTATTTTTCCCAGAAGAAACTACTGATGATAATAATACACCATCTAAAGAAATCGTAAGTATTAAAGTTGGACCCGGTAAAGCATATGTTAAGGGTTATGAAACAGAAACTTATGGATCAGTATTTGTTGATTCTAAGAAACCAAGAGAAACAGAATTAGTAGAATCTTCTACAGTTCCTTTTCAAGCAGGAAATCTTATAAGACTCAACAATGTATATGGTGGTGCTAGTGTTGGTATAGCAACAACAGGATATGTTGATCTAAGGAGTGACAGATTATCTACTGATAGAGATGAACCTGCAGGTCAATCAATTGGTAGAGCAAGAGTATATGATTTCAAACTTTCTGCAGGTGGATACTCAAATGCTGCATCTAGTTTTGATTTATTCTTATTTGATATTCAAACAGACACAGAGATAACCTTAAATAATATATTATCAATAACAGCACCTGCATTAATCGAAGGTAAAAGATCTGGTGCTAGAGGATTTTTGAGATCTCAGACAGGAAATATATTATCCCTACATCAAACTGCAGGTCAATTTATTCAAGATGAGGCGATTACTGTAGATGGAATTGATAATGGAAGAATTATTACAAAGGTCACAGAGTTTGGTATAAATGATATTCATTCTATTAGACAAGAAGTTGGTGTTCAAACATTCAGTGGTGATACAATTTTAGAACCTAGAATCGTATTTGGTGGGCAGTCATTTAATTTTACTGCTGCTGCAGGAGGCAAATCAACTGTATCATCATCTTCAAACTCATGGACAGTTGGAATACAAACAGGTGATATAATTCAATATAATCGATCTGGAATTACAGGAACTGTATTTAATAGAGTCAAAACTGTATCTCCATTGGGTACAAGTATTGAAGTGGAAGCAGTTGCAAATGTTTCTAATGTATGCACAGGTTCTATTCCTTCAAGTGCAACTAATGTATCAGGTTTGAGTGTTGTATCTCCAATCATAAGAAGTTCGCAGAGTGGATTCTTATTTGCAGAGATGCCTGATAGAAATATAGAGTCTGTTGATCTTACACGTTCGGATATATTTGTAAGAGATGAACTTAGGGGAAGAACAATAAATTCATTAGGAACATTAGATTTACCCACTCTAAGTGGCACAGATTTTGTATATGCACCATTTGATGAAGAGAGATATACATTATTGTATGAAGATGGAACTATTGAACCTCTTACAACAGATCAATTTGTAATTACTGGTGGTGGAAAGGGTGCAACATTGAGTGGATTATCTGCAAGCAAAAGCAATGTAGTTGTTCATGTAACAAAACAGAAAGTAAAGGTTGTAGCAAAAGACAAAGATCTACAACGTTGTGAATCTATTGTTATAACTGGATCAAAGTACTCTTATTCGGGTGTATCAACTTCTATAAGTGATGGATTAACTTTTACTCAGGCATACGGAAAGAGAGTTCAAGACAGAGAAATATCTTTAGACACTGCTGACGTAGTAAGAGTTCGTGCTGTATTTGAATCCTCAACTAATGCTGATCCAACAATACCATCTCTTACATTTACAAGTTTGGATGGACCTAATGCTAATAATTCAGATCTTATCAAGGGCGAATCTGTAATAGGAAAAGTTTCAGGTGCATCTGCATTGATTCTAGGCATCACTGGTACATTATCTGCATTTATTAGGAATAGTAATGAAGGAAACTTTATAGAGGGAGAGGAGATTTACTTCACTGAGAGTGGAGTTGGTGGTAAAATTAGTTCTGCAACGTTAGGTGATAAGGAAATAAGTGCAAATTTCATATTAGATAATGGTCAAAGAGCAGAATTCTATGACTTTGGTAGATTGATAAGAAGACAGAATGCTCCTGAACCATCAAGTACAATTAAAGTATTTTTTGATAAATTTGTTATAAATTCTGAAGATAGTGGAGAACTCGTAACAGCAAGTAGTTATAATTCAGATGTGTATGATATTGTTCCCAGTTTTAGAGGAAGAAGAAATACTGATGTTGTTGATATTAGACCAAGAGTAGCAGATTATTCTGGTATATTGTCACCCTTTGAGTGGGCTTCAAGAGTATTTTCAGGATCTGGGCAATCAATATCAAATGTTCTTGTTTCTGATGAGAATATCACATTTGATTATAAGTATTATCTTGGTAGAATAGACAGACTGTTTTTGAATAGTGATTCCACTTTCACACTTGTCGAAGGAAACTCTGCCAGATCACCTCAAACTCCTGAAGCAATTGACAGTTCATTTGAATTAGCAGAAATTACATATGCTCCATATGTATTTGATGTGAATAGAGACATCACAATTGAAACTAGAGGTAATAAGAGATACACCATGAAAGATATTGGTGCTATTGAAAAACGAATTGAAAATGTAGAATTTGCAACTTCATTGTCATTACTAGAGGCAAAAACTGAAGCGTTAGTTGTCAAAGATCCAGATACAGGATTAGATAGTTTCAAAACTGGTTTTGCGGTAGATAATTTCAGTACTTTTGCTTTAGCAGATACAACTATACCAGATTTGAAATATGATATAGAAGATGGTGCTGCTGTGGCAAGGGCAAATTACGATGTTATTGATCTTCTCATTGGATCTGAATCAATAATTGGTTTGTCGGGTGTTCCTAATAATGCAGTAGATATTAGATATGCAACTGACTTAGGTTCTCAAAATGTTACTAAAATAGGTTCTAAGGTACTTCTAGATTATGAAGAAGTTGTAGATTTTGATCAACCATTTGCAAGTAGAGTATTAAATGTCAATCCATATGATGTTGTCACATGGCTTGGACAGATGTTTATAAATCCAACCGAGGATGTATGGGTAGAAAGAGAGTTCAAGAGTTTTGATGGTGGTTTCGGAGTCACTGAGGTGATTACAGAAACTACTTCGATACCAAATCTTAGATCACAAAATATTTCGTTTACAGGATACAGACTAAAACCCGGTACTAAGTTCTTTAGTTCGTTCTCTAGAACAGATATGTCAGATAACAGAAGTTTGACAGTTCCAAAACTAATTGAAGTCACACCAATCAAAGGTGCATTCCAAATCGGAGAAACAGTAACAGGTAAACTTCTTAATAATCAAAACACAAATATAGTTCCTGAAATTAGATTTCGTGTTGCTACACCTAATCATAAAGATGGTCCATATAATGCTCCTACATTAACATATAAATCAAGTCCATATGACGGTGCCGGTATACCATCTTCTTATAGTGACACAAGCACACTTATAAACGTTGACACCGGTAGTTTGAATCAGAAATCTGATGAAAGATTTTTTGGTAATATTGTCAAAGACATGAGACTTGTCGGTGAAACCAGTAATGCAGAAGCACAAGTCAAAGAAGTCAGATTAATTTCAGATGAATTTGGTGCATTACTAGGGTCTATTCATATTCCTACTGGCAATCCTACTTTTACTAATGGAAGTAATACTGTCGCCATCAGTGCTGCTAAAGGAGACGTAACACCAAAACCCGGAGAATTGCCAATAAGTAAGGCAAGTTCAAACTTTTTCTCCAGAGGAGAGTTGATCACACAGACCACTATAAACAGAGTGGCACCTCCACCTCCACCACCACCCCCACCAGTAGAAGATGAAGGTGGTGGTGGTGATGATGATCCATTAGCACAGTCATTTAGAGTGACTGAGTATCCCGGAATATTCATGACGTCTGTGGATATGTTCTTCTTTACAAAGAGTAAAAACATACCTGTAGAAGTAAGATTAGTTCATGTAGAAAACGGATATCCAACAACTCGTTCAATAGCAAGTAAAGTTTTGGAACCAAGTCAGGTTAATACATCTGACAATGGAACAGTGCCGACTAATTTCAAGTTTGATTTCCCAGTATATCTTCCTGCAGCAGAATATGCTTTCGTCATCTTAGCATCTACTCAAGAGTATCAAGCATGGATATGTCGTGTGGGTGAAGATGATATTCTCACAAAAGATTTGCCAGAACTTGCAAAGGTTGTTATTAGTAAACAACCATCAACAGGATCTCTATTCAAATCACAAAATGCATCTACTTGGACTGCATCTCAATTGGAAGATCTCAAGTATAAAGCATATAAAGCAAAATTCATAACTGGTCAGGGTACATTCAAGATGTACAATCCAGAGTTGCAAACTTTCAATCAAAGAAATCTTTTACCTCCTAATCCAATTGAGGTATTTGATAAGAAAGTTACAGTTGGTCTCTCCTCTGATTTGAAAAATCCAAATATTGTTGTTGGAACACAAATCAAACAAAATAACAGAACATCTAGTGGGTTTGTTGAAGGAAGATTAGGTGCTGTTGGTGCAGCAAATACTGGATTGAATATTACTAATGCAGGTATTGGTTACTCAAATACAACCTTTGGCACAGTGAACTTCACAACCTTGACTGGTAACGGATCTGGTGCAACAGGTATTGTTACTGTGTCAGGTGGAACTGTAGATAGTGTATGTGTTCTAAACACAGGATCTGGATATCAAGTTGGTGACACTGTGACCGCAACACTTGGAAGTAATAACCTTGGTAGAAACTTGGTATTAACAGTAGGTGTTGTAACATCAACTAATGCATTGAAATTAACAGGTGTAACAGGACAAGATTTCAATACATCTGAACTGGTACAGTATGTTTCATCATCAGGATCAACTGAAACTCTTACAGCAATAACTCCAACAAGTGTTAGTATCAATGCTGATGAGTTTGATGGAAAACATATCAGAGTTTCTCATCCCAACCATGGTATGCATGCTTTCAACAATAAAGTTGAACTTACTCGTATTGAAGGAGACACTATACCAACAAATATCACTGTTGGTTATGGTGCTAGTTCAATTGACAATATCAGTATAGCATCTTCAGCAAACTTCAACATGTTTGAGGGATCACAAGTATCCAGCACCAATCCCGGCTTTGCATTAATTGCAAATGAAATTATTGCTTACACAGGTGTAGGTAATAATATATTGACTGGTATTACAACAAGAGGTGTTGATGGTACAACAACTCAATCATTCTTACCCGGAACACCAATTCAAAAATATGAATTCAAGGGTGTTTCACTTAGAAACATTAATAAAGAGCATAGTTTTGTTGACGTCACAAATCCCATCACAGAGAAGATTGGTTTAGATCATTACTTCTTGAATATTGGTGGTACAAAGTCATTTACATCACACACACTCGGTGGTGGAGTGAATGTAAGAGCGTCACAAAACATTCAATTTGAATCAATGATTCCAAACTTGAAGCACTCTTTACCTGATGAAACAACCATAAGTGCTAGTGCAAGAACTACCTCTGGTACAAGTATAAGTGGTAATGAAACATCATTCCAAGATCGTGGTTATCAACCTGTTTCTCTAAGTGGTAAGACTGAATTTTCTGATCCTAGAATTATTGCATCTAGAGTCAATGAGTCAAACAAACTCACCGCTTTACCCGGTGCTAAGTCATTTACACTTGATGTAACTATTGGAAGTACAAATGAAAATGTATCACCTGTTGTTGATGTTTTTGATAGCAATATTACAGTCAAATCAAATAGAGTAAATGCACCGATTGCTAATTATATTACTGATAGAAGATCTAACACATTACTCGAAGATCCTCATTCATTCTCATATGTAACATCTGTAATTGAATTAGAAAACCCTGCAAGTTCATTGAAAGTTATTCTTTCTGCATTCAAACCCGGAACTTCTGACATCAGAGTTCTTTATAGATTGAGGAGAACAGATGGGTCTGATATTGATAAGGTATTTGAACTGATGCCCGGATTCAATAATATTGATATTAATGGTAAAGTTATAGATGGTAAGAATAATGATGGTAGATCTGATAGACAGATAAGTAATAGTGTGACAGGACAGTTCCTAGAGCATCAGTTCACAGCGAACAGTCTTCCACAGTTTAGTGGTTATCAGGTAAAGGTTGAAGTAACTTCAACCAATCAGGCACAATCACCAAGCATACGTGACTTTAGAGTGATTGCTTTAGCGTAGTGAAATTTCCATCCATTCAAGACCTAATAAGGAAGTACGCTCGTCTTCCCAGTAAGAAATTATGGATTGCTGCTTTGAAAATAAATCGTTGGCCAGTCAAATGGTGGGACGAAGAAGTAGAAGCAAGAAGGAAGAAGGAAGAATTACGTAAGAAGCGAATCAAATCTTTATACCCTAGTAATGGCAAAAAATGATTAATGCATGGAGTCTAGCAGCAGAAGTTCTTGAGGGAACTTTAGATGAAACTTATCCAATTATGAAAAAAGCACCTATCAACGATCGCGACGATCTAAAAAGAGATCTTAATACTGGAGCGATTGTAAACACTGACACCATATATTATGAAAAATATATGGCAGAAAAGAACAGAGTCAAATCTCAAAGAAATGAGATTACGGAGTTGAGAGCAGAGATAGAACTGCTCAAGGCAATGATACGAGATAAATAATCTTAGTATATAAGGTATAATGGCAGTTCCAACAGTCAATTTAGTAATTGAACAGGGTGCTGACTTCGCAAGGACTTATTCCTTGAAGAAGGCAGATAATACTCCTTTGGATCTTACTTTCTATACCTTTGAAGCACATATGATCAAGAGTCGTTCCTCTATTCATAGAGGAATGGAAGGTAATATGATCAGTATGGGCACTACCTTTGGCAACAATCCTACGCAAGGACAACTAACTGTTTCATTTGCATCGTCAATGACTTCAGTCGGTATTCTGACAGCAGGAAGATATGATTATGATATTGTTATCAAAAACACTAACAATAATAAAAAGACAAAGGTGATTCAAGGTCAGGCATTAGTAAATGGCACCGCTATCTAATGGAAGAAGATATTCAAGTATTTGTAGTCGAATCAAGTGCTGATTTCGTAGCGTCTATCACAGTAGACGATAATAATGTGGCAGACTCAAATCTTACTGGTGATGGTGTCGGAGACCTTATAGTACAATTTGTAGACTCAGTATCAGGAGCAGGATTATCAGTGTCAAACTTAAGAGATCTAGGAGATGTAGATTCTACAGCAATACCTTCGGGTTCATCTGCAGGAGATAAATTTGTATTGACATATGATGCATCAAATAATAGATTTACGTTTGTAAATCCTGATACAGTAATAGACAATGCAGTCGGAGTTGGAATAACATTCCCACCACCTGTAGGACTGTCTTCAGAAACAATCAATTACCTTGATACAGCATTAGATGATAAGATAGATTTGGATGCCGGAACATTTTAGGTTAAGAAAGTTTTAACACTCATAGGTGTAGGTATTAGATTTAATAAATAAAGAGGAGTAAATATACCAATCTTAAAAAAACATGGGAGCTCCTGTTTTACAGTTTAAGAGGGGTCAGTTTTCAAATCTACCGGGTCTACGTGCGGGTGAACCGGGATTTACGACTGACAAATTTGACCTCTATGTGGGAATAGATTCCACAACATCAAGTAATAAATTTTTCGGATCACATCGTTATTGGAACAGAGAAACTGAGACGGTAGGTTCTTCTGTTAGAGTTGTTGAAGGAAGTAATAATGGTTCAAATTATATTGAACTAAAATCACCAAATTCACTTGCACAAAACGTTACCTACACTCTACCCGCAACAGATGTAGCAAACGGTATTTTAGTAAGTGATGGGTCAGGGAATCTATCATATACCACAACAGTCACAGGATCTGGATCTGGTTTATCAGCAGGAACTGTACCACTCACTTCTTTAGATATAGATGGTGGCACAGATATTGGTGCTGATCTAGCAGATGCAGATTTACTTATAGTTGATGACGGTGCAGGCGGTACAAACAAAAAGACCGCGATGTCACGAGTCAAGAGTTATGTTCTGGGCGGTGGATCAGGAGCAACTTTTGCAGCAATCAATGTTACAGGTATTGGTACAGTAGCATTTACAGATGCCACACAACTCAAAGTATCTGGAGTTTCAACATTCACAGGTGCTATTGATGCTAACGGGAATTTAGATGTAGCAGGAACTGCCACATTTGCAACTCCACTTGCAAACTCAAACTTAGCAAACGATAGTGTTTCTTTTGGTGGAGTCGAAGTTGATCTTGGTGCTTCTGATGCAACACCTGCATTCAATCTAACTGATGCAACAAACTATCCTACTTCAAGTTTGGTTGGTACAATAACTAATGATCAATTAGCAGGTTCAATTGCTAATGATAAGTTAGCAAATAACTCTGTATCTTTAGGTGGTATATCTGTAGCATTAGGTGGATCAGATGCAACACCTGCATTCAATCTAACTGATGCAACAAACTATCCTACTTCAAGTTTGGTTGGTACGATAACCAATACTCAGTTGGCAGGTTCAATTGCTAATAATAAGTTAGCAAATAGTACAGTATCTTTTGGTGGTGTTTCTGTAGCATTAGGTACAGCAGATACAACTCCGGCATTTGATCTTTCAGACGCAACAAACTATCCTACTACAAGTTTGGTTGGTACTATAACTAATGCCCAACTTGCAGGATCTATTTCAAATGATAAACTTGCTGGATCAATTGCAAATAATAAATTAGCAAATAGCACAGTATCTTATGGTGGTGTAAGTCTAGCATTAGGTGCTTCAGATGCAACTCCAGCGTTTGATTTGCAAGACGCTACAAACTTGCCTACAACAAGTCTAACTGGTACCATAACCAATGCTCAACTTGCAGGGTCAATTAATGATGACAAACTAAACACAATTACCACAGCAAATAAAGTTGGTCTTGGTGCTTTAGACATTGATGGTGGCACAGATATTGGTGCTGATCTAGCAGACGGTGACTTAATTGTAGTTGATGATGGAGCAGGCGGTACAAACCGTAAGTCTGCGATGTCACGAGTCAAGAGTTATGTTCTAGGCGGTGGTGAGGGTGCTACCTTTACTGCTATCAACGTAACCGGTATTTCTACCGTAACGTTTGCTGATGCTACAACACTCAAGGTTTCTGGAGTTTCTACATTTACAGGTACAGTCGATGTAAACGGAGCAATTGATGCTGATGGTGGTGCTAATATTGCAGGTGGTTTAGTTGCTGACACTGCAAAGGTATCAGATCTAACTGACGGAAGAGTAGTTCTAGCAGGAACAGACGGAGAACTAGAAGATTCAGGAAATCTTACATTCAACGGATCACAGTTAGGTGTAACTGGTACTGTAAATGCTTCAAGCACTGTTACTGGTTCTGAATTCCATACAGGTGCTGAAGGATCTGCGATCAGAGTTACTTCAAACACAATCTCTGGTCCTGCAACAATGACACTTGACCCTGCAGGGGTTGGTGATAATACAGGTAAAGTTGTAATCGCAGGTGACTTACAAATTGATGGTACAACAACCACAGTTAATTCAACAACTGTCACAGTCAATGACAAAAACATCTTAGTTGCAGACGGTGCTGCTAACGATGCTGCTGCTGATGGTGGTGGTATTACAATTGAATCTGGTGAAGGTAACAAGACATTCCAATTTGAAGCAACAGGTGACAACTTAGGGTCTTCTGAGAACCTAAACGTTGCATCTGGTAAAGTATACAAGGTAAACAACGTAGAGACATTGAGTGCAACCACTCTTGGATCTGCTGTTGTAAACTCTTCTCTTACTAATGTTGGAACTCTTACAGGTCTTACAGTTTCTGGTAATGCATCGCTTGAAGGTAATGTAGATTTAGGTAATGCTACATCTGATACTATTACTGCAACAGGTAGATTCGATAGCGACATTGTTCCTTCAACTGATGGAGCAAGAGACCTAGGTTCATCCACATTAGAATTCAAAGACTTATTCATTGATGGAACTGCTCACATCGATACACTAGATGTTGATGAGAATGCAGGTATAGTCGGTGATGCAACAGTTGGAGGAACACTAGGTGTTACTGGCGACGCAACATTAGGAGCAGACCTTGATGTCACTGGTGCAGTTACTGCAACTTCATTCACTGGATCTGGATCAGGATTATCTGCAGGAACTACACCAATCACCACTCTTGATATAGATGGTGGTACAGATATTGGTGCTGATCTAGCAGACGGTGACTTGATCGTAGTTGATGATGGAGCAGGCGGTACAAACCGTAAGTCTACAATGTCTAGAGTCAAGAGCTATGTTCTTGGTGGTGGACAAGGTGCTACATTTGCTGCAATCAATGTTACAGGTATAAGCACTGTTGCTTTTGTAGATGCTACACAATTCAAGGTATCTGGTATTTCCACATTTACTGGAGCAATTGATGCTAACGGTGGAGCAACTATTGATAATATCCAAGTTGGAATAACTGGTGATAATGAAATAGATACTGCTTCTGGAAATCTAACATTAGATTCTGCCGGTGGCACTGTAGCAGTTGATGATAACTTGACAGTTAGTGGCGATGCAACAATTACAGGAGGATTAGTTGCAAACGGTAACGTTGATTTAGGAGACGCTACTAGTGATACAATTACTGCAACAGGTCGTTTTGATAGTGATCTAATTCCATCAACAGATGGTGCAAGAGATCTTGGTGCATCCGGTCTTGAGTGGAAAGACTTATTCCTCGATGGAACTGCTCATGTTGACACATTAGACGTTGACGCGAACGCAGGAATCATTGGTAATGCAACAGTTGGAGGCACATTCGATGTCACTGGTGCAACAAACCTAAACGATACTACACAGTCAACCAGTAACACAACTGGTGCTTTGATTGTTGATGGTGGTGTTGGTATTGCCAAGAATGCAAACATTGGTGGAACACTTGATGTAGACGGACAAATCACAAGTTCTGCACCTCTAAGAAATTCAACTGGTGGTGGATTGATTCCCGGAGTTGGTATTCACTCACAATCTTCTGCTGCAGGTCTTGTAACTGCATTCTTATTCAAAGGATCAGGTCTAGAAAACTTTGTTGTTGAAGATGGTATTGGTGAGGTAACTGTATCTGGTGTTGCTGCTACAACATTCACAACATCTCAAACAACAACTCTTACTGAAGGGCAAACTGCAATTACAGTTTCTTCTTTCTATGAAGAAGGATTTGTAGATGTATACCTAAACGGTATTCGTCTTATCACAGGAACTGACTACACAGAAACAAATGATAGCACAGTTACACTTACATCAGGTGGAACTGCAGGGGATGAAGTTGAAGTTGTTGCTTGGAAATCACTAGGAGACATTGTAAACATCAATAGTCTGAAGACTGCTGGAGATCTAACAGTATCAGGGGTGGCAACTGCTACTGGTGGATTTGTTGGAGACTTGACAGGTGATGTTGTTGGTAATATTACTGGAGACATTACTGGTTCTCTTGCAAATGCAACTGCAAATACTTTACCTCTAGGTGTAATAGACATCGACGGTGGTACAGCAACAACAACACTTGCTGATGATGACCTATTCATCGTTGATGACGGTGCGAACGGTACAAATAGAAAGGTTACATTTGAGACAATATCTGATGCAATCTTAGGTGGATCAGGTGGTGCTACATTCGCTGCTGTAAACGTAACTGGTATTGGTACATTCGGTGGAATACTTGATGCAAACGGTGGTGCTAACATCTCTGGTGGTGCAGGTTTAGTTGCTTCAAGTGCAAAGGTATCTGACTTATCAGCAGGTCGTGTTGTACTAGCAGGCACAGATGGAGAGATAGAAGACTCTGGAAACCTTACATTCAACGGATCTAAGTTGACTGTCACTGGTAATGCTCAAGTGACATCAGATCTAGATGTTGACGGTGGAATGAACGTCTCTGGTGGAGAATCTGTAATGAGTTCTGCCACAGTTTCAGATCTTACTTCTGGAAGAGTGGTTCTTGCAGGCACATCCGGTGCTTTAGAAGACTCAGGAAACCTTACATTCAACGGTTCTACTCTTGCTATTACTGGTGCTGCTACAGTTTCATCTAATCTTACAATTAGCGGAGACCTCACAGTCAACGGTACAACCACACAGATCAATACAGTCAATACAACCATTGAAGACACACTACTTGAATTACAAAAAGTAGACGGTGGTAACTTAGGTTCAGATACTAACAAAGACGTTGGTATCGTCATGAACTACTATGACGGTTCTGCTAAGAAAGCAGCAATCTTCTGGGATGATTCAGCAGGTAGATTTGCTTTAGCAAGTGAAGCGACTGAAACTACAGGTGTTCTAGGTTCACTAACATACGGTGGTTTAGAAGTTGGTTCATTATACGTCAATGATTGTGCCGGTGCTTCACAAGTTATCTCATGTAGTGGTTCTACAAGATCTCTTGAGAACATCACTATCGATGGAGGCTCGTTCTAAAATAGAGTTATAAAACTTACATATATAAGGGGACTAGACAGTCCCCTTTTTTATAATTAATTATGGATCCTGAAGTACAAGCATTGATTGCAGTTTACCAAAAAAGATTGGCAGATGTAACTGCACAGGCGATTGCATATGAAGCAAGAATTGCTATTCTATCAAAACAGATGCAAGAATTAACACAACAACCTCCTACGCCAGCACCAGTTAAAAAACCAACAAGAACTAAGAAAAGTACAGATGGTGGAACATTCTGATAAAAACTATCTTAATGAATTAATAAAAAAGCGAACAAATATTAAATTTTTTTCTGATAAAATTCCTGATAAGGATATTATTAAGAAAATATTAGATGACACATTAGCAGCAGCACCAGTAAAAAATAATATATACCATTACAGTCTTGAAGTATATGGTCCAGAGTTTTATGAAGCAAAGAAATCTCTGCTCCTTCAAACTTTATGTGTACCTAAAGCACGTCATCCAAAAAAAGGTTTACTTAAAATGATGGGTACAGATATAGAAGATATAAGAATGATGACCAAAGATGAAGTAAGAGAAGAATACGATAAAAAAATACAGTATCTCAACACATGGGACTTAGAAGATATATACCAGACTTTTAAAGTTAATACACAAGTGATCGCTCCTTATCTGTTGGTATATAAATTCCACAGAAATCAGTATATTCCTCAGAGAATCAAAAACCGTAAAAATAGTGAAGAAATTAAGATGGTGAGCTGGTCTTATGAGGGTGCAATAATGCAAGCATCAATGCATTCAATNATTTTATCTTTANATGCTAGTTACTATGACATTGATCATGGATTTTGTAGATGTTATGGACAATGTAAAGGCAATGAAAAAAATACTATATTTAATGAACCAAAAGAAAATTTAATTTTCATGTTAGGATTAGGTTACAGGGGAGAAAAACCATATCCCGGACTATGTAACGAAACTGACAAGAAATCTGATAAACCTAAACCAGAACAAATTTACCAATGGATGTAATGAAATCTTATTTCAGTGGTAAATGGTCAGACATGAGTTTGGATTCTTACGAGTG
>FUFK010038005.1_pt1 | contig 44068 bp, 39 predicted proteins | sample 1021851 | NCBI WGS metagenome assembly FUFK01 (sample SAMEA51879418, study PRJEB19060) | metagenome
ATTTAATTCTTGTTTTTTGGTATTAAAATTCCAAATTTTTCCTACTTTATTTGCAACTTCATTACCAAAAAATTTTTTCACCATGTATTCTTGACCTTTATATCCGGTTGCAAATACAAAACTGTCATATTTTAATTTTTTAGAACTATGAATTATCCCATCACTTAAAAATTCGTTAATATCTGAGAATTGTATTAGTTTAATTTTTTTATCTGCAACTAAGTTTGAAGCTCCAACATTAAAATAATATCCTCCACCCCTTGTTAAATACTTAAATTGCCAACCTGTGTTATCCTCACCATAATCTAAAACAAAACCAATTTTTTCTAATTTTTTTAGAAGTTCACTATCTAGTTTTTTTGATTGTTTTGTTAAAATTTGATGTGTTTTTTTTAAAACGCTTAATGGACTAGAAATAGCAATTAAATCACAATCATCAGTTGATGGCCCTTCTTGATACANTGCATAAGGTAATTGTGCACTTGGCTCAAGATTAACAATCATTGTTGGAGATCTCTGTACCATTGTGACATTAGCACCATTTGCGTGTAAATCTTGACTAACATCATGTGAACTAGTTCCAGTTCCAAATACTAAAACATTTTTATTTTGATAGGGTTTACCACTTTTAAAATATCCAGAATGAATTTTTTCACCTTTGAAATTTTCTATCCCTTTAATATTTGGCATTTTAGGAACAGAACTGACACCGATCGCCATAATAATATGTTGAGGTTTTATTTTCTTAATTTTTCCTTTAGTATCCTTAATTTTTACATCCCAAATTTTATCTTTAGATAGATATTCAGCTGATATAAATTCAGTATTACTCCAAACATTTAATTCTAAACTTTCTGCATAATATTCAAACCAACCAGCTAATTTATCTTTAGCGATATATGTAGGCCATGTTTTGGGAAAAGGCATTAAAGGCAGGTGATTAACTTGGGTTTGATTGTGCAGAGTTAAAGAATGATACCTTTTTCTCCAATTATCTCCAATTCTTTCATGTTTATCAATAATAAGAGTATCAATATTCAATTGTTTCAATCTTGACGCTATGGATAATCCCGCTTGTCCACAACCGACAACTAAAACTGTTGGTTCTCTATCTATGTATGATTTTTCGAAATTTCTAATATCTAACCAATTTGGTGCTTTAAAATCTCGGATCGTCGAAGCTTTAGAACTAACTTTTTTTAAGTTCAGTTCCTTCAATGAGGTCGATATTGACCAACATTTAAAATGCGTAGGATTTTTTTTTGAAGGCATTAATCTTAATACTCCTTCACCAATACCTTCTTTTGTTTTAAATGAAAANATTGCTTCAATTACCTTTTCCCCAGCACGNACAACTTCTCTTGGTGGNGTTCTGCTTGTGTCCACACGAAAATTTCGTGCATTTTGTTTTATAATATTATTACGCAATGTATCGTTGAAATTTTTAATACCTGTGAAAGTAATAATGTCACCTGTTATTGAAACAAAATCTCTCCAATGTGATTCTGAATAAAACAGATTATCATAATTAAACTTATCATCTTTTAAAAAATCATTAAAATTTAGAAACCAATTTTCACAGATATTTGAAAAATCTAAATTGTTAAAATCCAACATTTAATTGCCTATAATTTTCTTTAAGTTAAACTATTAACTAAATATTTTCAATCATGTATATTATGGATTTTAAAATGACAAAAACTTCTGAAATAGCTAAATTTTTAATTAATGACCATCAAAATAATATAAAATACAGAAATCTTCCTAAAAGTTTAAAACCTAAAGATATTAATGAAGCTTATTTAGCACAGAAAGAATTTCAAGAAAATTGTGGAAGAGGTAAACTTGGAGGATTTAAAATTGCCTTAGCCTCTAAAGTGCAACAAGAATTATGTGGCATTGATCATCCTATTGCAGGAGGAATATTTGAAAGCGAAATTTATGATTCACCTTTTGAAGTTGATTTCGCATCTTATCACGGTTTAGGTTTAGAATTTGAACTTGCAATGGAAATTAGCGAAGATCTAAATTCTAAATCTATTAAGTTTGATAAAAATAATGTACTTGATTATATCTCAAATATTTATTCAGCTTTTGAATTAATAATTGACAGAGACGCAGATTACGAAAATATAGATGCTTTAAGTATGGCATCAGATAATGTTTGGTGTGCTGGAGTAATCCTTGGCAACCCGATCGAAAATTGGAAAAATATAGATTTTAATACATTAAAATCAACNTTGTATTGGAATGATGAAACACCTCAAGAAGCTATTATAAAAGACGCAAATCCTTTTGATACACTTGCATGGGTAATTAATCTACGGTTGTCACTAAATTTAAATATCCCAAAAGGCAGTAAAATCATTACAGGTAGCGTTATTAAAACAAGGTCTCCAAAAAAAGGTGATGTTGTAACTTATAATGTTGGTAACTTGTCAGAAACAAAAATTCGTCTTATTTAAAAAATGCGTCAAATATCATTTTGATTGCAATGAAAGTAAAAAAAATCAAAAGTAATTTTTTAAATAAATCTTTTTTAATACCACCTCTAATTTTCTCTCCAATATAAAACCCAATCAAAGAAAAAAGAGCTCCCATTAAACCATATTTAAACATTTCATTACTTAATACATCAGTAGTGTAATACCCTAAAAATACTGGGAAACATCCCATCAAGATAAAAAAACCACTAACATCCACAAAATGTTTTGGAGATACATCTTTTATAAAAAGNTAAATAGTAATGGGCAAAGCCCANAATGATGTAATACCGCCAATCAATCCGGACAACCCTCCAAAAACGAATTGCAATTTTACATCATTAACTTTAATTTTTTCAAACTTTATTGATAGTGAATTTGTTATAACAAATAAAAGAACCATAGAACCAAAAATGGCACTGACCAATTGATTTCCAATTTTTGCTGCAAAAAAAGAAGAAATTAATAAAAATCCGATTATAGATATTACAAAATATTTATACTCTTTTATAATTTGCAACCTATTATCTGCTCTATAAAATTGCCATAAATTTGAGATTGTCATTGGTATTAAATTAAGACCTAAAGCTGTAATTGGATTTACAAAAAAACACAAAATTGCCATACCTGTTGTTGGCAATCCAATTCCTATAATTCCTTTAATTATTCCGGCAATAAAGTACGTAACCGACATAATTGTAAACAAATCTAAATTATTTAAATGCTCCAAAAAAAACCTATTTTTAAATTTCAAAAACTTTATTATTAAATTTTATATATTTTTATCAATAATTTTGTAATTAAGTTTGCAGGCATTTGCAAAAGCTTTTAACCTTCTTTCTGAATTAGAATCAAAAAGAATTTTGCCTTTTGGCTTTAACACACAAACTAACTTTTGATTTTTAATGTTTATATCTATTGAGTCTAAATTTTTTGGATTTCCAGCGCTAAATGTATATAAAAACCTTAATCCTATGCCAACAGCAAAGGCTGATTGTTTTTCTTTTTCAGTTAATAAGCTAATTAATTTTTTTGAAATCGATTTTTTATCTTTTAGGCCCACGTAACGATGATAAATTGCCTGAGCTAACCAAATACGTTCTTTGTGGAGTAAATTTTTTAAAGGTAAAGATATAATTCTTTCTGCTGCAATAGCTCCTCTTAAATCTGAAAGTTCATTCCATGATATGTCTGATAGTTGGCAGGCTAACTTAAATAATCTTTTTAATTTTAGACCCACTAAGTCTTCCATTAATGGATCAAAAAACTTTTTAATTGCACTCTGCATTCCATTAAATCTCTGATTCTTAGTAAAATATTTAATATTTGAAGATTTATCCGGATTTATGATTTTTGAGGGGTTTAGTTCAGATACAATTCCATCTCTAATACTTGTTCCGGTAATAATTATTTTTTTTGGATCACATACTAATATTAAATTTTGCATTATATTTGCTGCATTCTTAATTGTAGGCATACGGTTTTGAGGAATTCCAGGAAATTCTTTTTCAGCATCCATTATTTTATCTAATAGTAAAACCGATTTTTCAATTTTTATTGATAAGCCATGAATTAAGTAGAGTGGATAATTTGAATCTTTTATATATGCTGAACCTAAACTTCTAAAACTTCCACCGGTACCATAAAAATTAATGTTATTTGAATTCTTTAGCCATTTAATTGATTTAAATAAATTTATGATTTCATGTTGATTGACTGGTATTAGGTGACCAATATCTAAACTTTCTAATTTTTTTATTTTACCTTTTTTGATCAAAATTAATTCTAAACTACCTCCACCTAAATCAGCAATTATCCCATTTTTAATTGGAACATTACTGACTAAACCTAAAGCGGCTAACTCAGCTTCTTCATTTTTCGTTAATATACGAATTTTTGAAGAAAGAATTTTTTCAGCTGGCAAAATAAACTCTTTATTATTTTTTGAGTTTCTTACAGCTGCAGTTGCAACTGGTACAATATGTTTTACTTCCATATTTTTTATGATAATTGAAAATCGTTGTAAGGCTTTTAATGCTCTAGAAATAGATCTAGTTGACAACTTTCCAGTTTCAAACAATTTTTCACCTAACCTACAATTAATTCTTTCATTAAAAAGAGGATAAGGATATTTTCCAGAATCAGGATAAATCACTAACCTTACAGAATTAGAACCAATATCTATGATTGCTAATTTTGACTTTTTAAGTTTAAGTTTTAATATTTGGGAAGTTTTTTTTACAGACATTAAGCAGTTTTGAATTTAGATAGAGTTCCTTGGCCAGATAAACTTGGATTTTCCATGAAATAAGAATGTGAACAAAAATTAAGCTTATCCTCTAACTTAACATATTCTCCAGTCTGTTCAAGCAACCATGAGTTTTTTGTGTCGTTGATTAGTGCTGGAATAACTTGAGTTAATATCTGGCTTCTTACTGTTTCATTTTTGAGTGGTACATAAGCTTCTACTCTTGTATATAGATTACGAGGCATCATATCTGCAGACGATATGTAAACATCATTTTTAATAGATTGAAATTCTCCACCATTTGCAAAAACATATATTCTACCATGCTCTAAAAACCTTCCAATAATTGATTTAACTATTATATTTTCAGACAATCCTTTTACATTTGGCTTTAAACAACAAATACCACGAACAAATAAATTTATTTTTACTCCTGCATTTGATGCTTCATAAAGCTTTTCAATTAATTTAGAGTCTACTATAGCATTGCATTTAATCCAAATTCCTGAAGGCAAATTTTTCTTTGCAAAATCAATTTCATTTTCAATTTTTTTTATTAACCACTCAAAAGAGGAGTTTGGTGATATAATTAATTCTTTCATATCTTTTGGCTGAATATGACTAGTTAAGAAATTAAATACCATCATTGCATCATTACAAATATTTTTATCTATTGTAAAAAATGAAAAATCTGTATAAATTTTTGCTGTTGATGGGTGGTAATTCCCTGTCCCACAATGCGCATAAGATACGAGTTTATTATTTTCTTTTCTTGTAATTAAAGAGAGTTTTGAATGTACTTTAAGATCTACCAATCCATAAGCAACTTGAACACCAGCTTTTTCTAAAATTCTTGCAAGCTGAACATTGTTTTCTTCATCAAAACGTGCTTTTAATTCAATGATTGCTATTACAGTTTTACCTTTTTCTGCCGCTTTTACCAAAGCTTCAACAATTGGAGATGATGGAGTTGTCCTATATAATGTTTGTCTAATTGTAAGGACATCTTCATCTTCAGCTGCCTGATTTAGAAAATTTACAACCACATCAAAAGTTTCAAAAGGATGGTGAATGATTATGTCTTTATTTCTTATTGCTAAAAAACAATCTCCTTTAAAATCATAGATTCTTTGAGGAAATCTTGGCTTATATGGTTTATAAAAAAACGTGCTATTAAAATAATTAAATAATTCTTTATAATTATCTAAATCTATAAATTGGTCTGTAATATAAATTCTAGACTTATTTATACTTAATTCTCTTTGTAAAAGTTTTTGCGTATTCTTAGATAAATTACTTGAAATTTCCAAGGATACAACATCACCTCTTCTTCTTGCTTTTAATGCTGATTCAAATTCATCAATTAAATCGTCAGCTTCATCATCAATTTCAATTTCTGAATCTCTCAAAACTCTGAACATTCCAAAGTNTTTTAGTTTGTGATTTGGATAAATTTTATCGATAAATCTTGTAATCAAATCCTCGAGCAAAATATATTTATGCTCTTCACCTGGAAGTCTTACAAACCTATTGAGATTTTTTGGAAGTAGTATTACTGAATTGATTTCTTTGTTTGTTCCGTGTGACATTTCAATAAACAACCCCTTACCTTGATTTTGAATGAAAGGGAAAGGGTGAGCTGGATCAAGTGTTGTTGGAGCAATAAGTGGAATAATGTTTTCTTCATAATATTTTTCAATCCATTTATTTTCTTTTTGTGATAAATCTTCAATTTTGCAAAAGCTAATTTTAAGTTTTTTTAATTCATGGATTAAATTTTTTAAGAGTACATTCTGATTTAACTTGAGTTTTCTTGTAAGACTTAAAATTTCATTCATTAATGTGTCGATACGCTTTCCTGTAAATGGTATAATTTCATATTTTCTAGTTATTAGTTGGTAAAGACCAGCAATCCTTACCATAAAAAATTCATCTAAATTCGTAGCACTAATTGTTAAAAATCTTAATCGTTCTCCAATTGGGATGGTCAAATCGAAAGCAGTTTTTAAAACTCTCTCATTAAATGACAACCAACTCAATTCTCTATCAAAAAAAAGATCTTTTTGTCCAAGATAATCTAGTTTTTGTGTTGTCAAATTATTCATCAGTTTTATCTCCATGAAAAAATCCTTGAATTATTTAACTTAATTTCATCAATAATTCAGGAATTTAGTATTTTTATAAGCTGTATATGTTACCAATATATTACATAAATTTCCCAGCTGTCCATCCACCATCAACTGTTAGAATAGAACCAGTGCAGAAACTGGATTCATCACTTGCTAAAAATCTAACTGCATTAGATACCTCTTCAGGCTCACCAACTCTATTCATAGCGTGAATCCCATTAATTTTTTTAGCTACTTCTTTATCTTGAAAGTATCTTTCAGTTAGAGGAGTTCTAATGACTCCAGGAGCGACAGCGTTAACTCTTATATTATTTTTAGCTAAATCCATTGCTAATTGCTTAGTTAATCCAACGGTTGCATGTTTTGATGTTGTGTAAGCACATCTGGAATTAGCTGCCACTATACCTAATGTAGAGGCAGTAATAACAATATTTCCTGTTTTATTGTGTTTTACACAATTTTTAGCAAACGTTTGAGCTGATAAAAATACTCCGTTGACGTTTACATCAATAACTTTTTTCCAATCTTCAAATTCTAAATCTAACATTGGAGTGATTTCCCTGATACCAGCATTACAAAAAACAATATCGCAAACTCCATATTTTTGGTTTAAAACTTCAAATACATTTTTTGTTTGTTCTAAATTTGTTACATCTAGATGGAGAGGTTCTGCAATTCCTCCATTACTGATTATTTGATTAGATAATTTTTTTGCCATTTCAAAATCAATATCTGTTACTGCTACAATTGCACCCTCATTGCCAAAATCTAAAGCAGTTTTAAAACCTATGCCACCTGCTGAGCCAGTAATTAATACTATTTTATCCTTAAATCTCATATGCTAATCCTCACTATTTATAATAGTTTACAATTAATTTTAAAAAAAACTATAGGAGTTATTTATGATTGAACATTTAATATTTTCAGATGGTCCAAAAAGAGTGGGGCCCTTTAGCCATGCTGTGAAATCTGATGAATATTTATTTGTAACTGGACAAATGCCTACCTTAGAAAATGATCCAAGTAAATTAGTCTCTAATGATATTAGAGACCAAACTCATCAAGTTATCAAAAATTTATCAACCGTACTTAAGAAATCAAATGTTCCTTGGGAAAATATAATATTCGTAAGAATTTATTTGGTTAACTTTAAAGATTTTGATATCGTCAATCAAATATATGAAACATACTTTTCTAAAGATAAATTACCAGCAAGAACATGCATTGGTGTAACAGGTCTAGCTGTAGGTGCATCAATAGAAATTGATTTAATAGCAAAAACATAAATATANANAATTAATATGAAAACTGAATTTAAGAAGGGATTAAAACAAGGATTTAGTCTTCCTGGTTTTGCTATGGGATCTGCAATGATTGGCTTTGGTGCCTTAGCATATGAATCAAATCTAGATTACTTTGTTACAATAGCATCAATGTTATTTTTATGGAGCATGCCTGGTATGATTTTGTTTGTTACTTTAATTTCGTCAGGAGCTTCAATTATATTAATGTTTATGAGNATTTTTTTGGCAAACATAAGAACATTGTTCATTGTACTTTCTGCGTTTTTAACTATGAATGTTGCTTCTCAAAAAAATTCTTTTTTAAATAAGTTGTTCTGGGCACAATGGGTTAGTCCAACAGCATGGACTGTAATTTCAACAAATCCTGATAAAATTTCAAAAAATTATATTTTTAGCTATTACAAAGGATTAGCGGTTGGTTTAGTTGTAATGTGTTTTATTGGATTATCAATTGGATATTTTATATTTAGTAAATTACCAAAGGAACTTATTACGATCCCAATATTTTTCATACCTTTGTATCTAATGATATTAATGTTAAATGCCAAAGATAAGATTTATATTGTTACGATTGTCTTCAGTGGTTTTCTACTAATCGTAAGTTATCCATTTTTAGGTGATTGGAGTATTTTAACTTCAGGATTGTTATCAGCTATACCAGGTTATGTTACTGGAAGGTTTTTAAAAATATGACAATCTCTTTATTTGATCAAAATACTATAATTTTACTATTTGTAGCTTTTGCAGGAATGATTATATGGCGATATCTAGGTGTTTTATATTCAAAAAATATTGATAANGAATCTATNATTGCAAAAACAATTAACTCAATAGCCTATGGAATGACAACAGCTATTGTATTTAAAATAGTTTTTTTTCCTGATAATGCTCTCAATTTAATACCAGATACTGATAGAATAATTCCTTTTTTTATAGGAATTATTGTATTTTTGGTTTTTTCCAAAAATACAAGCTTTGGACTAATAACTGGGATTAGTAGTTTTTCGTTTTTAATACTATATAGGAATTATATAATCTAATTTATTCAACTAACTGCTTAGCTATGATTATCTTTTGCAATTCATTAGTACCTTCACCAATTGCTAACAAAGGCGCATCTCTATAATATCTTTCGATATTATATTCTGGCGAATATCCAAAACCTCCATGAATTCTCATAGCTTCAGTTGAATTAAATAAAGCTGTTTCTGTAGCATATAGTTTTGCCATTCCNGCTTGCAAATCAGATCTTTNTCCACTGTCATATGCNATAGCCGCTTGTTCTGTNAGTAATCTTGANGCTTCTAATCTAGTTGCCATTTCTGCTAACTTAATTTGAATTGATTGGTGATTTGAAATTGGTTTTCCAAATGTTTTTCTAATTTTAGAATATTCTATAGAATCATCCAATGCGGCCTTTGCAAGTCCAACCCCTCTTGCTGCAACATTNATTCTTCCTAATTCTAAACCTGATAATATTTGCTGTAGACCTCTGCCTTCTTCAGTGCCGATTAAATTTTCTAGAGGTATTTCAACATCATTGAATTGAACTTCTCCTGTATCAATTCCTCTATATCCTAGTTTTTTTAATTTTCTTGGAATATAACCTTGATCTTTATGAACCAATAATAAACTCATTCCTTTATGAGGTGGTGAAATTTCATTATTCGTCTTAACCAATACTGCTAAAACATCTCCTTGGACTGAATTTGTTATCCATGTTTTAGTTCCATTAATTTTATACTTCGTATTATCTTTAGTTGCTTTTGTTTTTATTGATTGTAAATCTGTTCCACAATCTGGTTCTGTTAAAGCAATACCTCCTCTTAATTCTCCTGTTGCAAATTTAGGCAGATAAAAATTTTTCATTTCATCGGTGCCAAACTTTTCTACAGCAGCACACATAATTAAATGAGAATTAAAAATACCAGATACTGACATCCAAACAGATGAAACATTTTCTACAATTTTAGAATAAGTAACAGCAGACAAACCTAATCCACCATAATCTTCAGATATAGTTGCTCCAAAAAGACCCAGTTCAGCCATTTTGTCAGCTATGTCTTGAGGATATTTATCCTCAGATTCAAATTCTTTAACATAAGGTTTAACATCTTTTTCTAAAAACTTATCTATGCTACTAAGAATAAGTTTATCATTTTCAGAAGTGTCCAAATTTATTTTTGCTAGTTTCTGATCGTCCATTTAGTTTCTCTCTTTCTTATTTAATTACTTAACTCAAATAATGAATCTATGCTGTTCGCATTATCTAGTTTAAGCATAAAATTTTTAAGTTCATCAGATTTTTCTGTTTTTAAGTATGGTTCTACAAGACCGTCAAATTTCTCAATAAACTCATCTTGGGTCATAAAATTTTCTGGATCGCCTTTCGGAATTTTTACAAATCTTTCATGCTCTATACCATTAACTTTAATTTTAACATTCGCACTCATATATTCTGGGCAACATTCTTCAGCCTTTTTGTCGTGAGCAGTTTTTATTCTTTTACATAAAGATAGAGTTTCATTATCAGTTAAACTATTTTTATAATCATCCCATACAAAACTTCCATTTTTTGCAGCTATAGCTGCACAAAAAGGCATTGAAAATTGTCCATCAACTATATTCTTAGGATTTCTTTTTTCTTCTAAAGGAACACCGATAATATTTAATGCTGTATTTGATAATCCAATTTCAACATCTTCTAGCTCTTTAAAATTAAAACCTATTTCTTCTTTAAGTTCTAACAATCCATCTATTGCTGCATGACTGTATCTACATGATGGGTAGGGCTTTACACCTAAATTAAGAGTTTCAAAATTTTCACCTAAAGCATTTAAGGCTTTTTTAGAATCTCCACCAGAAACAAAAGAATTTAAATATCCCCATTTACCCTCAAAAGCTTGTTGTGGACCTTTAAAACCCTCCAAAGCTAAAACAGCACATTTTAATCCATTTTGGGCAGCTTGACCAACATGTGATCTTTTTGTCCAAGATCCATCGTTTAAAAATTCCATTGAACCCGATGACTGACTTAAGGCAATACCAAAGGCTGAAATAAATTGATTTTTATTTAATCCCAAAATATGACCAGTTGCTGCAACAGCCCCAAAAATGCCACAAGTGGCAGTTGGATGAAATCCTCTATTATAATGCTTAGATGCTCCACCTGCCAACCCAAGTCTTATTTGAATTTCATAACCTATAACACAAGCTGTAATTAATTGTTGTCCTGAACAGTTTTTCATTTGTGCAGCTGAAAGAGCAGCAGATAAAATTGGTGCACTTGAATGAAGAGAAGCTTCAGCATGAGTATCATCAAAATCTAGAGAGTGTGCTAAAGTACCATTAATTAAAGCAGCAGCAGACGGTGCATAATTATTTTTATCTGAAAAAACTTTACAATTACCATTATCCAAATCTAATGTTTGAATTGCTTTTATCAAACTTTCTGTTGATTCAGCATCATGCCTTGCTCTGATGATTATTCCAACAGTATCTAAAATAAGTAGCTTAGTTCTTTCAACTACATCTTTAGGTAATTTTTCAAATTTAATGTTTTCACAAAATTCAGCTAATTTTTCTGTTAATTTTTCCATATCTCTCAACTTGTATTTATTTCAGTTAAGTTATAATGTTATTATTTATTAATTTTTTTTCAATTTATTTAATTTTTTTTTATGACAGAACCATTTGAATTAACTGCTACAAAAGCTCTTGAATTAATTGATAAAAATAAACTTTCATATTTAGAATGGATTGAAAGTTGTTTAGGAAGAATAAAAACAAGAGAACCTTTTATTAAAGCCTTTTCCTACATTGATTATACAAGACCAATCGAATTAGCAAAAAAATGTGATCAAATAAAAAAGAAAAATTTTGGAATACCATTTGCTGCAAAAGACATTATTGATATTGAGGGTATGCCGACACAGATGGGCACACCTTTTTATTCAGAAAATATACCAAAAAGAGATGCTGGAAGTGTCGCAATCGCTAAACACTATGGCTGTATTCCTATTGGTAAGACAGTGACAACTGAACTGGGTCACAGACACCCTGGCCCAACTGTTAATCCTCATAATTATGAACATACCCCAGGTGGATCTAGCTCTGGTTCAGCTGCTGCAGTAGCAGAAAACATGGTACCTATTGCTTTTGGAACCCAAACAACTGGTTCTGTTATAAGACCTGCAGCTTATTGTGGAGTTATAGGCTATAAGCCAACTTACGGAGATTTTGATAAATCAGGAATTTTACCAAACTCACCATCTATAGATACTTTAGGTCTTATGGCTAGATCGATAGAAGATATACTTAGTATGAGGAATATTTTGATAGAAGAAGAATGTTTATTAAATGAAAATTTAAATATTAATGATATTAGGTTTGCGTTCGTTAAAACTCCTTACTGGGATAAAATAGATGACGACTCTAAAGTAAATCTAGAAAATTTTATTTCTAATCTGATAGAATTGAAAGTTAATGTAGAAGAAATAGATTTAAATAATTTAATTTTAGAGTCTAGTGAAATACATAAAAAAATAAGTGGATTTGAATTTAAAAGATCTATTTCCGCCGAACGTTTTCACCACTATAATGAACTAAGTGATATTCTAAGAAATGGAAGGCTTAGTGACGGTGAAAATATGTCATTAAGTGATTACCATTATTTATTTGATCACCTTGAAAAACATAAACATATGATTAATAACAAAATATCTTCTTATGATTGTATAATATCACCAAGTGCTCTAGGCGAAGCACTAAGTGGTTTAGAATATACAGGCTCACCAGTGTTAAATACTACTTGGACTTTATTAGGATTACCATCAATAACACTACCAATGTTTAAAAGCAAAAATAATTTACCAATAGGTTGTCAATTTATTTCAAAGAAGGCTGACGATAATAAGCTTTTAAGTATTTCAAAAAAAATACTCTTAGAATTTAGCTAGCCAAAGTGAGAAGTTATTAATAATGAAGGTAAAGTAAGAGCTAAAGCAGGAAATAAAAGTACTATTATTAAAACAACTGTATCTGAAATACAAAATGGGAATGAACCCCTAATCACAGTCGTTACAGGTAATTTTGTGACTCCACTTACAGCAAATAAATTAAGTCCAACAGGTGGAATTACACTCCCGATTTCTATACATAAAGCTGTTAAAATTCCAAGGTGAACAGGATCAACTCCAAGTGCTAATGCAACGGGGAAATAAATAGGTACTGTTAAAACTAAAATTGCAACACCTGTTAAAAACATAGATAAAAATAGCAAAGAACCCATTAAAGCAAACAAAAATCCAAGCCTTGATAAACCTAACGTACCAGCCCATTCAGCTATCATCTGAGGCCATCCCATATTAGCAAGATAAAACTGGAATATGCCTACACATCCTAACAAAAAGAAAACTACAGCTGTTAAATTCATAGTCCTTACTGTCGTTGGCATTAATTCTTTTAGAAAAGTCTTTCTTTTAAAAACCAGACCATAAAATAATGCGTAACTGGCAGCAGCAGCACCTGCTTCTGTTGGAGTAAATACTCCTCCATAGAGTCCACCTAAAATTATAACTGGCATCAACAAAGCTGGCCAAGCATCTTTAAATGAAATCCAAACCTCACACAAGTCAAATTTTCCTCGAGGTAATTTTATAAATAGTGAAACGCTAATGATTATAACTGCATCACTTATTGCTAACATTATGCCAGGCACAATACCTGCAAAAAATAAATCAATAATTGATATCTCTGTAATAACACCAAACAAAATAAGAGTAATACTTGGTGGTATCAATAAAGCTATCCCACCAGCTGAGGCAATTACTCCAGCCGCCATCCATTTAGGATAACCTCTTTTTACAAGCTCCGGATATGCGATAACACTCATTGCTGCGGCCATAGCTGTTGAAGAACCTGATATTGCCCCAAATAAAACTGCTGCTAAAAGTGTTGCATATGCGAAACCACCTGGAACCCAACCAACTAAAGAATCGGCAAATCTAAATAAACCTGCTACCAGGCCGGTTCTTTCCATTAAAAAACCAGCATAAATAAAAAAAGGTATTGCTACTAAAGTATATTTAGTTAGAAAGCTGAAAAAAGCTTCAAATAAGGTACTGTAAGTTAGAAAATCATCAAATAATACACCAATCGCAGTAGCACCAGCCAATGAAATTCCAATAGGAACTCCAGCAAATAAAAGCATGAATAATGTACTACCTAAACTCCACATAACAATTTTCTATCTAAACATCCGTTGATAATTCAACTTTTTCTGTAAAATGATCACCCTTAATATAACTGTGAATATCTTCAATAATTTGTAAAAAAGCCACGAGTGACATTAAACCTAAGCCTATAGCCAAACAAGTATGAAATGGCCACATATAAAAAAATAAACTTTCTGACAATTCACTTATCTGAATTGAATATTGTATAGTAGAAATAGCTGTATAAGTTAATGAGGCACAAAAAATGCAAACCGTAGTTGAAACAAAGATTTTTGCAAATCCAATTAATCTAAAAAACTTATAAGCACTCAATAATTGAAGTACAGCGCTCATAACTAAATGCCCTCTTTTTATTTGAGTTACACAAATGAAAAAAGCAACTGAGCACATTGTAGCATAAATAACTGCATCCTGACCCCACTCAAAAACAACACCCAAAATATATCTTCTAAAAATTTCAGCTAAAGCAAATAGAGTTACAAATATCATCAATACAGCTGACATGGTTCCTAAGATCTTTTCAATCCAGAGTTTAATCATTTCAGAAATTTGATAGAATTTATTCATAATTAGTCTAAAAAAAAGGCCTAAAAAATTTAGGCCTTTTCATCAAAGTTACTTTCGTGACTTCTTTTTATATAGAGCTGTTCCTTTTGCAAATTTTGCAAAGTCTGCAGCAAAAGCAGAACAATCTGTCTTTTCCAGTGGATCTGATCCTAACGGATTTGCTTTAACTAAAGCAGCAGCTTCTGCTGTGAATTGATCAACCATTTTATCACCAGTTCCATCAACTTTAGTTTTAATCCAGTTATTTGTAGCACCACCTTCAGCCTTTTGTAAAACACCAGCTTCTGTCGGGTTCATTACATAAATACCAGGCTTAGACTTATCTGTTACTTTATACTTATCAACAAGTCTTTTATCATTACAAAAGTTAATTGCCTTTTGATATGGAATAAAGTCATTGACAATGATATCAGCTAAAGCTTTTTGTTGAGCCTTTGATAATTTTGACCACCATTTGTTTGAAGCACCAATCCAATAGTAATCACCAACGATACCATTGATTCCAGCTACAGTAAAATATGGAGCTTGCTCTTTTGTTGCGTTAAATCCACCTAAACTTGTTAATAATCCATCAATTACTCCAGTTTGAAGTGCTGGTGGAACATCTCCAAATGACATTGTAGTTGGATTAGCACCTAATGATCCAAGTAATGCATTTTCNGCAGGTCCCATACTTCTGATTTTTTTACCTTTGAAGTCAGCTGGAACAAGCATTCTACTTTTAACAGCTCCAGCACCCATGTACATACTTAAGTGACCAGAACCAAAAATTGTAATTCCATGCTTATCATTAAATACCTTCTTTAACTGAGCAAAAGTTTTTGTACCATCTAGTCCATTGATAGCACCAGGAGTAGTTAATTTACCAGCTCCTACAATTGTATTTGCTANAGGCTCAACTGAAGAAGTTTTACCAAACTGTCCAGTCATCATTTCTAGATTACCTTTTGTTAAAGCCTGTGTACCTTTAGGCACATTATAAAGTGATTTAGCCCAGTAGATTTGAACTTTACTTCCTGGAATTTTCTTTTCAACTTGCTCTGCAAAAAACATTTCTGCAATAGCTGCAGGATGTGGCGGACCAGAGTGGTCTGATGCCCATCTCATTTTAATTGGTTCAACTTTACCGTGTCCATCTGCGATAGCATTTGTTGAACCTAATGAAAATACAGCTGCAATTGTAGCAACTGCTGTCATTAATTTCTTATCTAATCTCATGAATTTTCCTCCGAAACATAGATTTTGTTAAATAATTATTTAGACACTAAACATATAATACTATGTAATCAAAGGTTTTTTAGTTCATATGTTATATAAAAAATTAATAAAATAAATTGAACTATATAATATCTTTATTTTTCAATAAGTTAATGTCTTCAATTGAGTAGCCTAACTTAGTAAATATCTCTTCATTATGTTCACCTAATTCAGGTGCTGTTTTGTCAACATGATTTTCAGTGTCGAATCTTATTGGTGTTTTTAGTAGGCTTATGTTTTTTTTATTTTTAGTCGTTATAGTTTNAATGTTATTTCTTTCTTTAACAAATTCATTTTGAAGTGAAGACTTAACATCTAAGATTGGTGCAGCTGGAACATTACCTGCAAAAATTTTTAGCCATTCTGACGTAGACTTTTTACTTAATTCTTTATCTAAAATTTCTGTTATTAGACTTCTATTCTCCTGTCTCAGTTTAAAATTTAAAAACCTTTTATCTTCTCCCAAGTCTTTTCTATCTATATATTCACAAAGAATAGGCCAAAAACTCTCTTTATTGCACATTAAATAAATCCAACCATCAGAAGTTTTATACAGTTGACATGGAACTAAAACGGGATGAGCAGATCTATCTAATCTTTCCGGTTCGTAATCTGAATTTAATGCCCAGGCAGCTACATAACTTTGATTAAACATGGCTGTATCAAAAAGACTTACATCTATATCTCTTCCAATTCCTGAATNTCTTGCGGATAAAACACCACTCACTAAACTAAATGCCATAGTTAATCCTGACATGTAATCTACAATAGACAGACCAAATCTTGCCGGAGGAGCATCAGGTTCACCAGTCAATGAAAAGTACCCTGCCTCAGCTTGCATTAAATAATCATATCCTGGCCAATTCTTTCTTGGCCCTTCTCTACCATATGCAGAACAATGAGCTGCAACAATTTTTTTATTATATTGTTTTAATTGGTCATATGTAATTCCTAACTTTTCAGGAACATCACCTCTAAGATTATTGCAAACTGCATCACTTGTTTTTACTAACTTACCTAAAATTTCCTTCCCTTCACCAGATAAAATATTAAGAGTTATACTTTTTTTATTTCTGTTTAATGCTTGAAAGAAGATACTTGATGCTGAATTTCTTTCTTCATCAATGAAATAAGGACCAAGTGCTCTTAAGTAGTCTCCATCCGTTCCCGCAGGTTCTATTTTTATTACCTCTGCACCTAAATCCGATAAATACTGAGAACCAAATGGACCCGCACCATACTGCTCAAATGCTAAAACTTTTAATCCCTCTAGAGGCAAGCTCATTTTTTAAAACTTTCTAATTATTTTGTTTTTGAAATAATTTCATCAACAACACTATGACCTCTTTTAGCAACTAAAAAAGATCTTACCATATCCATCACAATCACATTATCTTGATTCTTTCCAATATGTCTAACTCTTACTATTCCTTGGGTTGGTCTTGATTTAGACTCTCTTTTATCAAGTACCTCTGTTTCAGAATATAGAGTATCTCCAACAAATACTGGTGCTGGTAATTTTATTTCTTCCCAACCTAAATTTGCTATTGCTTTTTGGCTAGTACCACTCACGCACATGCCTGTAACCAGTGATAAGGTAAATGCAGAATTTACAAGATAACGTTTGAATTCTGTTTTAGACGCATAATTAGTGTCAAAATGCACAGGATGTGTGTTCATTGTTAAATTTGTAAACCAAATATTATCTGTTTCTGTAATGGTTCGACCTGGCCAATGTTCGTAAATGTCACCTATATTGAAATCTTCAAAATATCTGCCTGGATCTTCTCGATATCTATTAGGCCCAACCTTTTTTATTCCAAATAACTCACTCATTTAAACCTCTCTTTCAATAATGGACTTAGCTCTTGCCAAAACAGGAGCATCAACCATTTTACCTTCAAAATTAAAAGCGCCAGTACCTGCAGTTTCAGATGCTTTTAAAACTCCTTTTGCCCAAATCAATTCTTCATCAGTTGGATTATATGCTCGATGGATAGGTTCAATTTGATCTGGATGAATTGCAAATTTTCCTTTAAAACCCATTGATTTAATTAGCTTAGTTTCATTAAAACATCCTTCCGCATCACGAAAATCCAACCAAACCCCATCCAAAGCAATAGTGTTGTATAGAGCTGAGGCATTAACTATTTTACCTCTTGAATAAGCTAGCGAATCTACACCCATATCTCCACCTGTCATAGCTGTAAAGTCAGCAGAACCAAAACCTATTCCTGAAAAGTTTATACCTTCAACATTCCAAAATTCGATATTAGCAATTCCTTTAGGTGTCTCAATTTGTGGTAGAACTAAAATGTTTGTTCCTAAATCATTTAAAAAAGATTTACACTCTTTAGCATCTTCAATTTTTGGTATAGCAATAGAATAAGGAAGATTTGGACAATTCTTCAACATTTTAATGTCATCATGATAATCATTCGAATCTAAACCATTTATCCTCAGTAAAAATTTCTCTGGTTGATTATCAAAATTGTTTTTTGAAAATTCGATGAAATTTTTACGCCCAAAATCTTTCTTATCTTTGGCAAGTCCGTCCTCTAAATCAAAAATGACTTTGTCAGAATTTGATGCCAAGGCTTTTGGAACTCTTTCGATTTTATCCAATGGTAAAAATAAAATACTCCTCATAACTGACTGCTCATTAATTCCTTTATTTTAAAAGATTGATAATGTCTTTTGCTCGATTTTTTTCAGGACTTTTAAAAAGATCAAATATTTCATTGGATAGTTTATCAGATAATAAAGAAGAAGATTTAGTTAAAATCTTTTTCTGTAATAATTCATTTTCAATTTTATTATTCAAGTCATGACTGTTTTTATATATTTCAGTACCATCTTTTAATTCAATTAAAGCTTCAGTATTAGTCATTTTATCATTTGGAATGACTTCAACTTTATCACGTGTTTCAACAATTTTTTCATTAAAGCAAATTTCATCATTATAACTATCTAGCCTTCCAGTATCAACACCGTGAAGAGACATTGCGGCGGTTAACCTATATGAAAACTTTGCCTCTAATCCTGTTTTTGGGCTATCAATATTACAAACTTGCAACCAAGAAGGTTGTGTTTGAATTGAAATTTTTTCAATTGAATCTGGATTAAAATTATTTTTTGTTTTCAATTCGTCTAATGCCTCAAGAAAAGCATGCAAACCATGACAACAAGCATGAAATTTATATTTAATTTCAGGGAATAAAAAATCTTGCCCTAAACCATTAATCGCTGCCTCAGGCATAGTTTCATCCCATGCATGTGTCTTCAAAAAACCTTGATTACATTCAATCCCGTTTTCACAACTAACAAAACCTAACTTTGACAATTTAGCAGCCTCAATTCCATTTGATGCAGCAATGCCAGCATGAAATGGTTTGCCCATTGTACCAAATTGTGACTTTAAACCTGATGCTCTTGTTGAAACTATACCAAGTGCATTTTCGATTTGTTTAGCATCTAATTTCAGTAATTTCGATGCAACTAAAGTTGCACCAAAAGCACCACTGGTGGCTGTTTGATGAAAACCTTTGTTATAATGTGAGTAACCAAGGATATGACCTAACCTAGTTGAAATTTCTACACCACACATATAAGCCAACATTATTTCATCAATCGATGAGCCTAATTCTTCACCAAGTGCTAATGCAGTAGGAAAAGCACTAGCCGTTGGATGTCCAGTAAATAAAAAATGAGTGTCGTCATAATCTAGGGCATGACCAATAGTTCCATTTACAAAAGCTGCTGATTTAGCTGAAACTTCTTTTCCATTTGAAATTAATCTTGATAGACCTTTAGTTTGTTCTTCATCGATTAATTTAGTTACAATTTTTGATACTGGCTCTTCTTTTGCTGCATATGCAACACCACACCAATCAATCATTGACATCTTTGAAAAAAATATCATTTCATCATTAAAATTTTGTAAGGTAGCCTGTGATACGAAATTACTAAAAATTTTTGTTAAATCTGTCATCTTTTACTCCATTAAAACTTTGCTTCTGCTCTCATAGTCACACCAAATTCTTTTGTTGCACCCCAACAGCTTACTGAACCATCATCCATTTTATCTACACCAACCATATACTCACTATCTGCAAAAACAGGTGCCATGACTTTATGAGTGAATGACTTTACTGGCTTACCCATCAATTTTTCAGCAGCTCTTAATAAATAAGTTGCCTGAAGTGGTCCATGTACAATCAAGCCAGGGTAATTTTCTTCATTAACTGTGTATGGATGATCATAATGAATTCTATGCCCAACAAATCCAATTGCGGAATATCTAAATAATATAGTTGGATGCATAAAAATTTTTTCACTTAAATCTGCTTTCTCAGGTATGTCTTTTGAGTAACCTGAGCCACCTCCAGACTTTGAAATATCTCTATAAACAATATTGTGTTTTTCATTAATAGTTACTTCATCATTGACTAAGAAATTATATTCTGCTGTTACAAAACATAAAAGACCAGTTCGTCCTTCTTTAACTTGAATGTCAGCTACAGTTGATTGTTTAATAACTTTGTCACCTACTCTAATTGGTTTTAAGACTTTAATTTCACTTCCTGCCCACATTCTTCTTGGCAAAGGAACAGGAGGTAAAAATTCACCTAATGCTGGATGNGAATCTACACCAAGTTCATCATTTTTAACTAAATTCCACCCTAACATCCAATGTAATCCAGAAGTGACTGGATCTCCATCCTTAGGATTTCCTATATCCATATTTAGCGTTGCTCTATATCTTTGTTCAACAATTGGTGTTACATAGTCGGTAACATTATCTATTTTTCCGATCCATTTTCTTAAATGNTCAATATCAACTTTTGTAGACATAATAATTAAGCCCTATAATTTTAATTAGTGAATTAAAATGATTCTATTAATTAAATCCCAGATTTTGCATTAGATAAAGTTAAAAATGTAAAAAATAACAAGATTTTAATTTTACTATTTAAAAAAGTATTATTTAATAGAAAATTGATAAAAAAAACTTGAATCTAATTATAAATAATATCTTTAGGAGATTTTTTTGAACGGTGCAGATACTCTAGTAGGGACATTATTAGAAGGTAATGTTGATGTGTGTTTTACAAACCCAGGAACCTCTGAAATGCANTTTGTTGCTGCATTAGATAATTATAAAAATATGAGAAGCATTTTATGTTTGTTTGAAGGTTGCGCAACTGGAGCTGCAGATGGATATTATAGAATGAAAAGATCAGCAGCTTCGACTTTATTACATTTAGGACCAGGATTAGCAAATGGATTAGCAAATTTACATAATGCAAAAAAAGCTAATTCTGGAATTGTTAATATAGTAGGTGAACATGCTCTTGATCATATAAAGTTAAATGCTCCNTTAACCTCTGACATAGAGGGTATAGCGAGACCTGTTTCAAGTTGGATAAAAACTAGCAAATCATCTAAAGAAATAGGAATGGATGCAGCAGAAGCTATAAAAGCAGCCAATAAAAAACCTGGAGAAATTGCAACACTAATATTACCTGGTGATACTGCGTGGAATGAGGGATCTAAAATTGAAGANGTAATACTACATAATAATACAAAAAAAGTTCCTACAGNTTTAATTAAAGAAGCAATATCAGAAATACAAAAAGCCAATAACCCATTAATACTAGTAGGAGGGCCTGCATTAGAAGAAAATAATCTTGTTAAATTAGCTTTAATAGCGGAAAAGCTTGGATGTGAATTAAAAACAGACTGGTTTAATGCACGACTAGACAAAGGAGCAGGAAGGATAAATTCAATAAGAATCCCATATGTAGTTGATAAAGCAGTTGAAGCCTTAAAAAATTTTGACACTATTGTTAATATNGGTGCCAGACAACCTGTCGCCTTTTTTGCTTATCCTAATAAACCGGGAATTTTAACCCAAGACAAAACAAATTTTATAGATTTAGCTGAATTATCTGATGATATAACATCTTTAATCAATGAATTTTCAGATCTTGCAAATGTTACTTCTAAAAACCCTAAAACAATATCAGAATTTAATCCTCCAGAAATACCTCAAGGTCCAATTAATACAACTTCTCTAGGTATGGCCCTAGGAGCTTTAATGCCAGAGAACGCAATTGTAGTTGATGAGTCAGTGACAACTGGCAGAGAGTTTTTTTATCAAACTGCAGGTTCTCATCCTCACACATGGTTAAACAATTGTGGAGGATCTATTGGATTTGGTATGCCTGTAGCGATTGGCGCGGCAATAGCTTGTCCAAACCAGAAAGTCATTTCTCTTGAAGGTGATGGTAGCGCTATGTATACCGTCCAATCTTTATGGACAATGGCAAGAGAGAATTTAGATATTGTTATTTTAATTTTTGCTAACCAAAGTTACAAAATTTTGCAAGGAGAATTAAAGAATGTTGGTGTGACAAATCCAGGAAAATCTGCCATTGAAATGTTGTCACTTAAAAACCCAGAATTAGATTGGACTTCAATATCTAAAGGAATGGGTGTAGATGCAGTTAAAGTAGATAATATAGAGGATTTAGTTAAATATTTTAAATATGGAATAAAAGAAAATGGTCCATTTTTAATTGAGGTTTTGATCTAATAGATAAATTATTAATATGAATAAATGCCTATTTTAAAATTATACAAAGATAAAAATATAGATTGTAAAATGGACCTGGTTTCAATTGAGGATTATCTCATCAAAATGATGAATACAGAATTAAATGCTAGGCTTGAAAATTGCCAAATAATTTGGATAGCCACAGAAATATTAAAATCTGAGTACAAAATTTATGGTGAATTACTTTTACGTAAAAATGAGAACCGTACAAACTTAATAAAAAATAATTTTTTAAATAAAATTGGTAAAAAATTATCAAAAAGTTTTTCTACAAATATTAGGTTAAGATCTTTTTCAATTAAAGATGAATTAATTAATGCTGCACAGATTAAATTAGGGGAAGATGATGACGGATAAAAACATTGTACTTTGTGAAATAGATAGTAGAGGAATTGCAAATATTCATTTAAACAGACCTCATAAAAATAATGCTTACAATGGGGAAATGATTGAGAGATTACTTGAAGTTTTTGAAGGTCTAAGTTCTCATAAATCTCTAAAAGCTGTAGTAATAAGAGGTAATGGAAAACATTTTCAAGCTGGAGCAGATTTAGAATGGTTAAAGGAAATAGGAAAATTAACAAAAGATGAAAATTTTATAGTCTCTAAAAAAACAGCTTTGGCGATAAAAGGTCTAACAGAGTTTCCTAGACCTGTAATTTCAATAGTTCATGGTGGTTGCTTTGGGGGTGGAACAGGGATTGTAGCCGCGTCCGATATTGTAATAGCAGAGACAAAATCAATTTTTTCAATATCGGAAACTCGTTGGGGTGTGATGGCAGGCATAATAATACCTCAACTCAATAAATCCATTGGAGTCAGAAATGTTAGAAGATATGCAATTTCTTCTGAAAGATTTAATGCAGATGAAGCCAAAAGAATTGGTTTAGTTCATGAAGTTTTAGATCAACAATTTATTGATGAGAAGTTAGAATCTATTTTAGATCACATTTTACTATGTGGCCCTGAGGCAATTTACCAAACGAAAATGAGAGCCTTAAAAGAAGCAAATTTAATTTTGAATGATAAGGAATTTAATGAATTAGTGGAAGAACATTCACTAAAAAGAATGAGCGATGAGGCTTTTGAAGGTCTAAATAGTTTTTCTGAAAAAAGATCTCCTTCTTGGTACCCAAAAATAAAGGATAATTGATATGTCTTCATTAGTTATAAATTCAAAAATCTGGGGTGAAATGTTTGGCACTAGAGAAATGTCAGACATTTTTTCAGATAAAAAAACTATACAATATTACCTCGATGTTGAAGCTGCACTNGCTCGAGTTCAATCAAGATTAGGGATAATTCCTAAAACTTGTGGTTTAGAAATTTCAAANGTTGCNAAAACAGATTGGATTGACTGGNAATTATTAGAAAAAAGAACNTCCATTGTAGGNTATCCAATTTTACCATTAGTTGAACAATTAAGCTTAAAAGTNAAAAAGAANNTNGGGCANTANTGTCATTGGGGAGCNACAACACAAGATATAATGGACACAGCTGATGTTTTACAAATTAGAGATGCTTTATCAATCTTATTATCTGATTTAGTTGGAATTAAAAAAGCTTTAAAAAAACTTGTAAAAAAGTACATCAACACACCAATGTCTGGAAGAACTCATTTACAGCATGCTTTACCTACTTCTTTTGGCTATAAATGTAGCACATGGTTATCTGGTATTGAGAGACATATTGATAGAATTAAAGAAATAAAAGAGAGATTATTTTACGTTTCTTTTTTTGGAGCTGCAGGAACTCTTGCCTCTTTAGGAGAGAAAAATGGGCTAAGGACAAAAAACGGACTTGCTAAAGAATTAAAATTAAAATCTCCAGATGTGAGTTGGCATTCGATTAGAGATAATTTTTGTGAGTTATCATCTTGGATTTCTCTAGTTAGCGCATCATTAGGTAAAATTGCTTATGATGTTATGCTAATGATGCAAACTGAAGTACAAGAGGTTAATGAGCCTTTTATTCATGGTAGGGGTTCATCTTCTACTATGCCACAAAAAAGAAATCCAATTTCATCTGAAGTGATTCTAGCTTGTTCTAAACTTTTAAGAGAACATCACTCTGCTATGCTTGATAGTATGGTATTAGATCATGAAAGAGCAACTGGTCAATGGCATTTGGAGTGGTACACATTACCTAAAATGTTTATAATTGCCTCTTCTTCATTTCGATGCTCAAGAGAATTATTAGAAGGAATCCAAGTTGATAAAAAGAAAATGATAAATAATTTAAATCAAACTAACGGACTAATTTTAGCCGAATCTGTAATGATGACAATTGCTCCAAAACTTGGAAGACAAATAGCTCATGATCTCGTATATGATTGCTGTAGAAAATCAATAACTGATAACATGAGTTTACTTGAANCACTAATGATGGATNAAAANATATCTAAAAATTTNAGAAGAGAAGAAATAGAATTTTGTTTAAATCCTAAGAATTATTTAGGTGCCGCACCNAGAATGGCAGAAGAACTTTTAAAAAATNTCAAATGAAAAACTCTTTAAACAAAAATGATTTTTATAACTTTTTAAGTGAGGCCTTTCCTCAAGTTTCAAATCTTTTTGAAATTAGAAATTTAACTCCAGGAAATGTNTCCTTAGAAATGANTATCAACCATGAACATTTAAGACCAGGTAATACTATATCTGGACCTACAATGTTTCTNTTAGCAGATGTAAGTTTTTATTTATCAATTTTATCTAAAATAGGACCTGAGAGCTTAGCAGTTACAACTAATTGTTCTATTGATTTTTTAAGAAAACCATCTGAAAAAAATATATATAGTGAAAATAGAATTTTAAAAATTGGCAAATCTTTATGTGTGGGAGATGTTTTGATATATTCCGTTGATTTAAAAGATCCTGTAGCTCATGCATCATTAACCTATTCTATTCCTCCCAAAAAATCTTTTTAAANAACAAAAATTCTGTTACGTTTTATTAAATTAAATATTGGAGATTTAGATGAGCTTTGTGGAAACAGAAACAAATGGTCAGATTTTTNNAATCAGATTAAATAGACCTGAAAGATTAAATGCGCTTAGCACTGTTATTAGAGANGGAATGGCTGAAGCTTTTACCAAGTTTCATAATGATAATAATTTAGAAGTTGCTATTTTAACTGGTACTGGAAGAGGTTTTTGCGCAGGCGAAGACATGAAAGANTCGTTAGATAGAGGAATNGCTGGATCTCCAAAAGANATGGTTAAAAAAGATTTAACAAACCCTTTTCAAGATGGGATTTTACAAAAACCTGTAATAGCAGCAGTAAATGGTTTTGCAATGGGAGGAGGTTTCATGCTTGTTGAAAGATGCGACTTAAGAATTGCAGTGAAAGAAGCTATTTTTGAAATGTCTGAAGCAAAAAGATGGTTGTTAGGAGGATATAATCACGGTCACTATGGTAACTTACCACATCCCGTAGCTACTGAAATGGCTTTTGGTTACAGAATAAATGCAGAAAGAATGTATCAAGTAGGTTTTGTTAATAGGCTTGTTGACCAAGAAAATTTAATGGAAGAAGCGCATTCAATGGCAAAGCATCTTCTTTCACTTCCACCAGCNTCAAGANTTAATACTTTGTACATGATGAAACANATGGCACCTAAACTACCTTCAAATATAACAAATTTAGCAGAAAAACTTCACCTTCATGGTGATACCGAAGATCGTATGGAAAGCAGAAGAGCTTTTGCTGAAAAAAGAGAACCAAATTATAAAGGATGGTTAAANCCAGATGACAGATACAATATGCCAAAGTTAGAAGAAGAATAAAATAGGTCATAAAATGAATGCAATTAATGGAGCTTTATCAGGATTAAAAATAGTGGCTTGTTCTACAGCCCAAGCTGGAACTGTGCCATACATGCTCATGGCAGATTTAGGAGCAGATGTNATAAAAATTGAAACACCTGTCAAAGGAGATAATAACCGTAAATCAGGTTATTTATTTGGAGAAACTAGTTCTTTTTTTGAAACAAACAATCGTGGTGTTAAGAGTTTAACTTTAAATCTTAAATCTGAAAAAGGTCAAAAAATTTTACATAAACTTGTAAAAGAAGCCGATATCTTTGGACAAAATTTCAGACCAGGTGTAGCAAAAAAACTTAATTTTGATTATGAAACACTAGAAAAAATTAACCCTAAAATCATTTATGCATCTGTTTCAGCCTATGGTCCTGACGCGCCAGATGGTCATTTGCCAGGCACTGATGCTGTCGGACAAGCACTAAGCGGAATTGCAGAAGCTTATTCTATACCAGGGAACAATTTGAGAACTGGAGTTGCGTCTGTAGCTGACGAAACCTGTGCAATTTTAACTTTTGGAGGAATACTTGCCGCATATATTAATGCGCAAAAAACAGGTAAGGGCCAAAAACTAGAAACTTCACTAGTTGGAAGCGCATTCAGATTACAGGGCTGGACTATGACAACTGCCATGTGGAGTAATAAACCTCCAATTACTGGCGCAAGGATAAACGGAACAAGAGAACGTCCTGGTATTGCTGCGTGTTTTAATGACAAAAATGGCAAACCTTTTGCTCTTCAGTTAGAACCTAACAGTTGGTTAGATGCTATGAATGTTTTAGGCTTCAAAGACAAATTAGAAAAAGATGGTCTATTAGATTTAGGGTTGGCATTTGAATCAGAAGATAAAAAAACCGAGATCTTAGATAAACTAGCAGAACTCTTTTCAACTAACGAAAGAGATCACTGGATTTCAATATTAAGAAAAGCTGACAAGATTTCAACCCATGTAAATACAATGTTGGAAGCTTCATCTGATCCAAATATAGTAAATAATAATTATGTAACTGAAGTTTGGTATCCTGAATTAAACAAAAATTTAAAAGTACATGGAACNCCTTGGAAGTTTTCTAAAACTCCTGCAAATATTAAAAGAGCTCCTAAACTTGGTGAACACAATTCAGAAATTCTTAAAAATTTAGGATATACAGATGATGAAATTGAAAATTTAACAAACGAAAAAATTATTTAATTTCTTCAAGCTCTTTTATAAACTTTTTAAAATTATCTACATAATGCTTAGATGATCTAGTCATATCTTTTATCATTTCAGGACTTAATTCTCTTACTGCTTTTGCTGGAGAGCCAATAATTAACATACCATCAGGAAATTCTTTGTTTTCAGTAACTAAAGCTCCTGCGCCAACAAGACAATTATTTCCAATTTTTGCATTGTTAAGAATAGTTGCTCCCATTCCTACCAAAGAATTATTTCCAATAGTACAACCGTGAATTATTGCATTATGGCCTATAGTACAATTATTTCCAATTGTTACAGGAGTATTTGGATCAACATGAATAATTGTATTTTCTTGAATATTAGTTTCATTTCCTATTTTGATGAGATCATTATCACCTCTTAAAACCGAACCAAACCAAATTCCAACATCCTGACCTAGAATAACATTACCTATGACATGCGCATCTGGTGCCACCCAATAAGAACCTTCAGAAGGTAATTGAGGCTCTTTTTTTCCTAAATTGTAAATCGGCATTTTTTCTCCCTGATAATTATTTTTAATACTAATTATTAATTCATTAATTAATTCGATCAACAAGGATAATTATTGTCAAGAAAAGAAAATATTTTACGCTACAATTGAATTATTTTTTATATAAATCCAAATNTGNATTTTTATCTAATTATTATTAAAATAATTTAAAATGGTAATCCAACGTAATTTTCGGCAAATGATTTTTGAGCGACTTCTGAATTTTCTAAATATTCAATTTCAGTCTCTTGCATTTTTTGGTCAAAATCAGACTGATTGGGAAATTTATGAAAAGTTACTGTCATCCACCAACTAAATCTAATGGCTTTCCAAACTCTATTTAATGCTCGTTTTGAATATTTAGATAACACCACTTTATTTTTTTCTTGGTAATATTCTTCTAGGGTCTCAACTAAATAGTTTACATCTGAAAAAGCTAAATTTAATCCCTTCGCACCTGTAGGTGGAACTATATGAGCAGCATCTCCAACTAAAAATAGATTTCCATAACTCATTGGTTCAACCACAAATGATCTTAAAGGAGCTAGTGACTTCTCTATAGATGGACCTGTTACGAGATTTTCTAAAGATTCTTCTGGTAATCTTTTTTTTATTTCATTCCAGAAACGATCATCACTCCATTCATTAGTTTTTTCATCAATTGAAGTTTGGATATAATATCTACTTAAATTTTCATTCCGCATAGAAGCCAGAGCAAAACCTGTTTTATGGTTTGCATAAATTAATTCTTCGCTAATTGGAGGTGTTTCAGATAAAATTCCCAACCATGCAAAAGGGTAGACTCTCTCAAAGGTTTTAATTTTTTCTTTAGGAATTGTATTTCTTGAAACACCATGAAATCCATCACAACCTATTATGAAATCCGCATTAATTTTTGTTTCTTTATCAACGATCTTGCATGTAACGTATGGGCTACTTGTTTCAATTTCATGAATTTTTACATCTTTAACTGAATTAAAAACTTTACCATTATTTTTTTCTCTTAACTCATATAGATCTTTTGTCACTTCTGTTTGACCATAAACAGTGACTTTTTGATTAATCAATTTTTTAAAATCCATTCTAAATCCACGATTTTTTAAAGACAAAAAAATGCCATCATGAGAAAAACCTTCTTCCTTTATCCTTTTGAAAATTCCTGCCTTTTTAAGTAATTTTATGGTTCCTTCTTCTAAAACACCTGCTCTTATTCTGGATAACACATGTTCTTTGGTGTGTTTTTCCAAAACTAAACAATCAATATTAATATCACTTAAAAGTTGCGACAATAGTAATCCTGAAGGCCCTCCTCCAATGATAAGAACTTGAGTTCTCATAAAAATATCCAGTGAATCTTATTTTTTAATAACAAAAACATATGTAAGAATTATAATAAATGAATGTTTTATTAAAAATCAAATTGAATTAAAAAATTAATTTTAAATTTTTGTTACGTTTGTTAATAAAAAGCCCATAACATTATTAGAGTAATACTTGGGAAAGAAAATAATAGTATTATTCTGATTATATCACTTAACAAAAAGGGTATAACGCCTTTAAAAGTATCAATTATAGGTACATCCTTAGCCATTTTATTAATTATAAATACATTTAGTCCAACAGGTGGAGTTATTAAACCAACTTCAACAACAACTAGAGTTAATATTCCAAACCAAATTGCTGTTTCTTCTGGAGATAATCCAAAATCAAGTGACATCACTAAAGGAAAAAAAACTGGGATTGTTAACAATATCATTGCTAAGCTATCCATTAAACATCCTAAGAACAGATATAAAATCATAATACATGCAACAACTATTAAAGGTTCTAAATTATTTTCTTTTGAAAATTCAGTTAATAAATTTGGAAGCTGAGTTAAAGCAATAAAAGAATTAAAAAATTCTGCACCTAATAAAACAAAAAATATCATTCCTGTTGTAACTGCTGTACTTTCAATAACCTCAATAAATGACTTTATGTTAAATGATTTATTTGTAATGGCTATAATACCGGTTCCTGCAGCACCAATTGCAGCACCTTCAGTAGGTGTAAAAAAACCCATGTAAATTCCACCAATCATGACAACAAAGATCAAGATTATATGCCAAATATTTTTAAATAAATACATACGGTCTTTCCAAGGAACTCTATCTTTAATTGGTCCAGAATTTTGGTTTAATCTGACATATAAACTAATTGCAACTATATAACCTAAGGCAGCAAGTAAACCAGGTATGAAAGCGCATAAAAACATTTTAGCTATGTTTTGTTCAGTCAGAATAGAATAGATTATTAATATAACTGAAGGAGGAATTAAAATGCCTAGAGTTCCCCCNGCAGCTAATGCACCAGTACTTAGTGCTCCTGAATACCCTAATCTTCTTAATTCTGGCAAGGCTACTTTTCCCATGGTTGCTGCAGTCGCCAATGATGATCCACAAATTGCGCCAAACCCAGCACATGCTCCAACGGCAGCCATAGCAACGCCCCCTTTTCTATGTCCTAAACATGCACCAGCAAACTTAAACAATGCTTCACTCATACCAGCTTTAGATGCGAAATTACCCATAAGTAAAAAAAGTGGAATAACTGAAAGAGAGTAATTTGAAAATAAATGCCATGCACTTGTNTTAGCCAGAGACATAANAGGAAGCCANCCNGTAATTAAAATTGTACCAGTACATCCAACTAATAACATNGCTAAACCAATAGGAACTCTGAATGCTAAAAGTGAAAATAGAATTGGGAAAGCTAGAATACCAAGAATATATTTGTCCATGATTAACTTCTCGATAGAACTAATTCACGATAAAATGTGTATAAACAGCATACAGATAATAATCCAAATGAAAATGACACTGGCAAAAAGGGTATCCAAATTGGAAATTGTAGTAACATAGTTTCTTCTTGATAATTATACATGTCTCTTGCTCCGAAAAACATTCTCCAAGTAAAGAACAAGGCTATAAGTCCATAAATAACTGAGCTAATACAATCTAAAAAAGCAATTTTTTTGAAATTTAATTTTGCAGTTATGAAATCTACAATAACATTACCTTTTTTTAAATGGCACAAAGGTAAAAAGGAAGATATCGCAATTGCACTACCAATTTCAACCAATTCAAAATCACCCACTAGAGGATTTAAGAATATAATTCTACTTAATATTGAAATAAAGTTAATTAAAATAACAATGACAAGAATTATACCTCCTAAAATAGCTAAGATATAAGCTAAATCATATAAAAAACGACCAAATTTATCATTTGGTCGTTCTGTAAGTTCATCAATAGGATTATTTGATGAACTCATTTAATTATAGTGATTTTTCATATTTTGAAATTAAGCTTTTTGCTGTATCTAAAAGTTTTTGAGCGTCTAAACCTTTTTTATTAGTACTCTTAATCCAATCTTCAGTTACTTTTTTTCCAGCAGCTTTCATTTTAGCTAGTTCTTCACCTTGCAAAGTAAAAAACTGTCCGCCAGCATTTACAGCTAATTTTCTTGCAGGAACTTCAAAGCCGTCCCAAAGTTTACCTGCCTCTTTTGCTAAAGATAAACCCGAATTATTGTCAATAACCTTTTTTTGTGATGGTGATAAACTCTCATACTTTGCTTTATTCATTATGAATAAAAAAGGTGTTGTATATAAACCTCTATTACCTGCAACATTAGTATGTGCTTTTGTTAATTCTTGCAATTTAAATGAAGGCATAATTTCCCAAGGCACAACCATTCCATCAATTACTCCTTTTGACAATGACGGGGCAACTTTTGGAACTGGCATCCCGACTGGAGTGGCACCCATACTTTTAAGCATAGTTGTAATTACTCTTGTAGGACCTCTCATCTTCATCCCTTGAAAATCACCAATAGACTTAATCAGCTTATTTTTTGTATGTATCATACCAGGAGCGTGCACATGAACTGTTAAGATTTTATAATCTTTTAGATCTTCTGCTCCTATGGTTTCTACATACTCCTGAACCGCTTGTGATGTTATTACTGATTTTGTTGGCAAAAATGGTAATTCAAAAGCTTCAAGTCTTGGAAATCTTCCTGGTGTATAACCCGCAACTGTCCAAACTATGTCNACTACCCCTTCTCTAACTTGATCAACTAGCTGGGGTGGNTTNCCNCCAAGTTGCATNGAATAATACATCTCNGTTATAATNTCACCNTTTGATTCTTTTTTNACTTTTTCTGCCCANGGNAAAACAAATTTTGCATTAGANTTAGCTGGTGCAGGAACAAATGTATGAAATTTCAAAGTTACCTTATCAGCTAGTGCAGAAAATGAAAAAAAGGTTAATGATAAAATAATCATTTTTATAAACATTTTCATTGTTTCCTCCTAAATTAAGAGAAATTAAATCACAAAAAAAAATAANTTACTAATATAAATTTAAAAAATTGATTTTAAGAAATCGATTGATAAAATTTAATNAGGTAATTNATATGGCAATAAAAGCTCTTTCATATTTAGGNGTTACATCAGAAAAAATCCAAGATTGGTCTGATTATGCAACAAANAATCTTGGNATGCAGGAAATTGATAAAACAAAAAACTCTTTNATGCTAAGAATGGATGATCAAAAACAAAGGTTTTCNATTTCNAATGATGGTGGTGANGGTTTATCATTTTTAGGGTGGGAAGTAGAAAACAAAAGTGACTTAGATAATTTTGCATCAATATTAGATCAAAATAATGTAAAAGTCTTTAGAGGACAAAAGTTTCTTTGTGATAAAAGATTCGTTGAAGATTTACTCTATTTTAAAGATCCTGCTGGAAATCAAATTGAATTAATATTTAATCCATTTAAAACTGATGAAGAGTTTAAACCTGGAAGAGCAATATCTGGCTTCAAAACTGGAATTTGTGGTTTAGGTCACGCCGTATTGCATACTGACAATATAGAACCACTCGTAAAATTTTATCGGGATTTATTGGGTTTTAAAGTGAGTGATTTTAGTTTTGAACCTATTAGACTTCACTTTTTTCATGTCAATGAAAGACATCATAGTTTTGCGCTTGTTGAAACAGGTAAAGTTGGTTTTCATCATTTTATGGTAGAATACAATAATTTGGATGATGTTGGACAGGGCTATGATCTTCTTCAATTTGAAGACAATAAAATTGCATATACCATGGGTAGACACACTAATGACTACATGACATCATTTTATTCATATTCACCTTCAGGATTTTTTGTAGAAAATGGTTGGGGAGGAAGACTCATTGATCCAAACACGTGGAAACCAGAATTGACTAATGTTGGACCTAGTTTTTGGGGACATGAAAGACTTCATCTTCCAAAAGACCAAAGACTAAAATTTAGAGATAAAAGGATGGAAATAGCAGCTAATGGAATTCAAGCGCCTTTAATAATTGATTGTCCATGGCTTTATCAAAATCAATCCAAAAAAGATGCATAATACTAAATGTAATGTTTTAATTGTTGGTTTTGGTCCGACTGGATCAGTGCTTGCTAATTTATTGTCAAAGTACAATATCACTATCCATATTTTAGAAAAAGAAAACGAAATTTATAATTTACCTAGAGCTGTTCATTTTGATGATGAAATTATGAGAACATTTAAGAGTATCGGTATTTTTAAAAAATTTTTAAAAAAAACTATTATCAATAAGGGAACAAAATTTGTTGATGAATATGATAATCTAATTTTAGATTGGCCAAGACCGAAAAAAATTACAGAAAATGGTTTTTACCCAAGTTATAGATTTCATCAGCCAGATCTTGAAAAAATTTTAAGAAAAAACTTAATTAAAAATAAAANAGTTAAAATTAGTTATAATTCTGAGTTGTTAGAAATATCAGAAAAAGGTGATTTTATTTCTGCAAAATATTTAGATAAAGTCAGTAATTCTTTTCAAATCATTAATGCAGATTATGTTGTAGGATGTGATGGAGCTAACTCTTTAGTTAAAGAATATATTAGTCAAGAAGTAATAGATTTTGGTTTTCAAGAAAAATGGGCAGTTATTGATTTAATTATGAAACAAAATAAAAATAACTTACCTGACAGAACTATACAATATTGCAGTAAAAAAACTCCTGCAACTTACTGTAGAAATGTTGGCAGAAGAAGAAGATGGGAATTTTCTTTAGATAAAAATTCAGTAGATAAAGAAATTTTAAATGATGATAAAATTTGGCATTTTTTATCTAAATGGATTACTCCAGAAGATGCAACCATAGAAAGAAAAACAATTTATACTTTTAAGTCTTTGATTGCAAAAAAATGGAGAAAAGGAAGAGTATTCATTGCTGGAGATGCTGCTCATTTGTCACCTCCATTTATGGGTCAAGGAATGTGTTCTGGAATTAGAGACGTGTCAAATCTATTTTGGAAAATAGCTTATTGCTGTAATTTTGGACATAAAGAAAAGCTTCTAAACACTTATGAGAGTGAGAGATTAAAAAATGTAAAAGAATATATCATAACCACAATTAATATGGGAAGATTGTTAAATTCAATTGGTGACACAAATGTTTCTAATACGGTAAAAGAAGAAAAAGATGGATCTAAAAAAATGACTTCTATAAAACCACCTCTAGGTCCTGGATTAGGAAATAATAAAGATAAATTGAGAGGAAAAATTTTTCCTTATATAAATTTACAAAATTCAAACGTTTCAAATTTTGACACGCAATTTGAAACAGAGTTAGTTTTGCTATCAAAACAAAACGTAGATAATAAAAAAATCAAGCATATAAATGTGAACAAATATGAAGAAGTAATGAAAGTTTTCAACAGACTAAATATTAGTGCTTTGATTTTAAGACCTGATAGATTTATTTTAAGTTCATTAAATGATAATTCAAAAATAAATGATTTTATCGAGAAATCGACATTGCAATTTGGTTGAAAATTATGAAATTAAGTGCATTACAAGCAGGTTTTAATTTAGATCATATTGCTCTTGAAAGTCCTACTCCAAATGAGTTGTCAAAATTTTATAAAAATTTCATTATGATGGAACATGTTGAGAAAAAAAATCAGGAAATAATTTGCGAAGGACAAAATAGAAAAGTCATATTAATCAAAGGAAAAAAAAACAAGCTTTCTTATGCAGGTTTTTCGTGCAGAAATANAAAAAATCTTGAACAATTTAAAAACTTTATAATTGCAAATAAAGTCCCATTTTCAAAATTTGTAAATAATCACCTAGAAAAAGGGGCTTTCTCAATAATTGACCCTGATAAAAATATAATATCCTTCGGAATTCGAAAAAAAACAAAAATTGCATTTAAAAATAAATTTTGTATGCCTTTACAACATTTAACTTTTTCTAGTAGAGATGTTGAACAATTTGAGCATTTTTATTGTAACATGTTAGGTTTTAAAACTACAGATAGAGTTATTCATAAGAATAGAAGTTTAGCTACAAGTTTTTTAACTTCAAATCACGAACACCATACTATAGCCTGTTTTAAATCTAATAAAATTGGTATTGATCACTATTCATATGAAGTTAGTCAATGGGAAAATATCAAAATTTTGTGTGATTATTTTTCACAANAAAATNTTAAAATAATATGGGGACCCGGAAGGCATGGTCCTGGAAATAATTTGTTTATATTTATTGAAGATTTGGACAAAAATTGGTTAGAATTTTCTGCAGAATTAGAAATAATTCATGATAGAAAAGTAAATGAATGGCCACAATCTGAAAAAACTTTAAATTTATGGGGCAAAGGAATATTAAGNTCTTAATGTGAANTNAAATACATTNTTAAACAATAATTTAGGAGAATTTTTTGGAATTTATCCAACATGATGCACCACTATCTGGAAGAATAAAAGATATTAATTTAAATGATTTTATATCAAATCAAACAAAAACAAAAATTATAAAATTTGTTGACGATAATTTAGTGGTACTTATTAAAAATCAATTCATAAATGACTATAAGCTTAAAGAGTTTAGTAATTTTTTTGGAGAGTTAGACCCACCAGGACCAAATCCTTATGGTATTAATTTTTTGCCAGAACATCCTGAAATTAATGTAATATCAAACGTTAAAACTTCAAAGGGAATTCCGATTGGAAACCTTGGGGATGGCGAAGCAACATGGCACGCAGATATGACTTATCTTAAACAGCCTCCAAAATACGGAATACTCTATGCAGTTGAGGTGCCTAAAAATCAAGGAAATACTCATTTTGCAAATATGTATAAAGCCTATGATAAACTGCCACATAATTTAAAAAAAATTATTGATGATAAAATAATTATACATGATAGCTCTCATAATAGTGCTGGAATGCTTAGAAAAGGTTTTAAAAAAGTTAGTAGGCCAGATTTAACACCAGGGGCACGTCATCCTGCAGTTATAACTAATCCACAAAATAATAAGAAAAGACTTTTTTTAGGAAGAAGGCCTAATGCTTACATTTTAGGGTTAAAAATAAATGAGAGCGAGAAACTGTTAAATGATATTTGGTATCATGCTACAACTGAAGAAGTTACCTGGACTCAAAATTGGGAAGTTGGAGATTTGTTGATTTGGAAAAACTTATATGTTCTTCATAAAAGAGATGCATTTGATCCAAATTCAAGAAGAATTATGCATAGAACTCAAATTAAAGGAAATAACAATTTAAATTAAGATAGCAAATAAATTATAAAAAAGTTGTTGTTCCAAAAGTATCTAAATGTAAAGATTACNTAATTAAAATATAAACGGAGGATTTTGTGGAATTAATTTTACAAAAATTTAAATTATTTGTTATTGGATTTTTTAGCTCAATAGCACTTATTTCATTATCTCTTTTATTTGGATTTTCAGCTAACGCAGACGAATATCCAAATAAACCAATTGAGATAGTTATTCATGCTAAGTATGGAGGTGGAACTGATACAACCGCCAGAATGGCATCAATAAGATCAAGAAGAATTTTAAAAACAGATATTAGAATAGTTTCAAAAAGAGGTGGAGCAGGAGCAAAAGCTCAAAATTATGTGCTTACAAGACCTGCTGATGGTTATACTGTAATGGCCCTCACACAAACTCATCTATATACTATGGCTAGAGGTAAGTCTAACATGAAAATTGATGATATAGTTGGGGTAGCTAGAGCTATGGACGATCCAACTTTTATTACTGTGTCTGGGAAAAGTAAATATAAAACATTAGACGACGTAATCAATGCATCAAAAAAAGCTCCCTTAAACTGGGGTGTAGCAAATATTGGTGGAACTGAACATATAGGTCTTGTTCAATTTGCAAAAGAAGCTGGCATAAAAGTTAAAGTAGTACCTTTTGGTTCTGGAGCACAAATGGTTCAAGCTTTAATGGCTGGCAAAATTGATGCTACTTTACCTAATGTAAGTGAAGCCACAAACCAAGTTGCAGATGGGACTTTTAGAGCATTAGTTGTTTTAGCCGAAAAAAGATTAAAAGATTATCCTAATGTTCCTTCTTCATACGAATTAGGCATTAAAGCTAAATGTTCTACAACAAGAGGATATGCTGTGTTAGCTTCGACTCCAAAACCAATTATAGAGAAAATTTCAAAGGGATTGGTTAAAGCAATGAAACATAAAGTATTTGCTAACTATTTAGCTAGTGCAGGTTTAACTGTAGAAGGAAGTGTTGCAGGTACAGCAGTTTGGGACAAACATCTTAAAGAAGAATTTAAGGTGGCTCAAAGTGCATTAAAAGATTTAGGATTATTGAAATAATTTAATTCATTAATGAATAATTCTTTTAAAAATTTATTTAATAAAACTGATACTATCATAGCAATCATAATATTTGCTATGATAGTATTTTTATGGAATGCTGCAGACAACTTTGATAGCGTTTCAGATTTGTTTGCGCAAAACATTCCACCTCAATTGTTTCCTCAAATTTTATTAATCACAATTGGTTTGTTAACAGTATTAATACCTTTTGAACATATTTTACTAAAAAAGTCTGGCAAAGATATCGACTCAGGTAGGAAGAAAAAAATTAATTTTGCAACTTACGGTACGATGGCTATTTTATTAACGATAATTGTTTTTTCAGAATTTTTAGGAGCTTATGTTACAATTTTTTTAGCATGTTTTGTTCTTCCAGTTTTCTGGGGAGAAAAGAATCTTAAATTATTGATACCTTATGTAATTTTATTTCCACTATTTATTATATTGATATTCAATATTTTACTAGGTGTTTATTTTGAACCAGGTATCTTAGAAGGCTATTTATAATTAGGACTATTTATGGAAGATATAGTTAAAGGTTTATCCTTAATTTTAGAGTTTGAAAATATAATTTTAATTTTAGGTGGAGTATTAATTGGAGTTTTAGTAGGAGCTCTGCCTGGTTTAAGCTCACCAATGGCTATAGCTTTATTAATACCATTTACTATAACATTGGATCCCGTAGCTGCTATTGCAATGATGGCTGCTTTATATTGTGCAGGTACTTTTGGTGGATCAATTACCGCTATATTAATTAATGCACCTGGTGCGCCACCTGCAGTTGCCACAGCTCTTGATGGGTATCCAATGGCAAAAAACGGAGAGCCTGGAAGAGCACTAGGACTTGCTGCTGTTTCTAGTGTCTTAGGTGGTATATTTAGTTTGATAGTATTTATTTTTGCTGCACCATTGCTAGCACAAGTAGCACTTGAATTTGGTCCCCAAGAATACTTTGGTTTAGCTATTTTTGCATTGTCTATGCTTGCAACAATGAGTGGTAAATCTTCCATAAGAAACCTAATCTCAGGTTGTGTAGGGGTATTAATTGGTACAATTGGTATTCATTTAACAACTGGAGTAGAAAGATTTACTTTTGATGTGCCAGAGTTAGAAGAAGGTATAAGTTTTGTTCCTGTTTTAATTGGTTTATTTGCAGTAAGCGAATTGTTTAAACAATCTGAAACTTTAAACTCGGTTGTTGATAGAATTCATGCTAAGGCCTTAAGACTGCCAACAATTGCAGAATTAAAAAAATTAAAATATACAATTTTAAGATCCTCAGGTATAGGAACATTTATCGGAATACTTCCTGCGGAAGGATCTACAGTAGCTGCAATTATGGGTTATAATGAAGCCAGAAGATGGTCCAAAAATAAAGACCAATTTGGAAAAGGTTCGCCTGAAGGTATTGTTGGGCCAGAAGCCGCGAATAATTCTGCTGCTGGTGGCGCAATGGTACCAACATTGGCCTTAGGAATTCCTGGAAGTGGGTCTACAGCTCTAATTCTTGCAGCTCTAATAATGCATGGATTTCGCCCTGGGCCTTATTTGATAAATGAAACTCCTGAATTCGTTTATGCTATTTTTGGTGCAATGTTAATTGCAAATTTTGGTTTCCTTATTATTGGTTTAATTGGAGCTAAGTTTTTTTCACTGGTAGCATTTATACCTAAAAAGCTTTTATGGCCGGCTGTTTTTATATTTGCCATGATTGGTTCTTATTCATTTAGTTCTTCAATGTTTGATGTTTGGGTAATGTTAACATTTGGCGTGATTGGATATTTTATGAGTAGACACGGGTTTTCTGCTGCTCCATTAGTAATGGGTTTAATTCTTGGAAAATTAGTTGAAGAAAGTTTTTCTCAATCAATGATAATTCATGATAATAATTTCTTTGCATTGCTAGACAAGCCAATAGTAGTTTTCTTTTTCATACTAACTTTCTTAAGTTTAACAACTCCTCTTTGGACAAAAGTTTTTAAGAAAAATTAAATGTCCAATAAATTTGATGATCTTGGAAATGCAGAAATTTTTTCTACATGGTGTTTTAATTTAGAATATAAAGAAATCCCAAATGAAGTTATTGATAAAATAAANTTAATATTCATGGATAGCTTAGGTTTAATCTTTGCAAGCAGAAATGAAGATTACATTAAAGCGATAAAACAATCTTTTACTGATAGTGGTAATTGTACTGTTCCTGGACATTTAGAAAAATTATGTCCATCAGATGCCATCGTGTTAAATGGTACTGCAATACATGGAGAAGATTTTGATGATACTTTTGAAGGAACACCTGTTCATGTAGGTTCGGTAATGTGTTCTTCATTATTAACTGCAGCAGAATACTATAAATTAAAACCAAAAGAAATTTTGAAAGGTTTAGCAGTAGGTTCTGAATTAATGTGTAGACTTGCTTTGGTATCACCTATGGCAATACATAAACAAGGATTCCATCCAACTGCAATACTTGGTGCATTTGGAGCATCTATTGGCATTTCAAAAATATTAAAAAATAGTGTATTACAAACAACCTCATCCCTAGGAATAGTTGGGAGCATGGCTTCAGGTATTATTGAATATCTAGCTGAAGGCACCTGGACCAAAAGATTACACCCAGGTTGGGCTGGTGCTTCAGGTTGGAAATCTGCTCACCTAGGAAAAAATAATTTTAAAGGTCCTAGAACTGTTTTCGAGGGAAAAAACGGTATTTTTAATTCTTTCGCTGATAGTAAGATAATTCCTGACTTTAAAAAATTAACTGATGATTTAGGATCATATTGGCATACAAATAACCTTGCTATAAAACCTTTCGCATGTGGAACAATGACACAACCATTTATTGACTGTGCAATCAAGGCTAGAGAAAAAATAAATGATTTAAACGAAATTAAATCAATTATATGTAAAGTAGGAGAAGGAACTGTTCATAGATTATGGGAGCCTTTATCAGAAAAAAGGAAACCTACGACCCCATATAGTGCAAAATTCTCAGTACCTTTCTGTATTGCTGTAGGCCTTTATTTTGGTAAAGCAGGACTCTTAGAATTTACAGAAGAGCAAATAAAAAATCGTGAAATTTTAAATATTTGTTCAAAAATTTCTTATGAAATTGACCCACAAAATGAGTATCCAAAAAATTATAGTGGTGAAATTAATATTATTCTTAAAAATTCTCAAGTTATTCAAGAGACCCAACCTGGTTTACGAGGAGGAAAATTATTTCCCCTAGATGAAAAAGAAGTTGAAGAAAAATTTTTTAATAACTTGAAATTTGGTAATCTTTCTTCGAGAGAAGTTAATAATGTAAAAAAATTTTTTGCAACTTTCTTTAATGATCCAGATTTTTCCTTATTACACTAAATTTCTTTATTACAAAAATCACCAAATAACATTGCTTTGAATTTTGGTCCTTTCTCAAAAAAGTTTCCCCTATTAACTACCCATTTTACATGGTCTTTATAATTTGGATCTGAATTAATTTTTATTCCCCATAGACCTTCAGCCTCATTAGGAATTGCAGAATATCTTACATCAATTATTAAATCTTTGTCTTTGTCATACGCAAGGTACTCTTGTGAAAACCAGCTAAACCTTAAAATATCATTGAATTGCTTACTATCTTTATTTAAATTTTTATAATGAATATTAGTATCAAATTTTTCAATAGTTTCTCCAAAGCAAAACTTTGTCTTTCCAATCAGATTTACAGAATCTACATAATATTTACCCTCATATAAATATACTATTTTCCACAAAAAAAGATTTCCCAAACTCGGTTTAACAGTAATTTTTTTAAAGTCGTGATTTCTGTATTTAGCAAGATTTTTTGCTTCTTTTAAGGCTACTGAACTTTGAAAAAACCCAAATCCCAAATACAAAAAAATCCAAATAAAGCCGATTATATTTAAGAACTTTTTTTTCAAAATNACAGCTAANANCATNANNANTAATATNGGTANNGTCAAAAGAGGATCAATNATTGAAANACTATTCCANGCAAANCNATAATTNGAAAATGGCCANAATAACTGNGTTCCATAACTNGTNCATGCATCTAGNAAAGCATGAGTAGANTANCCAANAAAAGCAAANATGTANTTTTCAAAAAAGGTAATATATTTTTTAAAAACATAATAGGTAAATAAAGTTACAATTAGTGCGCCAAGAGGGATAAAAATGAAAGAATGGGTGAATTGCCTGTGATACTCTAAGCTNAGCAATGGGTCATAAGATGACTTAATAAATACATCAAGATCTGGAGCTAANCCANTTATAANTCCAATNANTGTNGCAACAGTTANTTTTTTTTTNGANGAAAAAAACTGNGAGAANANNCCACCAAAAGTACCTTGAGATATTGGATCCATACAATTATATTTTTGTTATTAAATTATTGACGATATCTATTCTTATACACTACCTTATATAAAGGTACAGTAGTAAAATGTCTAAAATTTCTTATGATGCAATTATAATTGGAGCAGGCTTTTCAGGTTTATATCAACTTTATAAGTTGAGAGATAAATTGAAACTAAACTGTAGAGTATTAGAAAAAGGTTCTGGCATAGGTGGAACATGGTACTGGAACAGATACCCAGGTGCTAGATGTGACACTGAAAGCCACGCTTATACCTATTTTTTTTCTGAAGAAATTTTCAAGGAATGGGAATGGAGCGAACGCTATCCAGGCCATGCAGAAATTCGTAAATATTTAAACTACGTTTGCAACAAATATTCATTAAAAGATGACATTCAGCTTGATACTGAAGTCATTTCAGCGACATTTGACGAAGAAAATAATTCATGGATTTTAAAAACAAAGAATGATGAAATATTTAAATGTAAATTTTTAATAACGGCAGTTGGATGTATTTCAACAACAAACATTCCAAACATAAAAGGTTTAAATAAGTTTAATGGGGATTATTACCATACTGGGAATTGGCCTAAAAACGATGTAGATTTTTCTGGCAAACGAGTTGGTCAAATCGGTACTGGGTCAACTGGAATTCAAGCTGCACCTGTAATTGCTGAAAAGGCAAAACANCTGACAGTNTTTCAAAGAACTCCTAACTTTAGTGTNCCAGCNAGAAATAAACCTCTTTCAAAAGAATTNAAAGANTATGTTAAAAATAATTATGATGAANTAAANTCAATTGTAAAAGAAACACCTAATGGACATGCTTTTCGGATTAGTGAAAAACTTACTTTTGATGTTGACCAAAAAGAAAGAGAAAAAAAATACGAAGAATATTGGGAAAAAGGTGGNCTTCAATTTAGAGGCGTTTTTAAAGATATAATTACAGACAAAAAAGCAAATGATTCTGCATCATTTTTTTTAAAGAAAAAAATTAGTCAAGTCGTAAAAAACAAAGAGTTTGCAAAAATATTAACAAACTTTGATCACCCATATGGATGCAAAAGACCTCCAATAGATACNAACTATTTTGAAACCTANAATAAAGACAATGTTCATCTAGTTGATATTAAAAATGATCCTATAATTGAAATAGATAAAAAAGGCATTAAAACAAAAAATAATTACTTTAAATTAGATACAATTGTTTTTGCAACTGGTTATGATGCAATGACAGGTACACTTATAAATTTAAATATAACTGGCGAAAATAATTTAAATTTAAAAGATTATTGGAATGAAGGTCCAAAAACTTACCTTGGATTACAGATTCCTGGCTTCCCAAATATGTTTACGATTACTGGACCAGGAAGTCCTTCGGTATTAACAAATATGCCCACTGCAATTGAACAACATGTTGAATGGGTTACAGATTGTATATCATACATGATTGAGAATAATTTTAATAAAGTCTCTACTTCTGAAAAAAATTCACTTAATTGGGGGAAGAAAGTTAAGGAAGCCGCTGATAAAACACTCCTTCCTACTGTCAAACATTCCTGGTATTTGGGAGCTAATATTCCAAACAAACCTCGAGTGTTTATGCCTTATGCTGGTGGA
>FUFK010037707.1_pt1 | contig 44063 bp, 58 predicted proteins | sample 1021851 | NCBI WGS metagenome assembly FUFK01 (sample SAMEA51879418, study PRJEB19060) | metagenome
ATGCCTTTAGTAGGTATTAATACAACACACACTGTCCCAACAAATACAACATTAGTAAATTCAACAAATATTGATAATTATTACTTAGATGTTAACGTATTAGGTATTTCTACAAGAACAGATAACCAACAACTATGTTTTACAAATGAAAAAGGTATTGGTGGATTAGATGTTAAGATATCACAAAATCATCAATATAGTTCAATTACACCACAGTTTAATGTAATAACACCTGGTAGCGTTACTCGTGTCAATACTTCACTTAGATCTGTAAGTGGAACAAGTGCAAACGGGACAGAAGTTTCGTTCATAGATCAGGGATATGAACCTATAGCATTGAATAACGCAGCATTCTTACCAACACCAAGATTAGTTGCATCTAGAATTAACGAGGTTAATAAACTTGGAAACCTTCCAAAACAAAAGTCTTTGACTATGGATGTAAATATGAGTTCTCCTGATCCTAATTTATCTCCTGTTTTAGATGTTAAAAATGCTACGTTTATATTAGGAAGAAATAAAATTAACAATCCTGTAGGGTTTGATAATTATGCCACAGATAGCAGGACAAATCAAATTGAAGATGATCCACATGGTTCTATATTTGTTTCTAATAGAATTAATTTGAAGCAACCTGCAACCTCTTTAAAGGTTTTATTAGGTGCAAGTGTACAACCTGGAGCAGACTTCAGGGTTTATTACAGATTATTCAGTGCAGATTCAAGTGAAGTGTCTCAGACATACAGAGCATTTCCTGGTTATAAAAATTTAGTTGATATTGATGGTGATGGATTTGGTGATGACATAATTGATTTAAGTAAAAATGATGGTAGAGCAGATGCTTTTGTATCTCCTAATGAATTCGATAAATTTTCTGAATATCAATTCTCAGTCGATAATTTAGAGCAGTTTAGTGGATTTACAATTAAGATCGTTATGATATCTACTAACGAATCATATCCTGTAAGATTGAAAGACTTTAGAGCGATTGCATTAGCATGATACCAGTAGAAGGTCATAAAAATCTTTTTCGTGATGAAAAAACTGGTGCCATAATTAATATGGACACTGCTGGATATTCAACTTACATGTCTGATAAAAGAAGAAATTCTGACAAACAAGCAGAATTAGATGAGATGAAAAGTGAGATTGAGACACTAAAAACTATGCTAAAAGAACTTGCTTCAAAGATAACAACATAGTAAATATAAATACTTTTTAGATCTGAATTGCTTTTTAATAGATGGCAGATATCAAAGTCAGAGTAGGACAACAAAATGCCACGAAGGTGATTTCATCTCTGGCAGGTGCCCAAACTCTATCATTAACAGAATTAAGTGATGTGAACGTTCCAGGAACCTTACAAAATGGTATGGTTCTTGTTTTTAATGGTGTTACGAAAAAATTTGATTGCACATTAGAATTAACGCCAGGTGCAGCACAGAATTTAGACATCAACGGAGGAAATTTCTGAAATGGCTAGTATAATTAGAATCAAACGATCATCGGGTACAGCCAAACCTGGTAGTTTGAATTGGGGTGAAATGGCATATGTAACTGGTATCGGCAGTTACGGTGGCACTAATCAATATAAAGACAGAGTATTTTTAGGAGATGACGGTACAAACGTTAATCCAATCGCTGGTCATTACTATACATCAATGATGGAGCATACTCCTGGTGCTTTAGCAGGTGTTACAAATTCAAGAAATAGTGATGGTGGTATTGTTGCTGTAGTTGATAGTAATAGAAAAATAGATGTATGGAACGTAGATAATTTAACTTTAGATGCAAATACACTTTCTTCGTCTAACACTGATGGTGATGTTATTGTAAATCCAAATGGATCAGGTGATGTAATGATACCTGATGATACCAAACTTGGATTTGGTGGTGGTGCAAACGGAACAGCAGCACCAGACTCTACAATTGAGTTTGATAATGCTAGTTCAGGAAGATTAGAAGTCGCTGGTGCTCTTACAAGATTTCTTAATACAACTCAAGCAACAACTACAACTGATGGTTCTGTTACATTTGACGGTGGTATTAGTGTTGCTAAGAACGCTGTTATTGGTGGAGACTTAATTGTATCTGGTGGTAACTCTAAGTTAGGTAATATCAGAATTGAAAATAATATTATCGCTTCACTTGCTGGTGCTGATAATACTATATTCATTGATCCATATCCAGATGGTTTAAGTAATGAGGGTAATGTTATCATCAAAGGTAACTTACAAGTTGATGGTACAACAACCACAGTTAACTCAACTCAAACAACTGTTAATGATCCAATAATGATGGTTGGTGATACTACCAGTACAAGAACTGTAATGGTAACAGTTCAATCTGGTGTTTCTACAGTCATAGTTGATCAGGTAACAGGTATTGCAGTTAATGATACTCTGTTACATTCAAGTTTCTCAGCGAGTGGTATTACAACTGTTACAGCAATAAACACTGGTGCAAAAATGCTTACCTTCCAAGGCACCACTGTTGCTGGAATAAGCACACAAACCACATTCTCAGTTGTACACGCAACAGATACTAATACTGACCGTGGACTTGGATTTACATATAATACTGGTATAGGAACTGCTAATTCCACAGACGGTTTCTTTGGATTAGATGATAGTTCAATTGCATCTAGCACTGCTGGAACAGGTAATCATGGAACTCACGGTGATAACAGTCGTAGATGGACTTATGTTCCTGATGCAACTATAACAGCAAGTGTAGTTTCAGGTACAAAAGGTTTCTTAGATATTAAAGGTATCTACTATCAGTCAGGTAACTTTGCTTCAGGTGGTGTTGTATGGTTTGACGATACTGGTTTACAAAGATCTACAAATAATCCACAAACACCTGTTATTACTTCAAAACAAGTATTGACTGCAATTACAAAAGTAACATTAAGTTCTTTAAGTGCTAACATCACAGTGGCAGTTGGTGATATTGTCAAACAAGACAGTACTGGTGCCTTTGGTATTGTTGAAACTGCAGTGACAGGAGGNAATTCTGTTAATTTGATTGGTGTTGAAGGTACATTTAATACAAGTAATAATTTAAGAAGAGAAGGTGTCAGTGGTGCGATTGCAAACCTCGCATCCACACCAGGTGCTGCCACAAATGTCTATATAAACAAACCACATTGGACATCGACTCTGGACGGAGGTACCTTCTGATATGCAGCAAAACAGTGAAGTAGACATTAATGTGTTAGTGAATTTATATAATACAAGATTAGCAGCAGCATTAAACCAAAACGTTCTTTTGGAGGCAAAACTCCAAACTCTAAAAAATGATTTTGAAAAAGAAAGGAATGATCTTTTAGAGCAACTCGCAAATTACACGGATAGCGATGGCGACACCAAACAGTAGAGGACAACTTATAAATTTCGGTTTGCGTAAACTGGGTTATCCCGTTTTGGAAATAAACCTTGATACTGACCAAATACATGACGCATTAGATGATACTATTCAGATGTATAATGAGCGTCATTATAATGGTATTGAAAGGATGTATCTTAAATACAAAATTACTCAAGATGATTTAGACAGAGGTAGAGCAAAAGGGACAGATGGAGTTGGAATTGTTACAACTACTGGTATATCAACTTCTAATGTAACTGTACAGAGTAATTTTTATGAAACTTCAAACTTTATATCCGTACCAGATCACGTTATCGGCATCAATAAAGTTTTTAAGTTTGATAGTAGTTCCATTTCAGGTGGAATGTTTAGTATTAAATACCAATTATTTTTGAATGATCTGTATTACTTCAATTCTGTCAATTTATTACAATATGCAATGACTAAATCATATCTTGAAGATATTGATTTTTTACTTACAACTGAAAAACAGGTAAGATTTAATCAGAGGCAAGATAGATTATATTTGGATATTGATTGGGGAGCACAACAACTAGATGATTTTATAATTATTGATTGTTTCCGTGCTCTTGATCCAGAGGAGTATAATCAAGTTTATAATGACCCATTTGTAAAAAAATATTTTGTTGCATTGATGAAAAAACAATGGGGTATGAACTTAATTAAGTTTAGAGGAACAAAGTTACCTGGTGGAATTGAATTAAACGGAAGAGAAATTTATGACGATGGAGTTAGAGAATTAGAGGCATTAACATCAAGGATGGCACAGGACTTTGAGACACCTCCTCTTGACTTTATTGGGTGATGAATAATGGCATTAAATCCCTATTTTTTACAAGGTTCTAGACAAGAGCAGAGATTAGTTCAGAATTTAGTTAATGAACATCTAAAAATTTATGGTCAAGAAGTAACTTATATACCTAGAAAATTTGTAAATCAAGCATCAATTATAGAGGAAGTACAAGCATCTAAATTTGATGATAATTTTGCAATTGAAGCATATGTTGATACTTATGAAGGATATCAAGGAGCAGGTGATGTCTTAACAAAGTTTGGAATGAGTTTGAGAGATGAAGTAACTCTTACCATTTCTAAAGAAAGATTTGAAGAATTTATTGCACCATTTATGAATGCTGACGATGATATTGAGTTAGCATCTCGACCTCGTGAAGGTGATTTAGTATTTTTTCCACTGGGACAAAGATTATTTGAAATAAAATTTGTAGAACACGAAGAACCTTTTTACCAACTAGGCAATACCTATGTTTATAAACTGAAGTGTGAACTCTTTGAATATGAAGATGAGGTTATTGATACTTCAATTGAGGCAATTGATACTCAAGTTCAAGAAGAAGGATATATTGCAACACTACAACTTGTTGNANTTGGAAGAACAGCAACAGCAGTTGCTTCAATTGACACAGGATATATACGTGAAATATTCTTGAATAATGACGGTTCTGGGTTTACAGGCACCCCTACAGTTGCAATTACCACATCACCTAGTGGTCAAGCAGGAGACAATGCATCTGCAGTTGCATTTACAACAACTAGAGCAAATGTTACATCTGTCGAAAAAATATTAATAACTAACGCAGGTGCTAATTATACATCTCCACCTTCAATCACCATATCAGGAGGAGGTGGAACTGGTGCTGCAGCAACTTGTTCAATCGAAACATCTTCAAGAGGTGTAATAAGATTTACTATGACTGATAATGGTATTGGTTTTGGAACTGTCCCAGTCGTTACTGTTGCTAATCCACAAGCAGGTGTTGCTAGTGATCGTGCTGTTGGTATTGCATCAATTGGTGATGCTGGTAATGGATTTAATCGTGTCAATTCAATATTTGTTAAAAATGCAGGTAAAGGATATACATCATCACCAACGGTAACTATTGCAGATCCTGAAACAATAAGTGGAATTGGAACATATCAATTTAATGAAGTTGTTCAGGGAATGCGTTCAGGAACTCAAGCAAGAGTCAAAAATTGGGATGCAGATACAGGTATATTATCAATTAGTAATGTTGGAATTGGAACCACAACTACAGGATTTTTCAAAGGAGAAGATATTAAAGGACTTACATCTGGTGCATTGTTTAGTGTTTCTATTTACGACAAGGATGACAGCACCGATAAATATAATGAAGGCGATATATTTGAGTCAGAAGCAGACTTGTTAATTGACTTCTCTGAATCAAATCCATTTGGTAGTTTCTAATGTTAGGTAATTATTTTTATCACGAAATTGTAAGAAAAACAGTTATTGCATTTGGCACACTGTTTAATGATATTCATGTGCGTCATGATGACGGAGCAGGAAATGTTATATCTGAAATAAAAGTTCCAATAGCATACGGTCCTAGGCAAAAGTTTTTAGCAAGGATAACACAGCAAGCAGAATTAAATAAGGCAACTCAAATTACATTACCAAGAATGTCTTTTGAGATAACAAATATATCATATGACTCTACAAGAAAAGCAGGTATAACACAAACATTCAAAGCAAAAGATTTGAATAATGATAAGATGAAAAAGGTTTTTATGCCTGTTCCTTATAATCTAGGTTTTGATTTAAATATTCTAGTAAAACTTCAAGACGATGGATTGCAAATCCTAGAGCAAATATTACCATTTTTTCAACCCTCATTTAACATATCAATTGATTTAGTTAAGTCTATTGGAGAAAAAAGAGATATTCCAATGGTGTTGCAAAATATAGCACAATCAGATGATTATGAAGGAGACTTTGTTACAAGAAGAGCATTAATATACACATTATCATTTACTGCTAAGACTTTCTTCTTCAATCACATTGCAGATACTCCAGAAGGTCTTATCAAAAAAGTTCAGTTGGATTACTATTCAAATACAAATACACAAACAGCATCAAGAGTACAAAGATATACTGTTGTTCCAAAAGCCAAGAAGGATTATAACGAAGATAATGTTATAGATACTCAAGATGATGTATTGATCGAACCAGGTGATGATTTTGGATTTACAGAAACAAGTTCATTCTTTGGTGATGCAAAAGAATTTAGTCCTACAAGGAAGGTAGATATCTAATGGCAAAAGGTTACGATTCTCTGAATGATACTTTCAACACAGATGATAGTGTTGAGGTTGATTCTATTGTAAAAGCAGAAGATGTAATCAAACCAAATGATGTTAATAAAGATTATGATTATACAAGAGGTAATTTATATTCACTTATAGAAAAAGGACAAGAAGCAATCAATGGTATTATGGAAGTTGCAGGAGAAACTGCAAGTCCAAGAGCATATGAAGTTGCAGGACAACTTATCAAATCAGTAGCAGATACCACTGATAAGTTAGCAGATTTACATAAAAAAATAAAAGACATTGAAGAAGATAATTCAAAAACTCAAGGTAACGTAACTAACAATGCTTTATTTGTTGGTAGCACTGCTGAGTTGCAAAAAATGTTAAAAGACGGAATGCTAAATAATAATAGCTCTGAATAGTCTGTAGATGGGAAAGACTTCCTGTAAAAAGGGACAATACTATTGTAATACTGATAAAAAGTGTAAACCAATTCCTGATGGATATGAGGTTCGTGAAGACGGATTTCTAGTCAAAGAGGGTTGGTCAGATAAGTATAAAAAGTCTATAGATTGTGATAACCCAAAAGGGTTCAGTCAGAAAGCACATTGTGCAGGTAAAAAGAAAAAAATGACTGAGGAGTCAAATCCTCGCATTGCCCGTAAAAAAGGTCAACCTGCAAAATCAAAAAAACATTCTGATTTATATACTGATGAAGATCCTAAAGGAACTATTCATGGACTTGGTTTTAAGGATGTCGCTACAGCGAAAGCGAGTGTGGCAAAAATTAGGAAATCAAGTCGATCACATGCTCATAAAATTCAAGCAGCAATTGCTATGGAGCAAAGAGCGAGAGTGATGGGTAAAACTGCTGAAGCAGCTGTTTATAGAAAATTTATCAATTCAATGAAAAAGAAAACCAAAGCGATGAATGAAGAAAAGCATGGTGATCACGAATATGAAATGATTCGTCGTCAAACTGATAATATTATTGTCGCTGCGAAAAAAATCAAAAAAGAAGTTGGTAAAGGTGAAGGAGATGTGAAAGCTTGGGTTCAGTCTAAAATTACAAAAGCAGCAGACTATATTGATACTGCAGCAGATTATATGACTGATAAAGAAGAAGTGAAAGAAGGTTCACTTCATAAATGGTTCAAGGGTTCTAAATCAAAGGACGGTAAAGGTGGATGGGTCAACGTGGTCACAGGTGGTACTTGTGCAAGCGATGAACCAGGTGAGGGAACACCAAAATGTGTTTCTTCTGCAAAGAGAGCAAGTATGAGTAAGAAAGAAAGATTATCTGCAGCGAGAAGAAAGAAAAAGGCAGATCCAAATCAGCAATCTAAAAGAGGTGCTGCAAAACCTACCTATGTCTCAACTGACAAGAAAAAATCTAAAAAGAAAAAGAAAATGAAAGAAGAATTTATCTCATTACCACTTCAACTTGAAGTTCCACAAAATGATGGAGAGTTTAAATTAGGTCTGATGTTCCGTGAAAATTTGAAACAAGATCGTGGTATGCTCTTTGTATTTGAGAATACTGATCGTCATTCTTTCCATATGAAGAATACTTTTATACCTCTTGATATTGCGTTTATTAACGAAGAGGGTATAATTGAAAGTATTAAAGAATTAGATCCAATGAATCCAATTCCTGTATATCCTGATGGTGATATAAGATATGCAATTGAAGTTAATCGTGGTTGGTTTGCAGAGAATGGTATAGAAGTAGGAGATATTATTTTAGAAGATACAGAAGAGACAGAAATAGATCTTACAGAGGTCAAAGATAAGAAAGGTAAGGGTAGTGGTACAAAAGATGCTTGTTACCATAAAGTTAAGTCAAGATATTCAGTTTGGCCAAGTGCATATGCGTCAGGTGCATTAGTTAAGTGTCGTAAGGTAGGTGCTGCAAACTGGGGTAATAGTCGTAAAGAAGAATATGTTCCCGAAGAAGCACCAAAAAAAGTTCCATTTCTAGGAGTTTCAGGATCCATTGAAGGATCAGGTCATACTCTAGAGGATAAAGAAAAAGCATATACTAAAAAAGCAGGAAAACCGAAGAATATAAAAAGTCACTACGATTGGAGAGATTCATTTGATTTAGTTGAATATGAAATAAATGAAAAGATGACTGATAAGGAATTTATGAAAACAGACGCTGANATGAAGAACACTGCAGCTGCAGGTGGATCGGTTAGTCAAGAAAAACAAAACGCTTATGTTAAAGAAGTGAATAGAAGAAGAACTAATACAGGTCCACATACATTTAAAATTAATTATAATACAGATAAAACAAAGACAGAACATTATGATTGGAGAGAAACCTTAGATGAAAAGTGTTGGCCAGGTTACGAAAAGAAAGGAATGAAAACAATGTTTGGTAAGAGGTATCCAAACTGCGTAAAAAAGTCCAAGAAGAAGAAGTAAAAGAAACTTCTTCTTTAAATGAAAAAGTAAAAATACCAAAGACACCTAAAAATCCTAAAAATATGGCATTGCCAAAGGGTGTAAAATCTCAGGTTGATTATACTAAATTGTACATGTCAAATGAATTAGAGGGTGAAGTTCTTGATGAAAAGATTGGTGCGTTTGTACAAAAAGGAATGAAAATGTTATCTAAAGTTCCTATCAGAAAAGTGGGTATTGGAGGTGTAGGACTTGGAGCAATTACAGGTGTTGGTGCTGCTATTAAATCCGCATTGGATAAAAGAAGAGAAAAGAAAATAGAACAAGATGTTGATAAGTATGTTTCTGATAGACAATTAAAGGGAGGTCCTAAAAAGGTTGACTATAAACCAAATGATCAGTATACTGTAACAAGAGATGAAAAGGGTAAAGTTACTGGAACAGGAAAACTTATTAGAGTTCAACCTGGCACAAGAACAATAATGAGAATGCCTGAACCTGGTGAAAGAACTTCTACTAAATCAAGATTTAGTCAGTATACAGGTTCTCCTTTCAAAGCATCACCATTAAATAAAAACAAAAACATTTATGGTTTATCAGATAAAAAAGAGAAAACACCACTTCAAAAAAAATATGATCTTAATAAAATTCTTGAAGCAACAATGACTCCTGCTCAGAAAAGAAAGGACACACTGTTAAAGAAAAAATATGATGACTCTGATATGAAAAAGAATATGATTGCTCAATATGGTAAAGAGGAAGGAACAAAAATCTACTTTGCAAAAATTCGTAAAGAAGCAATGAAAACAGAAGAAACTGCGATTGAAAGTGAATTACTAATTCAAGATTGGAATAAAGATGATATCAAATTTACTGAAGTTGAAGCGATTGACATCATCAAACCAGAACCACTAAAACCAACTCCTTCAAATTGGAGAGAAGATTTAGGTGAAGATTGGCAGAAGGTTAATCGTAAAGATAAAACTGATGGATTAAGTAAAAAAGCAGTAAAGGCATATCGTCGTGAAAATCCTGGTTCTAAATTGCAAACTGCTGTAACAACCAAACCCTCTAAATTAAAGAAAGGTTCTAAATCTGCGAAGAGAAGATTATCATTCTGTAGAAGAATGAAAGGTATGAAGAAGAAACTTACTTCTGCAAAGACAAGAAGAGATCCAGATTCAAGAATAAATAAGGCATTAAGAAGGTGGAACTGCTGATGAAAACATTTAAACAATTTATGGAGAGTTTTTCAAAACCAGTCACTCCAAAACAATTTGATGTATTTAAATCTGATTTAAGATTTATAAGAACACCTGACATTATTAAAAAAGAAAATAGAAAATTTAGAAGTGAATATCCTGTACCTTTTAATTTCTCTTTACCTCAAGCAAAGAAAAATTATACAGGTAAAATTAATAGTGATGTCTTAAAAGCACACCCTGAATTAAATCCTGATAAACCTGGTGATTATATCAAACTAAAAAGACTAAGTGCAAAGGTGAAAAAAGCATAATAAGAACATAGCATAAATAGTCAATAAAAGTTTAGAATAATGATCACATTAATTAAAGGTACTGAAGCAGCGTGTGGCACAAATGCTGCAGGTGCATCCACCTTTGGTAGTGCTACAGCAGTTCGTCTCGTTAATAATGGTGGCACTGCAAGATTAGTCACTGTCATTGATGAGGTTGGAGGATCTACAACAATTGGAACTTTTACAATGCCAGGTAACTCTGTAGAAGTTGTAGAGAAAAAACCAACTGAAGCAATCTTTGCTGCGAACGCTGCTGTTTTAGGTGCAAAAGTAGGTTATACAATAAGTTAATAATTTAATTTTACATAATGAGTGAAGTTTATCTTGGNAATCCCAATTTAAAAAANGCAAATACTGCNATTGAATTTACTCANGAAAATATTCTTGAGTTNATGAGGTGTAAAGAAGATCCTGTATATTTTGCGAATAGATATATAAAAATTGTATCTCTAGATGAAGGATTAGTTCCTTTTCGGATGTATCCGTTTCAGAAAAAGTTAATTAGTAATTTTCATGAAAACCGTTTTAACATATGTAAAATGCCTCGGCAGACGGGTAAATCCACTACAGTTGTATCTTATCTCTTACATTACGCAGTTTTTAATGATAATATCAATATTGCTATATTGGCGAACAAGGCATCCACTGCCAGAGATTTATTAGGTAGACTTCAATTAGCATACGAAAACTTACCAAGATGGATGCAACAAGGTATTATATCTTGGAATAAAGGTTCATTAGAATTAGAGAACGGGTCAAAAATATCAGCAAACTCAACATCATCATCTGCAGTCAGGGGTGGATCTTATAACGTTATATTCTTGGACGAATTTGCATTCATTCCAAATCACATTGCAGATGATTTCTTTGCATCTGTATATCCCACGATTTCATCTGGTCAAAAAACGAAAGTTATAATTGTATCTACACCACGAGGTATGAATCATTTCTATCGTATGTGGCACGATGCTGAAAGACAAAAAAATGAATATATGCCAACTGAAGTTCACTGGTCTGAAGTTCCAGGTCGTGATGAAGCATGGAAAGAACAAACAATAGCAAACACATCTGAACAACAATTTAAAGTTGAATTTGAATGTGAGTTTTTAGGTTCTGTCAATACATTGATCAATCCAGCAAAATTAAAAAATTTAGTGTATGAAAATCCTATAAGAAAAAATGCAGGATTAGATGTATATGAAATTCCAATGAAAGATCATAATTATCTAATCACGGTTGACGTTGCTCGTGGACTAGGGAATGATTATTCTGCATTTATAGTCTTTGACATTACAAGTTTTCCATATAAAGTTGTGGCAAAATATCGAAATAATGAAATCAAACCAATGTTATTTCCAAGTATCATACACGATGTGGCAAATGGATATAATAAAGCTTTCATATTATGTGAGGTAAATGATATTGGAGATCAAGTTGCATCCATACTTAATTTTGATTTAGAATATGAAAATTTACTTATGTGTTCACAAAGAGGTCGTGCAGGTCAGGTAGTTGGTGCTGGTTTTAGTGGTAAAAGATCGCAACTTGGTGTAAGAACAACTGCTGCTGTGAAAAAACTAGGTTGTTCTAACCTTAAAACTTTGCTTGAGGATGATAAAATACTCGTGATTGATTATGAAATCATATCTGAATTGACTACTTTTTCACAAAAACATAACTCTTTTGAAGCAGAAGAAGGTTGTAATGATGACTTGGCAATGTGTTTAGTTCTATTTGCTTGGTTAGTTGCACAGGATTATTTTAAAGAGATGACTGATAATGACGTAAGAAAGAGATTGTATGAGGAGCAAAAAAATCAAATTGAACAAGATATGGCACCATTTGGATTTGTTGCCGATGGTTTAGATGAAGGGAGTTTTGTTGACAAAGATGGAGACCTATGGCACACTGACGAATATGGTGATCGTTCTTATATGTGGGATTATATGTGATGGAATTAACTGCAAGAAATGTAATTAATTCACTATCTGAAATTGCTCCTTATATTGAGGCAGATGGAGGATTTGTTGAGTTTGTTGAAATAGAAGAAGAAACAAACTACGTCAAGGTGCGATTAGGTGGTGCTTGTACGAGTTGTGCAATGAGTGCTATGACACTGAAACAAGGTATTGAGAATAAAATAATGCAAGATATTCCAGATTGNAACGGTGTAATTCAAGTCCTATGATGGATTTTGACGAACAATTAGANGAAAGTCATTTTGTATTTACNGAAAGAAAGTGTCGTGTTTGTGGAAANGTNAAAGAATTAATTGANGGATTTTACTTAATTAGGAANAATAAAAGTATTCAATCATCATATTCNTATGANTGTAAGACTTGTACAATAGCAAGAGTNAAAANGTCTAAGAATAAGATAAGTAACAAATGGGAATATCCAGATTGGTAGTTCATGCACGGTTTCCCCGCTGAAAAAGGACTTTTTAATAAATAATCTTAGAAAAAATTTCCTGAGATCGGAGAAACAAGATGCCTCTAAATTTAGCATCTCCTGGTATCGTAGTTAGAGAAGTTGACCTCACCATTGGTAGAGTAGACCCAACAAGTGGCTCTATTGGTGCGTTAGTCGCTCCATTTACTAAAGGACCTGTGGAGGAAGCACAACTCATTGAGAGTGAGGAAGATCTACTACAAACTTTTGGACAACCTTATTCAGTAGACAAGCACTANGAATANTGGATGGTTGCATCATCNTACTTAGCGTATGGTGGTGTGATGCAAGTTATTCGTGCAGATGATGACGGACTTAAAAACGCTGTTATCGGTGCAGGACTAGGCACATCCTTTGCAGGTTTAAAAATAAAGAGTGAAACTCACTACAATCAACTAGGTTATGATGAAAATGTCATAACTGGTGTCGAATTCGTTGCAAAGACACCTGGTAGTTACGCAAACGGAATTAAAGTCGCAACAATAGACTCACAAGCAGACCAAATATTAAGAGGAATAGATTTCTCTAATAGTGGTATTTCTACACTTGGTTTAGGAATAGGAAAGACTGATGCAAGTGGATCAATTGCTTTTAATAACCCAGATGTTATAGTCGGTGCAGCGATTACACAAACTGCTGTTGGTAGAACAGTTGCAACTAGTGCAGGGACAAAAACTCTTGATGGTTATATTAAGGGTATTGTCACTGGTGTTAATACAACAAGTTCACCTTCAACACTTGAAGTTAAAGTTTTATCACACGTATCTGCTGCTGGAACTGTAACAGCAGTTGATTATACACAAGGTGGTATATACAACTTTACTTCTACTGGACTTATTGGTTTAACCACTGCTGGTCAAGCAATCACTGCTACTGGTGCTGGTGCAGCAACAACTACAGGTGGTCCAATCAATTATACTTCACAACAAGACTGGTTTGCACAGCAAAATATTGAACTCTCAGTTGGAACACTAGAGTGGGATCAATTAGCAGACAGACCAGGTACTTCATCTTACGCTGCTGCAAGAGGTGGTAGATTTGACGAAGTTCACGTTGTTGTAATTGATGACAAGGGAGAAATTACAGGAAATGCTGGAACAATTCTTGAAAAACATCTAAGTTTATCAAAAGGTAAAGATGCTGAGTATTCAGTAGGTTCAACAGCATACTGGAGAAAGTATCTTGCAACTAATTCTAAGTACATCTACGGAGGAAGTGGAGCAGGATTTTCTGGAATAACAACCACATCATATTCAGATGAAAGCACAAATACTATTGATGCTGATACTGGTTGGGATCAAAATGTAGAAAACGTTACTTTTGCTGGTGTAGGTAATCAAACNGGNACACTTGGTGCTTTANTTGGAGACCCTNCATCTACAGTTAAACAAGGTAAAAACTACGGTGGTAAAACAGATTATACCACAACTGGTGCTCTAAACTCTGGTATTGATGACATTATCTCAGGATTAACACTGTTTGAAAATACAGAGGATATTGAGGTGGACTTCATCCTAATGGGTGCAGCACACTACTCTAAAGAACAATCACAAGCAGTTGCAGAAAAATGTATTGCAGTTGCTGAAGCAAGAAAAGATGCAGTCGCATTCATCTCACCTTATCGTCAAGCATTCTTGAATGATAGTTCAGTTGGATCTGTAACTGTAAACAATATAGACACAATGACAGATAACGTTGTTGGTTTCTATGCTCCAATCTCATCAACAACATTTGGTGTATTCGATAGTGGATACAAGTATATGTTTGATAGATTTAATAACACATTCCGCTATGTTCCTCTTAATGGTGACATTGCTGGAACTTGTGCAAGAACTGACATCGAACAGTTCCCTTGGTTCTCTCCTGCTGGAACAGCAAGAGGTTCCATACTCAACTCAGTGAAACTTATCTACAATCCAGGTAAGAAACAGAGAGATATTCTATATTCAAATAGAATTAACCCTGTTATTCTATCACCTGGTGCTGGTATTGTACTCTTTGGAGACAAAACAGCGTTTGGTAAGTCTTCAGCGTTTGATCGTATCAATGTTCGTAGATTGTTCATCTTCCTTGAAGATGCGATCTCAGCAGCAGCGAAAGATCAACTCTTTGAGTTTAATGATGAACTTACAAGAACAAACTTTGTAAATATCATTGAACCATTCCTTAGAGATGTTCAAGCAAATCGAGGAATATTTGATTTTGTTGTTATCTGTGATGAAACTAACAACACTGCAGCAGTCATTGACGCAAATGAATTTGTTGCGGACATCTTCATCAAACCAGCGAGATCAATTAACTTCATTGGTCTTACCTTCGTTGCCACCAGAACTGGTGTTGCATTTGAAGAAGTAATTGGTTCCGTTTAATTAACAGAGGTTTAATCAACTATGGCTAGTAGAAATCAGGTCAATCCACCACCACTAAGGACGATTTCCGACTTCAAGAGTAAGTTGACAGGTGGCGGTGCCCGTGCTAATCTGTTTGAAGTTGTCCTCACATTCCCAGATGCTGCTCAACCAGATCAGGATGTTCTTGACAAATCAAGATTTTTAGTTAAAGGGGCACGACTTCCAGCATCAAACATTGCACAGATCGAAGTACCATTCAGAGGAAGGGTACTCAAAATCGCAGGTGACAGAACGTTCGATTCTTGGACAGTTACAGTTATCAACGATACAGACTTCTCAATCAGGTCTGCATTTGAGAACTGGATGAATACAATTAACAAGTTAAATGATAACACTGGATTAGTTAATCCCGCTGATTATCAGTCTGACGCATTTGTATTCCAACTTGATCGTGACGGACAAACACTCAGAAAGTATCGCTTCTATGATACCTTCCCAACACAGGTTGGTCCTATTGAGCTTTCATACGATGCTCAAGGAATTCAGGAATTCACTGTTGAACTTCAGGTTCAGTACATTGAGATCCTAAAGGGTGATAGTCCTGTTGCACAGGGTGAAAACATCAGCTAAATAGAACATAATACAAAGTTCATAATATAATGGCAAAACTTTTTGGTTTTTCAATTGACGAAACACAGGATAAATCCGCTAGTATTATCAGCCCTGTCCCCAAAAATAATGAGGACGGGGTTGATAATTATATTGCTAGTGGTTTTTATGGTCAATACGTAGATATTGAAGGTGCATATCGTGATGAACACGAATTAATTAAAAGATATCGAGAGATGGCACTGCATCCAGAAGCAGATGGTGCCATTGAAGATGTCGTTAATGAAGCGATAGTCAGTGATTTATATGATTCTCCTGTTGAAGTTGAATTATCAAATTTGAATGCAAGTGAAGGTATAAAGAAAAAAATTAGAGAAGAATTCAGATATATTAAAGAATTAATGGACTTTGATAAAAAGTCTCACGAAATTTTTAGAAATTGGTATATAGATGGTCGTTTATATTATCTTAAAGTTATAGATTCAAAGAATCCACAAGAAGGGATACAGGATTTGAGATATATTGACCCAATGAAATTAAAATATATTCGTCAAGAAAAGAAAGCAAATGGTAGAGATGATCCATATGTAAGAATTAATAATAAATCTGATGATGTTCCAAATCCTAAGTTTGATGAATATTATATCTACACAATGAAACCTAGCTATCCAACTGGTATGGTTGCACAGGCAGGTAAAGGTGCAGTTAAAATTGCAAAAGATTCAATTACATATTGTACATCAGGTTTAGTAGATCGAAATAAGAACCGAGTTCTCTCGTATCTTCATAAAGCAATCAAAGCACTCAATCAATTAAGAATGATTGAAGATAGTCTTGTAATTTATAGATTATCAAGGGCACCAGAAAGAAGAATATTCTATATTGATGTAGGTAATTTACCAAAAATTAAAGCAGAACAATACCTTAGAGAGGTAATGAACCGCTATCGTAATAAGTTAGTTTACAATGCACAAACTGGAGAAGTTCGTGATGATCGTAAATTTATGAGTATGATGGAAGATTTTTGGTTGCCAAGAAGAGAAGGTGGTCGAGGTACTGAAATTACAACTCTACCAGGTGGACAAAATCTTGGAGAACTTGCTGATATTGAATACTTCCAGAAAAAATTATATCGAGCATTAGGTATTCCAGAATCAAGAATTGCTGCAGAAGGTGGATTTAACTTAGGTCGTTCATCAGAAATATTAAGAGATGAACTCAAGTTTGCAAAGTTTGTGGGTCGTTTAAGAAAACGTTTTGCTGCAATGTTCAATGATATGCTGAAAACTCAGTTAATATTAAAGAATATTGTAACTCCAGAAGACTGGAAACAAATGGAAGATCATATTCAATATGACTTCTTATATGATAATCAATTCGCAGAACTTAAAGAAACCGAAATGATACAAGGTCGTTTAGGTAATCTTGCACAAATTGAACCATATATTGGTAAGTATTACTCTACAGAATTTGTAAGAAAGAGAATTCTTCGTCAAACAGATCAAGAAATTGAAGAAATTGATATGCAGATTGAAGAGGAAATCAAGAATGGTATACTTCCAGATCCTTCTCAAGTTGATCCAATAACTGGTGAACCACTTCCTCAAGAAGGTGGAGATTTAGGAGAAGTGCCTCAAGACGATAACTTAGATGCACAAGGACAAGTAACTGATGCAGAGTATCAGAAGGATACCAAATCAGCCGAGATATAAATAAACATATTGCTATAAATTAATCTTATGGAAGAATTAGTGGATTTGATTGCGACAGACGCTAGTGCTAGTGATGTTTCTGATAAAATAAAAGACGCATTAATGGCAAAAGCAGCTGCCCGAATAGATGCTTTGAAACCAGAAGTTGCATCAACTGTGTTTGCAGATGAAGCACCAGAGGAAGAAGAAGTATCAGATGAACAACCAACTGAAGAGGACGAATAATGAAACTCATCACAGAAGAAATCTCACAAGTTAAATTTATTACCGAAGGTAAAGGTAAAGGAAGAAAACTTTGCATTGAAGGTATATTTCTTCAAGGTGGTATAAAAAATCGTAATGGAAGAATGTATCCTGTTGATATTCTTGAAAGAGAAGTCAATAGATATTGTACTACTTTCGTTAAGCAAGGTAGAGCACTTGGTGAACTTGGTCATCCTGAAGGTCCTACTGTAAACCTTGATCGTGTATCTCACAAAATTACCTCGCTCGTAAGAGAGGGAAATAATTTTGTAGGTAAAGCACAATTACTTTCAACTCCAATGGGTAAGATTGCATCATCTTTAATAGGTGAAGGAGTTAAACTTGGAGTATCTTCTCGTGGTGTTGGATCACTAAGAGAAAGTAGTAATGGTTGTAAAATGGTTGGTGAAGACTTCCAATTAGCAACCGCTGCCGACATAGTGGCAGACCCTTCTGCTCCAGACGCTTTTGTGAATGGAATTATGGAAGGAAAAGAGTGGGTTTGGGAAGGTGGAACCCTTCGTGAAGAACTCGCTGAAAGAACTGAGAAGCGTATTAATACACTTGTCACCCAAAAAAGACTAGAGGAAAAGAAGTTAAGTCTCTTTCAAGATTTTCTAAATAACCTCTAAGTTAAAAAAATCTATAAATAAGTATAGATTCTTACGAATTTCAATAAACCACGGTAACTTTTTACACTAAATGGAAAACATCGAAGAACAAGTAGTCACCAAAGGTGCAAAACCTGCAGATCCAATGCCTTCATCAGGCATTCCAGTAGAAGATCTAGGTGGACCTACACCAGAAAACTATAAACCTGATGACGATTCAGCTAAGCTGAAGGATCCATCTGCAACTCTTGCACAAGTCAAGGACGTTGTTAATGCTAAAGCTGCAAAAGCAGAAGAGGCAGAAGTCGATGGAGAAGTTATCGAGGAAGAGGAAGCAACTACTGATGAAGTAGTCGCTGAAGAGGAAACAGCAACTGAAGAGGAATCATCAGAAGTTGTTGCCGAAGAAGAAACTTCTGAAGAAGAAGTCATCGAAGAGGAAGAGGAGAAAATCGACATCGAAGCAGATGTTGCTGCTCTAATCGAAGGTGAAGAACTTTCAGAAGAGTTCCAAGCAAAAGCAAAGACTATCTTTGAGGGAGCAATCCGTTCTAAGGTTGCAGAAATCAAAGAAGAATTGCAAGAATCTTATGCTACTGCTCTTGTTGAGGAGTTAGACAAGATTAAGGAAGGATTAACTGAAAGAGTTGATGCTTACCTTGAGTACGTTGCAGACGAGTGGATGCAAGAAAATGCACTACAAGTTGAGAACGGACTTAAAACCGAAATGACAGAGTCATTCCTAAGTGGAATGAAAACTCTATTTGAAGATCATTATGTAACTATTCCTGAAGAGAAATATGATGTACTTAATAGCATGGTAGACAAGCTTGATGAAATGGAGAATAAACTCAATGAGCAAATTGATCGCAATGTTGCTCTAAATCGTAGATTGGCAGAATCCACAGCAGATGTAATTTTTGCAGATGTTGCTGAAGGTCTAGCAGACACTCAGAAGGAAAAACTCGCTACTCTTGCAGAAAATGTTGAGTTTGAAAGTGAGACAGACTATCGTGAGAAACTAGGAACACTTAAGGAATCTTATTTCCCAAGTAAAACTAGTGCTCCAAAGAGCACCTCTGAGAATTTATCAGAAGAGGTTTCAACAGATGAAGCACCTTCAGTAGAAGTTGCTCCTAGAATGCAAGCCTACTTGGATATCTTGTCCAGAGCTGCCAAAAAGTGAATTTAACATTTATTCAAACAATAAACCGTAAGAGGTAAATTTCAAATGCAAATGTATAACACAGAACATTTGCAGGAAAAGTGGGGACCTATCCTCGATTTTGACGGAGTTGATCCAATCAAAGACGCACATCGTAGAAACGTCACCGCAATCCTGCTTGAAAACCAAGAAAAAGAATTAAGAGAGGAAGCATCTTTCCTTTCAGAGCAACCAACAATCACAACAGGTTCTGGAGCAATCTCCAATAATGTTGGTGGTGCTGGTTTTGGTGCAAAGGCTGCTGATGCAGGTCCTGTTGCAGGTTTCGACCCAGTACTTATCAGTCTAATTCGTCGTTCAATGCCTAACTTGGTGGCATACGATTTAGCTGGTGTACAACCAATGAATGGTCCTACAGGACTTATCTTCGCAATGAGATCCAGATTCAACAACCAGTCTGGAACAGAGGCATTATTCAACGAGCCAGATTCAGCATTCTCTGGTCAGGACTCAGGATTAGATGTCACATCTGGTTTCGTAAATGGAACAGTTGGTTTAGGTACAACTGCACAGCAAGGTTCAAATCCAGGACTTCTAGATGGTACAGTCCCACAAACTGGTGACGGTACTACCTACAACGTCGGTACTGGTATGAGAACAGACGACGCTGAAGCACTTGGTAACGCAACTGGCGACCACTTTAACGAGATGGCATTCTCAATCGAGAAAGTTACCGTTACTGCGAAGTCCAGAGCACTAAAGGCAGAGTACAGTTTAGAACTTGCTCAAGACCTTAAGGCGATCCACGGATTGAACGCTGAAGCTGAGTTAGCAAATATCCTTTCAACAGAGATACTTGCTGAAATCAACAGAGAAGTTATCAGAACAATCTATAACGTCGCTGAACCAGGAGCACAAGCAAACGTTGCTTCAGGTGGAACATTCGACTTAGACACAGACTCCAACGGAAGATGGTCAGTTGAGAAGTTCAAGGGTCTTATTTTCCAGATGGAAAGAGATGCCAACGCAATCGCACAAAGAACTCGTCGTGGAAAGGGCAACATGATCCTATGTTCTGCTGACGTTGCTTCTGCACTAACAATGGCTGGTGTACTTGATTACACACCTGCATTGAATGCTAACCTTAACGTAGATGACACAGGCAATACATTTGCTGGTGTATTACAAGGTAAGTATAGAGTGTATATTGACCCATTCGCTGCTAACGTAAGTGCTAATCAGTACTATGTTATGGGTTACAAGGGTTCATCTCCTTATGACGCAGGATTATTCTACTGCCCATACGTTCCTCTACAGATGGTTCGTGCGGTTGGTCAGGATACATTCCAACCTAAGATTGGATTCAAGACCAGATATGGTATGGTTGAGAACCCATTCTCACAAGGACTTACACAAGGACTTGGAACTCTTACACGTAACACAAACCGTTACTACAGAAGAGTTAAGGTTACAAACCTTATGTAATAAATATCTCGTTCGAGATAACAGAGACTCCTTCGGGGGTCTCTTTTTTTGTCTGCGTTTACTGATATATAAATATTTGTAAACATAAAATATGGTCATGTTACACCTATTAGGTAGGGGACAAGCACCAGAGTGGGACGATGATAAGCATGATATTGATGAAGTTTTTGCTTTTATGTGCTATCGTGGATTACATTATGCAAAAACTGTTTACATAAATGTCAGTATGGAAGGTCCCTCTTGGTTCTTAAATAACCCAAGGAAAGATGATAAGAGATCTAGTTAAATCTGATGCTAATATTTTACATCACGAGATAAGACCTTGTGGTGTTAATGTTGATCGTCATTTTATATCAAAGACATTAATTGAGAATATGCATCATTACGAGGGGGTCGGTCTTTCTGCAAATCAAATAGGTATGGATGTGAGAGCGTTTGCTATGATAAGAGATATAGAGCATAATGAAGTAATTGTATGTTTTAATCCAGTAATACTTGATAGTTCTGGTGATTTTAATTTATGTGAGGAGGGGTGTTTATCATACCCAGATAAATTTATTAACGTTCGGAGACCAGATAAAATTTATGTAATGTATGAAGATGAGGAAGGTAAAGAACATAAAATTAAACTTGAAGGTTTTCCATCAAGAGTTTTTCAGCACGAGTATGATCATTTAGAGGGAATTGATTTTACACAAAGACAATAAATAGTTAAAAAATAATATAATGACTAGTTCGGCATTCGGAAAACAAATACAAAATAGAAATTTTCTATCTGGAGTAGCGTTCAAATTTAATTTGGCAAAGTTTCCGAAGGTTGACTTTTTCTCAAATTCTGCTAGAATACCAGAGTTGAACCTTGAACTTACTACTCAACCATCATATTTAAAAAATATTGATGTACCTGGTGAAAGACTTACTTATGGAGATTTCACTCTTCGGTTCTTAGTTGATGAGAATATGGAAAACTATATTTCAATCTATACATGGTTGAGAGGACTTGGATTTCCAGAAACTACAAAGCAATTTAAAGATATTACTACAGATGTAGATGGACAAAGAGATCCAAAAGAAGCATTCTGTGATGGTACATTAAGAATATTGAATAGTAATTATCGAGAAGTTGCTAAAGTAAATTTCAATGATTTATTTCCAACATCATTAACTTCACTCGACTTTGATGCAACCAATACTGACATTCAGTACTTTACAGCAGAGGCAACTTTCAAGTATACTGTATATAAGATAACAAGCAGCACTAAATGAATCTTGAACAAATTCAGGAGATGTGGGAGAAAGACTCCAAGATTGATCCTGATAACTTACATGATGAATCATTAAAAATACCTCAACTTCATTCAAAGTATTATACTCTTTACAATACAATTACTTTGTTAAGGGAGAGAGCAAGAGAACAATACAATAAAGTTAGATTGGAAAGATATAATTATTATACGGGAAAAGCAACAGCAGAAGTATATGCAGAGGAACCATTCCCATATAAAGTTCGTGAAAAAGATGCAATACAAAGACATCTTGAAGCAGATGATAAGATGAATAAAGTTGATATGAAGATTAAATACTATGATATAATGCTTAAGTTCTTAGAAGAAATAATCAGAAATATATCTGGACGGACTTATCAAATTAAAAATGCAATTGAATGGAACAAGTTTCAAGCAGGTTATAATTAATAAATAACTTAGTAGATTTACTAATACAATGAAGCCAACTCCAAAAGAAACAAAGAAAATACACGAAAACTATGAGAAGGTAGTGAAGCATCTCATAGATGAAAAGTATGCAGTAGATGGTGAAGCAGCAGATAAAATAATATCAGGAATGAGTCAAGATTGGTTTGATACCATCGTAGGATAGGTTTATAAAACACAACTAAATAATTGATATTGATCGATGTTATGTCGCATTTGATAATATCAAAAAAGAATGAAGTGCATCTTCAGATTGAGTCTGATATGCACGTTTATTATGAGTTAGCAGACTATTTCACCTTTGAAGTACCAGGTGCAAAGTTTATGCCAACTTATAAGAATAAGTATTGGGACGGAAAGATAAGGTTATTTAATATTCAGAACAATCAGATATATGTTGGACTCTTAGATAAGGTCGTACAATTTTGTAAAGACCACGAATACACATACGACTTTCAACCAAGTAAGTTCTATGGTTTACCATTTGAAGTGAATGATGGCATCTCAGAAGAGGGTGTGAAAGATTATATGAATGCTGTAAGTAAATATAAACCTAGAGATTATCAGATACAGGGAGTACACGATGCTTTAAAATACAATCGTAGGTTATTGATATCTCCAACTGCTTCAGGAAAGTCGCTGATGATATATGGGATTGTGAGATATTACGTTGAAAGAAAACTAAGTATTCTGATAGTAGTCCCGACGACATCCTTAGTAGAACAGATGTATAAAGATTTTGAGGATTATGGTTGGGATGTTGGTTCATTCTGCCACAAGATATATGCTGGTAGAGAAAGAGAAACTAATTCTCAGGTAATTATTACAACTTGGCAATCTATATACAAACTTCCTCGTAAATACTTCAATCGTTTTGGATGTGTAATTGGAGATGAAGCACATCAATTTAAATCAAAGTCATTAATATCTATAATGTCAAAACTTGATAATGCCAAATATCGTTTTGGTTTTACAGGAACTCTTGATGGAACACAGACACATAAGTGGGTATTAGAAGGATTATTCGGACCATCATATAAAATTATTAAGACTGATGAATTAATGAAGAAGGGACACGTTGCTACATTAGATATCAATGTGCTTCTATTGAAACACTCACCAAATAAATTTGAAACTTTTGAAGATGAAATACAATATATTATTGGTCATCAAAAGAGAAATAACTTTATTAAAAACCTTGCTCTTGATCTCAAAGGTAATACATTAATTCTCTTTGCAAGGGTAGAGGGACACGGAGAACCGCTTTACAACTTGATACTAAATAGTAATGTACTAGAGCAACGTCAAGTATTTTTTGTACACGGTGGTGTTGCAACTGAAGACCGTGAAGAAGTTCGATCAATCACAGAAACCCAAAATAATGCAATCATTATTGCCTCTTACGGCACCTTCTCAACTGGAATTAACATTAAAAACCTTCATAATGTCATCTTTGCTTCCCCATCAAAATCTCGAATACGAAACTTACAATCAATAGGTCGAGTACTTCGTAAAGGAAGCAACAAAACAAAAGCAACTCTCTATGATATCGCTGATGATATCAGTTATAAATCAAGAAGAAACTACACTTTGAATCATTTGATTGAAAGAATTAAGGTTTATAATGAAGAAAATTTTAATTATGATATAGTCAAAATACCTTTGAAAAACTAATGGGAGAAGAATTTCACGCAGTCCTAAAATTAATTACAGGGGAAGAAATTTTCTCACTTGTTTCTGTCGATGAAAATGATGGAGACTCAATTATTATGCTTTCAAATCCTGTCATTATGAAAATGCTTTCAGGACCTCATGGTACATATGTAAAAGTTAAACCTTGGTTAGAATTACCAGATCAAGATTTATTTTTAATTAAATATGATAAGATTATTACTATGTCAGAAGTAAATGATAAAAAAATGATTGATTTCTACACAAGATATTTGAATGAAGATGATATTGATATCGAAGTAGATGGTAAAGTTACACTAAGTGATAAGATGGGATTTTTAGATACAGTTGACGATGCTCGTCTAAAGCTAGAACAGATATTTAAGAATAATATAGATAAGCCTAATAACCCTTGAACTCCTACAGAGTTATTGTACACACTTTTTGGTAACTTGTCAAGTCCCATAAATTATGTTATACTATCATTGTATTAGGTCAGGTATATGGCAAAGAAAAAATCAGAGCATTATGTAAATAACCGTGAACTGTTAGAGGCATTAATTGTTTATCGTGCAGAAGTAAAAGAGGCAGCAGAGAATGATTTACCAAAACCACGTATTACAAATTACTTAGGTTCTTGTTTTTTAAAAATTGCTACACACTTGTCATATAAACCAAACTTTGTTAACTATATGTTTCGTGATGATATGATATCGGATGGTATTGAAAATTGTGTCCAATACATTCATAACTTTGATCCAGAGAAGTCAAGAAATCCATTTGCATATTTTACTCAGATTATTCACTATGCCTTTCTGAGACGCATACAGAAAGAGAAAAAGCAATTAGAAATCAAAACAAAGATAATTGAGAAGACTGGATTTGAAGAAGTGATGACTGTGGATGATGGTGCAATGACAGGTAGTAGTTCTGATTATAATACAATTAAAGATAATATTCAGTACAAGTCCTCAAACAGATGAAGTTAGCAATTATTACAGATCAGCACTTCGGTGCAAGGAAAGGTGCTGATTACATACACAGATATTTCAAAAAGTTTTACGATAACATCTTTTTTCCATACTTGGAGAAAAATAAGATTGATACTATCGTAGATATGGGTGATACTTTTGATAATCGTCGTAATATTGACCTAGCAACCCTTGAGTGGTCAAAGAAAAATTATTATGACAGATTACAAGCAATGGGTATTACTATTCATACAATCGTTGGTAATCACACTGCATATTATAAAGATACAAATGAAATTAATACAGTAGAATTGTTATTAAAGGAATATGATAATGTAGAGGTTTATGCAGAACCAACTACAGTTAATATTGGTGGATTGGATATTTTGATGCTACCTTGGATTAACGAAGAAAATAAACTACAAACTCTTGAAATGATGGATACTACATCAGCAGATGTTATTATGGGTCATCTTGAGTTGAATGGTTTTGTTGCTACTCGTGGTCATACAATGGAACACGGAATGGACACAAAGATATTCGATAAGTTTTATCGTGTTTACTCAGGACACTATCATACTCGTTCTGATAATGGAAAGATATATTATCTTGGAAACCCTTATGAGATGTTCTGGAACGATGTTTTAGATACAAGAGGATTTCATATCTTTGATACAAAAACAATTGAACACAAACCCGTAAACAATCCTTACAGGTTATTTTATAATATCTATTACGAAGATACTAATTATAAGTTATTTGATACAAGAGACTTTAAAGATAAAATAGTCAAAGTTGTTGTAAAGAAGAAAACCGACCAAAAGCAATTTGAAAAATTTATAGATAAATTATACAACTCTGGTATTCAAGACTTAAAGATAATTGAAAATTTTGTATTAACCGAAAGTGCGGACTTTGAAGTTGAAGAAACTGAGAATACAATGGGTATATTAAATCGTTATATTGATGAGTCTGAGTTTGAAGGAGATAAAACTCTAATTAAAGGAATTCTACAACAAATATACACCGAAGCTTGCGAGGTAGACTAATGTATCTTTTAACACTTAAAGACAAACGAGATGACGGTGCTTATGCTGTTTTAAATCGTTACGGTGAAAAAGTCCTTTTTATGTTTGAAGAAGAGGATGATGCTGAAAGATATGCTATGATGATGAATGATGAAGAAGATAANGCATCTTTAAATGTTATAGAAATTGAAGATGCACTTGCCATTCGTACGTGTAAGATGTATAATTATAAGTACGCAGTGATCACACCGAACGATATAGTCGTTCCACCACCTAAGAATGATAACGTTTCAAAAGATTAGATGGAAGAATTTTCTGTCAACTGGAGACCAGTTTTCGGAAATCGATTTCCAAAAAAATGCAACGAATTTGATAGTTGGAACAAATGGTACAGGGAAATCCACAGTATTGGATGCTCTGACTTTTAGTTTGTTTAATAAACCTTTTCGTAAAATTAATAAGTCCCAACTTGTAAATGCAACAAATGAAAAAGATACTTGCGTTGAAGTTGAATTTGACATTAATGGTAGACAGTATCTTGTTCGTAGATGTATGAAACCAAATCTCTTTGAAATAGAGGTTGATGGTCAAAAGATGCATAAACAAGCAGATGATCGTGCTACTCAAAAGATATTAGAAGAAAATATATTAAAAGTTAATTATAAATCATTTACTCAGATAGTGATACTTGGAAGTAGTGCATTTGTTCCTTTTATGCAACTATCAGGTTCAAATCGAAGAGAAGTGATTGAAGACTTGTTAGATATTCGTATCTTTTCTGCAATGAATTTAATTATCAAGGAAAAGATAAGAAAACAAAAAGATAATATAAGGGTATTAGATCTAAGTCGTGAGAATGTAAAAGATAAGTTAGATATGCAGAAGAAGTTTATTGAAGAGTTAGAAAATCGTGGAAAGGCAAATATTCAAGGTAAACAAGACAAAATATCAACTCTCCTTGATGAACAGGAAGAGTATGCATCTAATAATTCTAAGTTAGAAAATGATGTTGTAGAGTTGGTTAAAGAACAGGAAAAGGTAACTGGAGCGAATAAAAAGTTAAAGACTCTAAACAAATATAAGGGTCAATTAAGTCAGAAAGTAGCAACGATTACTAAGGAACATAAGTTCTTTAGTGAGAATGTAACATGCCCTACATGTACACAAAATATAGAAGAATCGTTTCGTTTAAATAGAATTAATGATGCTCAAACTAAAGCAAAAGAGTTGCAAACTGGTTATCAAGAACTAGAAAAAGCAATTAAAAACGAAGAAGAGCGAGAGCATCTCTTCACTAAACTATCAAAGGAGATTACTAAACTCAATAATGGCATTTCTCAAAACAATACTAGGATTTCTGGATGTCAGCGACAGGTCAGAGATCTGGAATCAGAAATTCAAAAACTTACCACTCAACTTGCAAATCGAAATACTGAGGATGAAAAATTAAAAGAGTTTAATCAAAGTCTCCAAAACATTTTTAAAGAACTAGCAGATAAGAAAACGGATATCATGTATCATGATTTCGCATATTCGCTATTGAAAGATGATGGAGTTAAAACAAAAATAATTAAAAAGTATCTACCACTTATTAATCAGCAAGTCAATCGTTACTTGCAGATGATGGATTTCTATATTAACTTTAAGTTAGATGAAGAATTCAGTGAGACAATTGAGTCACCTATTCACGAAAACTTTTCATATAGTTCTTTTAGTGAGGGTGAGAAGATGCGTATTGACTTAGCATTACTCTTTACTTGGAGGGAAGTTGCAAGAGTTAAAAACTCTGTAAATACTAATCTATTAATTATGGATGAGGTATTTGATAGTTCACTTGATGGTATGGGAACTGATGAGTTCTTAAAGATAATTCGTTTTGTAATTAAAGATGCAAACGTATTTGTGATATCTCATAAAGCAGAATTGCACGATAAGTTCAATAGTGTGATAAGGTTTGAAAAAGTCAAAGGTTTCTCTCGCATTGTTTATTAATAAATATCTAAAAACTAACAAAAATGGTTTGGCACATTAAAAAAACTAGTATGATGGGTGCAGGAGTAGGGACAGTTTATTACAAAGGTGATAAACGTTGGACAGAAACTTTTGCAGATCGTGTGACATATACATCTCAGGCAAAAGCAAAAGCAGAAGATTACATCTGGGATAAGAAAACAACTAATGGTTGGGATGTTGTTGCTGTAAATGAGAACGCATAATGATTTTCTTTTCTCTTATTCTCTCATTTTTTGCAAATCACCTACCTGTGATGTATGTTCAAGTACCTCAGTGGGCAGATGATTGGGCAGTTTGTGCTGTAGATATACCAGATGCTAAATGTCATTGGTATGTTGTCGCACCTGACAATACATTTGGTGAAGGTTTTGATTGGGAAAGTGCACCTTGGTTTGATGCTAATGGTTTAAATGATGTTGCACCTATGCAAGAAGTATCAGTTTTAGAAAAATTACAGGAGAGAAAATGAAAACATTTCAACAATTTAATGAAGAAATACCAAAGGAATTTGAAAGTCTGAAAAAAACAGGAGAAAAATTTAAAAAATTTGGAAAGGAATTTGTTGATAGTGGTCAGGCAGATGAATTAAAAAATGCTGCACTTAAATTTATGTTTAATAAATTTGATGGGGTTGTCGAAAAAGGTAATAAAAAGTATAATGAAATTAAGAATAAAGCAAACAAATGACAACCCCCAACTGGCAACACAATTCTGGTAAACCACAGAAACGAACGTTAAAACCACAAGCTCTACGACAAGCAAAGAAACGTCGTGGACAGTTAATAAAGTGTCTACTCAACCGTCCCAAGGGGCGGTTTCGTTGTTATAATAGGTACATAAAGCAAACAACATTATGACAGTCCAACACGAAATCAAATCACAACTCGCTAAATTACTTGCTACAGAAGATATTTTAGTTGAGCATAAGAAAGTCGAAACAGCAGAGTTCAATGTACAAACCCGTGTACTTACACTTCCAATGTGGGAAAAAGCAAGTAACGGAGTGATTGATATGTTAGTTGGTCACGAAGTCGGACACGCACTCTATACACCAAATACAGAGTGGTGGAAAGAGGTTCAGATACCTCAACAGTTTGTCAATGTTGTTGAAGATGCTCGTATTGAAAAGTTAATCAAGAGAAGATATGAAGGACTAAACAAGACATTCTATAATGCATATCACGAACTATCAGATAAGGACTTCTTTGATATTGAGAATAAAGATATGAGTGATTTCAATCTTGCAGATAGAGTAAATCTATACTTTAAGATCGGTCATTTCGTTGATATAGATTTTAATACTGAAGAGAACTTTCTTGTAAGTAAGATTGAATTAGCAGAGACATTTGAAGAAGTATTAGTTCTTGCAAAAGAATTATATACACTTTGTAAGCAACAATTAGAGCAAGAGAACAAAGAAAGACAGGAAGTAGAGAATGATACAGGTATAGACTTAGGTGATGAGACTTTAAATGGTTCACCTAAATCAGAAACAGAAGAGTCTGGAGAAGAAGTAGATTTAGATTATCAGAAATCAGAATCTCAACCACCAACAATCGAAGAGATTGAAGATATGATGGATGAACTCAGTAATCGTTCTCAACCACAAAATACAGAGCCAGAAGTTGAAACAATGGATGCTCTTGATGAAGCACTCAAGGATTTAATTAACAGAGGTGGTCGTGAAAACCATTACATTGAATTACCAAAAGTAGATATTGACCAAGTTATAATCTCAAATGAGAGAGTTCATAAAGAGTTTAAAGAGCACTGGACTAATTTAAATATAAGAGTACAAAGTCAGTTCAAAGATAATCCAAACTACTTTATTTCACTTTGTAATCCTGAGAGAATACCAGAGTCCTATGACCCATTTGAAGAACTAGATAAGGATTTTTATGCGTTTAAAAAGTCTGCACAAAAAGAAGTAAGTTATCTTGTTAAAGAGTTTGAGTGTAAGAAGTCAGCAGGTGCATATGCTCGTGCTACCACAAGTCGCACTGGTGTTCTTGATACAACTAAACTTATCAATTATAGATTTAGTGAAGATCTTTTTAAGAAAGTTACTGTTGTTCCTGACGGAAAAAATCACGGATTAATATTCATACTTGATTGGTCTGGTTCAATGAACAATGTAATGATGGACACATTGAAGCAACTTTATAATCTTATCTGGTTCTGTCGCAAAGTACAAATACCTTATGAAGTTTATGCATTTTCAAATGATTATCCTAGACCTGCAATGTATGCAAATAGGGAAACTTTCTATGAACCCAAGGATATGATGGCAGAAGTAAGTAACAGTTTTGCTTTATTGAATATGTTTAGTAGTCAAACCAAGTCAAAGGATTTAGATACCCATATGATTAATATTTGGAGGTCTGCCTGTGTATTTGATTGGACACAAAGTACACCTTACTTAGATGTACCATATGGATATAGATTATCTGGAACACCTTTAAATGAAGCGATGGTTTCTTTACATCAACTACTTCCACAGTTTCAAAAGAAAACTGGTGCTGAAAAAGTACAATGTGTAGTTCTTACCGATGGAGAAAGTCAACCACTTAAGTATCATCGTGAAGTTCAAAGAGGTTGGGAAGATGAACCATATTTGGGTACAAACTACTTTGGAGAAAACTGTGTATTGCGTGACCGTAAATTAGGTAAGACTTATGTATCAAATGATTGTGGTAGATATGAATGCACTGATATGTTACTTCATAACCTAAGAGATAACTTCCCACAAACTAATTTTATTGGTATTCGTATTCTTCCAAGTCGTGAAGGTGGTTCATTCATTCGTAGATACTGTGGATATGAAACTGATGCAACAAACAAAATGATGCATCGTTGGAAGAAAGAAAGGTCTTTTGCAATCACTACATCTGGATATCACACTTACTTTGGTATGGCATCATCTGCACTTAACAATGATGGAGAGTTAGTTGTTAAGGAAGATGCAACTAAAGCAGAAATCAAAAGAGCATTTGCGAAGAGTCTTAAAGGTAAGAAGATGAACAAGAAGATATTAAGTGAATTTATAGAATTGGTAGCGTGATAAATAGAGATACATTACATCAATACTATGGCACCTAGAATATCACCAAAGGAAGCGAGAGCAATGTATGATGCATATGCTAAAATGTATGCACCTAAAGAAGAGGAAAAACCTGAGACCGAAGCAGCAACAGAACCACCTGCTGAAAAGGAATCGGATAAATAAAACTACACACAGAGAGAAAAATGTCTAAATTTGGAGATTTGATTAACGGGGTACAACCAGTTGAAACTGTTGAAACACCAGTAGTGGAAGAAACACCCGTAGTAGATACAGCACCTGCATCTGTAGAAGACCCTGTTGATCCAGAACCTCTTGATTTGAAGGGTTTATCAAAAGATGAACTTGAGGACTATGGACGAACAATTGGTATTGAATTAGATCGTAGACTTAGTAAAAATAAATTAATCAAGCAGTTAGAAGATCACATAGAGTATTTAAAGACAGTTTAAACCAGTTGACAAAGTGGCACACAGGGGGTTTCATCAACCCCCTTTTTTGACTATAATAATACTATAGTTAAGAAACAACACTTTTATTATTATGCCTTTTGAAACAAAAATGACTTCCGAGCAAGCAATCGAAAAACTCAAGAACCTATACGGTACAGAGATCACCACAGCAGATATCAAAGCATTCTGTGCAATGAATGATATTACTTATCAAACAGTTACTAAGAAACTATCAGATTTTAAAGTAGCAAAAGGTAAGTGGAATCTTGAAGTTACATCTGCAGCAGTAGAAAACATTGAGAAGTCTTTTAATTCACCTGCAGTATTACCTGCATCTGAAAAGAATTTAGTTCCTGCAATTGATAAAAACTTTTTTAAGTTTGGAAACTTTGCAGATATTAAAAAAGTAATACAATCAAAACAATTCTATCCAACATTCATTACTGGATTATCTGGTAATGGTAAAACATTCTCTGTAGAACAAGCTTGTGCTCAGTTAGGTAGAGAACTTATTCGTGTAAACATTACTATTGAAACAGATGAAGATGATCTTATTGGCGGTTTCCGTCTTGTTGATGGTGCCACAGTCTGGCATAACGGACCCGTTATCGAAGCACTCGAACGAGGTGCAATATTGCTCCTTGACGAGATCGACCTTGCCTCCAACAANATCCTCTGCCTTCAGANCAGTCCTTGANGGAAATGGNGTTTTCCTTAANAAGATTGGCAGATTNGTTAGACCCGCCAGAGGATTCAACATANTCGCNACCGCAAATACTAANGGTAANGGTTCAGACGACGGAAGATTTATTGGAACTAACGTGCTCAACGAAGCATTCCTCGAAAGATTCCCAGTAACATTTGAGCAAGCATATCCAAGTGTTAATAATGAAATCAAACTTCTTCGTTTACATTCAGCAAGTTTTGGATGTCATGATGATGAGTTTATTAATAAACTTGTAGATTGGGCAGACATTATTCGTAAAACCTTCTATGATGGTGGTATCGAAGAATTAATTAGTACACGTAGACTTGTTCATATCGTTCGTGCTTACACTATCTTCAAGAACAAAGCGAAAGCAATTCAAGTTTGCATAAATCGTTTTGATGATGAAACAAAGCAGTCATTTATGGAATTGTATGATAAAGTAGATGCAGACTTTGATATGCCTGAGAAAGATGAACCTGTGGAAAAAGTATAAAGATGTCCTACACGAAACGTTCCCTCTTCACAATAGAGCAGGGAGCGTTTGGGCACAATGGGAAAGTAAAGGAACTTCCCTAACAGCAAAGACATACACAACTCCTTACTTTATCAAAGCAAGAGAAGTTGAAATATGGGATGATAAAAGTTGTATTTACAACAATATCATATATCCAAAGACGGGCAGTAACCTGCCCTGTTTTGGTATGGACTTGATGGGATTTTTCCAAAAGAAAGTCATCATAGTATTTGACTATCAACATCCAGTAGAGAATTATTTGTTCTCAGTTGAAGGTCTACCAAAGAGTAAAGGAGATTATCGTTTTTTTGAACCTGGTAATCATTTCTCTGAAAATGTTTATATTGCTAAATGTACAATGGATGAGGTCGATGATCATCTCGAAATGTTCACCAAATACTTGACAAAATACAAGGAGATGGTAGAATTAGAGAAACCCACTGGTGAAGACACTAGTGTTTATAAAGACTTTGATGCTTATATGACTAAACTTGATCCTGTATCAGGATATCTGAAGGGAAAGTTTGGAGAAGAAAAAGCAGAGAGTTTAGTAAATGACTTTTTATTTTGCTATGATTAATGCGTGGAGTTTAGCGTGGGAGGCATTGAACGGAACTATGGATGAAGAATATCCTATAATTGATACTAACGTTGGAGCAGGTAATACTGCTTTTGAGAGCGATGGTTTAGATTATGAAACTGATTATTGGGAACATCCCACTGACTATATGGCAGACATAGATGATATGTATGCACACCAATTTACAACTTGGGACGATGGATTTACATTACACGTAACAGAAGAAAAACCAATGGCACACTANTTTAAATATCACGANAAAGAAATTTTAAAAGATATTGAAGAATATGTATCAAGAACATATCAAGGACATTACACAGGTAAGTCACACGAATATCGTAATGTTCAGACTTTAGATTTGATGGCAGCNAAGGAANTAGCATCAGGTTTTTGTCAGGCAAACATACTGAAGTATGGAAGTAGGTATGGAAACAAAGACGGAAAGAATACAAAAGACTTGATGAAAGTCATACATTATGCTATGCTATTATTACATTTTGATGGGCACTACGGTAAACCATCTATGTCAACTGGAAACATTGACGAAATCGACCACAACATGCCTTAATTATGGAATTCATGAAATTATCAGACAGCACACTTACAGTTCTTAAAAACTTTGCAGGAATCAACAACTCAATACTTGTAAAGGAAGGAAGTCAACTTCGCACTATATCAGTTGCAAAGAACATATTAGCAGAAGCAGATATCCCAGAAGATTTTCCAAGAGACGTTGCAATATACGATCTTAATCAGTTTTTAAATGGATTAAGTTTACATCAAGATCCAAATCTTGATTTTACTGAAGATGCATATATTACAATCGAAGAAGGTAAAAGAAGAGTAAAGTATTTCTATGCAGACCCACAGGTTATTATTGCTCCACCAGATAAAGAGATTAATTTACCAACGAAGGAAGTTTGTTTTCAATTAGAAAGCACATCATTAGAAAAACTTGTAAAGGCAGCAGCAGTTTATCAATTACCTGACTTATCCGTAATTGGTAATAACGGAGATATTCATATGGTTGTTCGTGATAAGAAAAATGATACATCTAATGAATATGCAGTTTATGTTGGAGAAACAGATCAAACATTTGATTTTAATTTTAAAGTAGAGAATATTAAAATTATACCTGGTGCATATGATGTCGTAATATCTTCTAAGTTACTCTCTGAGTTTACAAATAAACAATATAATCTTAAGTATTTCATAGCACTCGAACCAGACTCAACATTTGGTTAATGTATAATCTTACAGAAGAAGAGTGGGAATGTGTAAGGGTATGTGTATCAAATGCACCCATACCCTATGATATTACAAAAAAGAAAATACCTGCTGACATTCTAGCAAAGATAGGACAACCTATTAGAAACAAAGAAGAAGGTATTGCTAAAGTGAAATATGATTTAACACCATACGGAATACAACCTGACGAATGAAACTAACACAAGAACTTATTGACAAAATTCAAGAAGCGATGCTTCACACTAATCTGAAAGGTGAAATAAACTGGAAAGATGGTGATGATATTGAAGTGCAGATTGCGGGAACTTTTGCAAAGGACAAATTTATTGTTCTTAAAAATGCATCAAAAAATCCTTTTGAAAATGCTCAACCACATCCTAACTTTGATTATGATAAGAAAGTCTTTATTAAAGATGGTAGAGAAGAGTATATGAAAGAACAGGAGAAGTTAAAGAAATGAGCGAAGAAGAACTACAAGAACAAATTATTCAACAGATTGAAGTTTTAGTGGAAGAATTAGGTGGTACTATGTGCCACTTAACAAAGTGTACATACACTGGTAGACAGAGTAAAATATTACAGATAGAATATAATGTAGAAGAATAAACTACATTATGAATATCTTTGTAACTGATCCATCACCAACTGTATCAGCACAAGTATTACCTGACAAACACGTTGTTAAGATGCCTTTAGAATCTTGCCAGATGCTTGCTATTGTTTGCTCTGAAAAGTGGGGTCACGGATACGGTGAAATACACAAAAAGGATGGTGAACCATACAAAACTGATAAGGGTGCATTTAGAGGACATCCTTGTACTATCTGGGCAAACGAATCCAACATCAACGCTTGGTGGTTAGTTGCCCACGCTATGGCACTCTGTGAGGAGTATACACATCGCTATGGTAAAGTACATAGTTGTGAGAGCACCGTCCTTGAAGCAGGACATCTAATTCCATTTACAATGGAAAGACCAAAATCATTCGCATTTGCAGGACCCGATGAGTTTAAATATGACACAAGCATTGACACTTTTACTGCTTACAAACGTTATATATCGTCCAAACCTTGGGTTGCATTTAATTATTTACGTGACCCATCCAGACAACCAAATTGGCTATGAAAGAATTTGACTATGACCTCGATTACAAAAAACTTGATTTTACAGATACGGAAACTCGTGAACTTTATCGTATTGGAAGGGGAGAGCAAGGAGTTCTATTGGTTCGCCCTTATACTAACATTATTTGTAATCATTGGAGATTCAAAACTCCTAGAGAAGCAATAATATCTTCCAATCGTATTTTTGGAATGTATCTTGATTACCGTGATGAAGGAGACTTCATCGGTATGGATATGTGTCGTAAATTTCTAGAAATGGGATTTACTCGTGCCAGAAGATATGCCAACCATAACTCTGGTCGAAAATACAAGAAAGGAACTAAAGAAGTATTACCTCAAGAAGCAGACCACGAAACTAGCAAGTATGCTGAAGCTGCAAGAACCTTTAAAAAAGTTCGTGACATAGTTGCAAAAAGCGATGTTTATGTTAAAATGAGAAAAGAATGGAGGGCAAAAGAAAATGGAATTAATATCTAAAGAAGACCCAAGATATTTTTCTCAAACTTCTGATGGTTCTTATGATCGCCATCATTATCGAATAGTTTGTCAAAATAAATCTTTTGTGGTAGAATCTTGGGACGAGGTTCAAGAATATTGGTGGAATAATTGTCACTCACCTTGGTTTGAAGGAACAGTTATTCACGTCATTGATAAACCAAAACCAAAGAAACAATCTAAAGGTTTTAAATAATGAGTGATTTTATATGGGTTGAAAAATACAGACCCACTACAATTGATGAATGTATTCTACCAAAGAGTATCAAGAAAACTTTTCAAGATTTTGTTGATAGAGGAGAGATACCAAATATGCTACTGTCAGGTCCACCAGGTATAGGTAAGACTACAGTAGCAAAAGCATTGTGTAATCAATTAGGAGCAGATTACTATGTCATTAATGGATCGGATGAAGGACGTTTTCTTGACACTGTTCGGAACAACGCAAAGAACTTCGCATCTACCGTCTCTCTTACAAGTGAGTCGAAACATAAAGTCATTATCATTGACGAAGCAGACAATACCACTTCCGACGTACAGCTCCTTCTCAGAGCGTCTATTGAGGAGTTCTCCAAAAACTGCAGGTTTATCTTTACCTGTAATTACAAAAACAAAATTATCGAACCTCTACATTCTAGGTGTTCTGTTGTTGATTTCTCGATTAATAAAAAAGACAAACCAACAATAGCAGCACAGTTCTTCTCAAGATTAACTTATATCTTGGAAGAAGAAAAAGTAGACACTGATAAAAAAGTTGTTGCAGAACTTATCAACAAACACTTTCCTGATTGGAGGAGAGTATTGAATGAGTGTCAGAGATACTCAGTAAGTGGAAAAATAGACAGTGGAATACTAGTAACCTTTTCAGATGTATCAATCGATGAACTTACAAAAAACCTCAAACAAAAAGACTTTTCGGCAGTACGTAAATGGGTTGTCGATAACTTGGACAATGATCCTGCTGTACTTATGCGTCGTGTCTATGATGCTCTTTATAGCACCCTTGAAAACTCTAGCATTCCTGCTGCTGTGCTTATTATCGCTCGTTATTCTTATCAAATTGCCTTCGTAGCAGATCAAGAAATAAACTTACTAGCAGCTCTTACTGAAATTATGGTAGAGTGTGAATTCAAATAACAATTATTATGACTAAATCAACTTTTGCTAAAACTAAAGCACAAATCAAATCTTATCAATATTATTTGTTCTGGGGTGCTTGCACCGTTGCTGTAATGGCAGGACAAATTTTTGTTGGTGCAGGTTATCAATCAATGTCACAATCAGTAAAAGACCTTACTGAAGTGATTGAAATTAAAATGGAATGGGAAGAATTAAGAAGAGGTCAAAATAGATCACCTTACATGAGTGATTGATGTCTCTAAAATCATTTAAAACACCACTACGCTATCCTGGTGGTAAGTCTCGTGCTTGTAAGAAGATGGATCCTTTCTTTCCAGACCTTAGAGATTATGATGCATACTACGAACCATTTTTAGGTGGTGGTAGTGTGGCATTGCATATTACAAAGAAATATCCCAAACTCAAAATTATTGTCAACGATTTGTATGAACCACTATATAATTTTTGGTTGCGTTTACAAGTTGATGGAGACTATGTTCATAGTCAATTGCAACAACTAAAATCAAGATTTCCTGATCGTGGTTCTGCAAGAGGATTATTTGAAGATGCAAAAGAAAAATTATATGATCTAGATGTCACAGATAAAGACCGTGCAGTTTGTTTTTATATTATTAACAAATGTTCATTTAGTGGTCTTACTGAATCTTCATCATTTTCTGCACAGGCAAGTGATGCGAACTTCTCAATGAGAGGTATTAATAAGTTACCAGTTTACAGTAAGTTAATTAAAGATTGGTACATTACAAATGTAGATTATAAACATTTGTTAGGAGATGGAGAAAAAACTTTTGNATATCTTGANCCACCNTACGATATCAAGGATAATTTNTATGGTAAGAAGGGTTCTATNCACAAAAAATTTGACCACGATGACTTTGCAAAAAATTGTGAAATATATAATTCAGAGATGCTTATAAGTTACAATTCAGACCAATTAGTTAAAGATAGATTNANAGATTGGAATTGTGCTGAATTTGATTTGACATATACNATGCGTTCAGTTGGAGAGTATATGAGAAATCAAAAAANNAGAAAAGAGTTACTTCTCTTCAATTANAATACAGGAGTNTTTTAATGGACGATAGACCATCAGANATGTATCANGACATGAAGAAACTTAATATGCTCTATGAAGAGATGTGTTGGGATAATGAAGATATTCTTGAATTTTATCCTGACTATGAAAATAATACAATTGTCATCCGAAATAAAACTATGGATGACGAAATGATTAGCGGATAGTATGTCAGAATTTATCAAACGTCACATCGGACCTTCCGAACAAGAACAATCTAAAATGTTGTCTGATTTGGGTGTCTCAAGTATAGATGAGCTCGTTAGACAAATAGTTCCAGACTCAATTTTACTTCGTGGTGATAGCAATTTACCAGAGGGGTGTAGTGAACAACAGGCACTTGCAGAACTTAAAGATATTGCCTCACACAATATTGTCAAAAGAAGTCTAATTGGACAAGGATATTATGGCACAATCACACCACCAGTAATTCTGAGAAATGTATTTGAAAATCCTGCTTGGTACACTTCTTATACACCATATCAGGCAGAAATATCTCAGGGTAGATTAGAAGCATTATTTAATTATCAAACACTTATTACAGAACTTACTGGATTGCCAGTTGCAAACGCATCTTTATTAGATGAGGGAACTGCTGCTGCAGAAGCAATGTTACTCGCTTTCAGTCAAAGTAAGAAAAAAGATTTTATAGTTGATGATAAAATATTTCCACAAACATTAGCAGTATTAGAGACTAGAGCAAAACCATTAGGTATTAATATTATCAAGATTGATTTAAATGCGTCGATATCAATATCTTTCTTTGCTGATGCATTTGGATTTATTACTCAACTTCCAAACAATCATGGAAATCTAAAACATCGTGATGGAATATTAAGACTTGCGGAAGCTTGTAAGTGTATGAAGATTGCAATTGTTGATCCGATGTGTCAGGTATTAATGAAACCTGTAGGTGAAATGGGATTTGATGTTGCAGTTGGTAGTATGCAAAGATTTGGAGTTCCACTAGGATTTGGTGGTCCGCATGCTGCATTTTTTGCAACCAGTGATAAGTATAAAAGAAAAATACCTGGTAGAATCGTTGGTCAATCTGTTGATGCTCATGGTAATTCAGCATTGAGATTAGCACTACAAACTAGAGAACAGCATATACGAAGAGATAAAGCAACAAGTAATATTTGCACAGCACAGGCATTACTAGCTAATATGGCAAGTTTTTATGCAGCATATCATGGATCAGATGGATTAAAAGATATAGCATCTAGAATATTATATTACAGAGAAGCAATAATTAAAGGACTTAAATGGACAGGAACTGAAGTCGATGATGAGGAGGGTTTCGATACAGTAAGATTTAAAGTTGAAAAAGAAAAAGTAAATAAACTGATTAAAGATTTTAATATAAGATATGAAGATGAATATGTAATTTTATCTGTTGATGAACTCACAACCACAGAAGAATTGCAAAAGATATTCGATGCAGTTGCAAATTATGAAATTTTTGCAGATCAAATATTTTCTTCTATGTCATCTATAAAATGGAAAAATATTCCATTAAGAACCAAACCTTGGTTAAGGCAAGAAGTTTTTCATAAGTATCAAAGTGAAACAAATATGATGAGATACATCAATGAATTAGTATCCAAAGATTTTTCACTTGTAAATGGTATGATGCCACTTGGTAGTTGTACAATGAAACTTAATGCAGCATCTGAGTTGATGCCAGTAAGTTGGAATGAGTTTGCCAATATGCATCCATTTGCACCTGATCATCAAACTCTTGGTTATCAAAGAATTATGTTTGATTTACAAGAATGGTTATGTGATATAACAGGATTTGCTGATGTATCATTACAACCTAATGCAGGTTCTCAAGGAGAATATGCAGGTTTACTTGCAATACAAGAATATCATCGTAGTCGTGGTGATAATAAGAGAAATGTATGTTTGATACCCACGAGTGCACATGGAACTAATCCTGCATCAGCAGTGATGGCAGGTATGAAAATAGTCCCAGTTAATTGTGATGATGATGGTAATATAGATTTGAAAGATTTAGAAAAGAAAGCAATAATGAATACTTTTGAGTTGTCTTGTATTATGATTACATATCCATCAACTCACGGTGTATTTGAACCAACTATCAAAGATATTTGTAGAATTGTTCATGAGAATGGTGGGCAAGTTTATCTTGATGGTGCAAATCTTAATGCTCAAGTTGGTTTGGCAAAACCAGGTGAATATGGTGCAGATGTATGCCATATGAATTTACATAAAACATTCTGTATTCCTCACGGTGGTGGCGGTCCTGGTGTAGGTCCTATCGGTGTTGCAGAACATCTTGTTCCTTTTATGGATCAAAGAGTGTCAGCAGCGGTTCAAGGTAGTGCATCAATACTTCCTATCAGTTGGATGTATATTCGTATGATGGGTGCAGATGGACTTAGAAAGGCAAGTGAAGTTTCTTTACTTACAGCAAATTGGTTAGTATATCGTATTGAACCATTCTTTAAAGTATTGTACAAAGGTACAAATGAAAGAGTTGCACACGAGTGTATATTTGATGTTAGACACTTTGAAGATATCACTGCTGAAGATGTAGCAAAGAGATTAATGGATTATGGTTTTCACGCACCTACATTATCTTGGCCAGTTACAGGAACAGTTATGGTTGAACCAACTGAAAGTGAATCTTTAGATGAACTTGAAAGATTTGCAAGAGCAATGGTTAACATTAGATTTGAGATTGACAAGAAAAAAGATATCTTGAAAAACGCACCTCATACTGCAAGGGTTGTAAGTTCAGACAAATGGGAGTATAATTATAGTCGTGAAGAAGCAGCATATCCTGTCAAACAAACGAATAAGTTTTGGCCAGCGATATCACGAATAGACAACGTTTATGGAGATCGTAACCTTGTTTGTTCTTGTGCAAATTATTTTGATAATGAAGATGGAACTGAAAGACTGGTTGAATTCAATCAACCAAACAAAGAAAAATTTAATAGATGAAGACCCCTCTATAGAGAAAGATTATCCACCATACATAATCAATCGTTGTTTCTCTGGACACTTAGATGCAGTCCTTTTTGCAAATGAAATGAATAGGTATAATTTCTTACCAAAGAGGATGCAATACGACTTTTATATAAATACCCTCAGAACTAAGAAGAGATTCTCTCCTTGGCTTCGTAAGGATATGGTCAAAGACCTTGATTATGTAAAACGTTATTATGGTTATAGTAACGAAAAAGCAAAACAAGCTTTGAAAATTCTGACAAAAAAACAACTCAACTTTATAAAATCTAAATTTGATACTGGAGGAGCGAAATGAGTGTTGTTAAAGAACCTGAAGTGGCATGGTCTCCCGACCAAATGATTGAAGTTACATTAAATGAACCAGATGATTTCCTAAAAGTCAGAGAAACTCTTACAAGAATTGGTGTAGCAAGCAGAAAAGAAAAGAAGATATATCAAAGTTGTCACATACTTCATAAACAAGGAAGGTATTATCTTGTCCACTTTAAAGAACTTTTTGCTCTTGATGGAAAACACGCTAACCTTACTTCTAATGATGTTCAGCGTCGCAACCGTATTGCTCAGCTTCTTGCTGATTGGGGATTGGTTGGTGTGGTCGATGTAGTAAGAATACAAGACATTGCACCTTTAAATCAAATCAAAGTGTTGTCATATAAAGACAAAGGAGATTGGATATTAGAAACTAAGTATAATATTGGTGCAAAGAAAAAGAAAGAGGTAGGGGAAACCGTATAAATTCCTCTTGCACTTATAAAAAATAAGTGTTATAACTATTAAAGGAGACCGAAAGGAATCTAGTTTCAACTGAAAAGGCGAAACAAAAATTTACCATAGATTTGTTAATCTATATCGAAACATTTAAACAAAAAATTAACAGGAGTACGTTTATGACTTACATGAATGGTCTTCGCTACCTTACAGACGTAGTGAAAGATCCAGCATTTGCAAAAGTTAGAAAGAATTTTACAAAAGGATTTGCAAAAGATCCAAAAACTGGTGAAATAAAAAAGGCATTAAGGAAAGGAAGAAGAAAGTCCTCTGAATTTATAATTAAACCAGAATGGCAAAGAAATATAAAACCATCACAAATAGAAGACTTTGGACAATTTGACGCACAACTTGCAACCTATTGTGTAGTTTCTGTTCGACCACCAAAATACGGAGGTTTAGTTATTGAGGTTGACGGTCAGCATACTGCTACTTGTGATATATTTGGTGAAACTAATGCATGGATTGATACTTTAGAATTACACCATGATGAGAATTCAACTTTAGAAGATATAGAAAAAGCAGAGGGTACTCTTTACAAAGTCCTTAATACTAAACAGAAAAAACTATCTGAATTAGATATCATACGTGTTGATATTTTTCTAGGAGATAAGTGGGCATGTAATTTTGAATCAGTTTTAAAATCTTGTAATCTTAATCTGGATAATATTGGTGCTCGAAATGGTGATACCATAAAAGGTAAAGGTGCAAGAATGATTAAATGTGCTAAATCATATATTGGTCATTATGATAAGTATATTATAGATGCTGTCAATTTAATGCGTGAAATGTGGGGAACACCTACAAGTCCACTGCGTGATTATAATGATGCATTTATTCATGCATTAACAACACTATTAGTTTTCTTAGATTATGCGGGAAATATCGATGGTGGAACAACTAATGGATTAAATGGTAGAAAATTAAAGGTCAAAGAATGGATGAAAATACCAAGACCTAATGTAGGTAAAAGTGAAGGAATGTGTGGCACCTCAATTAGAAAGTATTGTCATAATACTGCAGGGGGAAATACACATTTTAAGATTGTACATAATTTAATTGAAGAGTACAATGAATGGGCAAAAGAGCATGCTCCTACAATGACAATTGATCGTAAGTATGTACACGACAATGGTATTTACGATCCAGAGGTATATTTTCCAGAAGGAAAGAAAGGTAGAGAAATGAAAAAATCATTACCTACTTTTCCAAAAGATATCAATATTTAAAAACATTTGACAAGGGGGTTGACACCTCCTTTTTTTATGCTATACTATATTTGTTGGACGCAACATGGGAGTGACTGAATAAACTTACTGGCAACCGCTGGTTAAGGTGATGAGACACAGGTGGTGCTGCTGCTCGCAAGGGTAGAACCGATCAACCAATCGGGTCTCAGGCAATAACGTATTTACTTACTGTAGTAATGCCCGTTATTTGTTGGTATACAGGAATCCAACCTCCCTCTTTA